>ENA-OSJC01002146-OSJC01002146.1-marine-metagenome-genome-assembly--contig:-NODE-2146-length-15198-cov-5.209907_pt1 | contig 15198 bp, 15 predicted proteins | sample MGYA00237885_ERZ534234 | MGnify/ENA primary metagenome ERZ534234 (study PRJEB26413, sample SAMN06343907) | marine metagenome | isolation source: coastal waters | place: Atlantic Ocean: West Antarctic... | reverse complement strand
TGAAATATGATTCAGTCCATGGTCGTTTTCCAGGTGAAATTAAAATAATAGGTAATAATATTGATGTTGGTCGTGGGCTAATAGATATGCAAGCAACATATAATCCAGCTGAATTAAATTGGGAAGGAATTGATATTTTACTAGAGTGTACAGGCGCACACAACTCAAAAGAAGCATCAATAATCCATCTTGAAAATGGTGCAAAAAGGGTTCTACTTTCAGCCCCAGGAAAAAATGCAGACAAAACAGTTGTCTATGGCGTCAACCATGAAGAGCTTACAGTTAATGATTTAATTGTTTCAAACGCATCATGTACAACAAACTGCTTAGCACCAATAGCAAAGGTTTTAAATGATGCTATCGGGATTCAAAGTGGCATCATGACAACAATTCATTCCTATACTGGCGATCAACCAACGCTAGATAAAAAACATAGTGATTTATATAGATCGCGCGCAGCTGCAATGAGTATGATCCCAACATCAACTGGCGCAGCTAAAGCTGTGGGTTTAGTTTTACCCGAGTTAGCAGGTAAATTAGATGGATCAGCCATACGCGTCCCAACACCAAATGTATCTTGTGTGGATTTTACGTTTCAAGCTGCTCGTGATACAAATGTTGAAGAAATCAATTTGGCAATAAAAGTAATAGCAGAAACAAAGATGAAGGGTGTCTTAGATTACGATCCAGAACCTAAAGTATCCATAGATTTCAATCATGACACTCACTCATCAAATTTTGCTCCCGCCCAAACAAAGGTTATAGCTGGTAAACTTGTTCGTGTGTTAAGTTGGTATGATAATGAATGGGGATTTTCTTGCCGTATGGCGGATACAGCTGTTGCCATGGGAAAGTTAATATAATTTATACGTTTGGAGCAAATAATATTGCACACATTATTATTTATAATTTAAGAAATGCATTTAATAATTACAATAAATATATGTTCGTTCTTAAATAAAAATACTAATTAAGATTAAGAGCTAGTCATTTTTTGGGAGATGGTAAATGCGATTACGAACCTTAGACGATTTTGACTTAAAAGATAAAAATGTTTTAATCCGAGTGGATATGAATGTTCCGATGCTAAACGGCCAAGTTACAGACTCCACAAGGCTTACTCGCGCAGTACCGACTATCTTAGAAGTTTTGGCAAAAGGTGGTAAACCAATTTTATTATCACATTTTGGACGTCCAACACGTGGATTTGACTTAACAATGTCAACTCAACAAGCTGTAACAGCCCTTTCCAATCGTTTAAAAAAGCGCGTACACTTTGCAACATCTTGTATAGGTAAAACTGCTCAGTCGGCAGTTAATACGCTTCCAGAGGGGGATGTTTTATTATTAGAAAACACTCGTTTCCATCAAGGGGAAAAAAAGAATGATCCAGGCTTTGCAGCCGAGTTAGCAAAATTAGGTGATATTTTTGTATCAGATACATTCTCAACTGCACACAGAGCCCATGCATCTATTGAGGGAATTGCTCACTTTTTACCCAGCTGTGCAGGCCGTTTAATGGAAGAAGAAATATCTAAGCTTGAAGCCGCACTAGGTGCACCAGAACGACCTGTTTTAGCTGTTGTAGGGGGAGCAAAAGTTTCGTCAAAATTAATGTTATTAGAGCATTTAATAGGACCAATGGATAAAATTGTAATAGGCGGCGGAATGGCAAATACATTTTTAGCGGCTCAAGGACATAACATTGGACAATCTTTATGCGAACATGACATGCAGGATACCGCTCGTTCGATTTTAGAAAATGCAAAAGCAATGAATTGTGAAATTATTTTACCAGTCGATATTGTTGCGGCCAAAGAATTCTCAGCAAACTCAGAACATGAAATCTTACCCGCTAATAAATGCCCTGCTGATGCCATGATTTTAGACGCAGGTCCAAAAACGATTACGCTGATAAAAAAACATTTAGACGAATCTAAAACAGTAATATGGAATGGACCACTCGGTGCTTTTGAAATTTCACCCTATAATATAGCTACTGATGAGGCTGCTGCACATGTAGCTTTCTTGACCGAAACTGGAAAAATATTATCTGTTGCAGGCGGCGGCGATACGGTTGCAGCGCTTAATAGCAGTGGATCAGCCAAAAGATTTACATATATTTCAACTGCAGGTGGTGCCTTCCTAGAATGGCTAGAAGGTAAAACCTTACCTGGTGTTGCTGTCCTTATGTCCTAATCACTATAGATCGAGAATTATTATGCCAAATTATGAACAAATACTTCAAATAAAACAAGGAAAAGGGTTCATTGCAGCTCTTGATCAAAGTGGTGGTTCTACTCCAAAAGCTTTAGGGCTCTATGGCATAGATGAAAGTTATTATACAAATGAAGAACAGATGTATAACTTAATTCATGCAATGCGAGCACGCATTGCAAATGCTCCTACATTTACGGGTGATAAAGTAATAGGCGCAATTTTGTTTGAAATGACCATGAACCGAGAAATAAATGGTATATCTTCAGCTAAGTATCTCTGGGAAGAACGTAGAATAGTCCCCTTTTTAAAAATTGACAATGGCTTGGAGCTTGAATCAAACGGCGTTCAAGTTATGAAAAAAATTGAAAATTTAAATACAAAATTAGAACATGCCGTTTTATCTGGTATTTTTGGAACTAAAATGCGTTCAGTTATAAATCAGGCATCTAAATCAGGAATTAGTGCGTTATTGGCCCAGCAATTCGAAGTTAGTGAACAAATTAATAGCCATGGGCTGATACCTATTATTGAACCTGAAATAACAGTTTCAATTTCTGACAAAGCAGCCGCCGAAAAAATTCTAGAAAAAGAATTATTAATTTATTTAGATGCACTACCTTCAGATCGTCAAGTAATACTAAAACTAACGCTACCAGATATTGCAGGCACCTATTTAAGCTTAGTTAGACACCCTCGCGTAATGCGAATTGTTGCACTTTCTGGAGGCTATAATCAAGGACGCGCAAACAAAGAATTGTCAAAAAATGAAGGAATAATTGCAAGTTTCTCACGCGCATTAACTGAAGGCTTAAGTATTAAGCAAAGTGATAAAGAATTTAATGAAATTATTGGAAAATCAATATCATCTATCGCAAATGCTTCAAATAATTAAATATAAATACTAATCGAATTATTTTTTTATAAATAATTCGATTAGGGATTCACAAAGAGAATCACTTATGCCATAATAAGGGTAAGCGGGAAAATACCTGCATAGAGGAAAATATGGCATATAAGAAACCACAAAAAATAGGCCTATGCAATTCATTATTTTTTGCGATGTTTATAGCGTTAACTGGGTACTTTGTATTTGCTGCCATTCAAGGTGATTATGGTCACTTTCGTCGTATTCAAGTTGAAGCTGAAGAAAAGCGTCTTAGAGAACGATTAGAAGCACTCCATTTTAAACGAGTACAACTTGAGAATAAAACATACCGATTATCAGATGGTTATCTTGATTTGGACCTACTAGACGAGCGTGTTCGAAAAGTTCTTGGAATGGCACGTGTAGAAGATGTTATAATTAGATAATTAATCTTTTATGATTTAATTTATTATATTTTAAAATGAAAAATATAATAAAATTATATTTTTGCCTTTTCTCTTATTATAGCATATAGTAATAGTTTAATATTAAACCTTTTAGGAAACTTGCTATTATGGCTGCAACTAAAAAAAAATTAAAACCTAATGTTTCATCTGAAGAGTTGCAAAAATATTATCGCGAAATGCTACTAATTCGCCGTTTTGAAGAAAAAGCTGGGCAATTATATGGCATGGGCCACATAGGAGGCTTTTGCCATTTATATATCGGCCAAGAAGCCGTTGTTGTGGGCCTTGAAGCTGCCGCAAAAGATGGCGATAATCGATTAACATCATATCGCGACCACGCACACATGTTGGCTTGTGGCTTAGATCCAAAAGGTGTCATGGCAGAATTAACAGGGCGCAAAGATGGCTTATCCAAAGGTAAGGGTGGTTCAATGCATATGTTTAGTAAAGAAAAGCATTTTTATGGTGGTCATGGCATTGTTGCAGCTCAAGTCCCTATTGGTGCAGGCCTAGCTTTAGCAAATCAATATCGTGGTGAAGATTCAGTGACATTCACATATTTTGGTGATGGTGCTGCAAACCAAGGTCAGGTTTACGAAAGCTTCAACATGGCTGCACTTTGGAAATTACCAGTAATTTTTGTTGTTGAAAACAATCGCTATGCAATGGGTACGAGTTTACAACGTGCAGCTTCAACACCAGATTTTTACACCAGAGGAGAAGCTTTTGGCATTACAGGCGCAGTAGTGGATGGGATGGATGTTTTGGCCGTAAAGGCAGCAGGTGAACTAGCAGTAGCACATTGCCGTGCAGGAAATGGCCCATATGTTCTAGAGGTAAAGACATACCGTTATCGCGGGCACTCCATGTCTGATCCTGCTCGCTATCGTTCAAAGGAGGAGGTCAAAAAAGTTAAAGATAACGAAGACCCGATCGATATGATTAAAGAAATGTTAACTCAAGGTGGCCATGCAACATTAGATGACTTGAAAAAGATTGATAAAGAAATCAAAAAAATTGTTCAAGAATCTGCTGACTTTGCAATAGTAAGCCCAGAACCCGACTTGAGTGAGCTTTATACAGATATTTTGGTTTGAGGAGATAAACCTATGACTATTAAAATCCTTATGCCAGCTTTATCTCCCACTATGGAAGAAGGCAAATTGACTAAATGGCTAGTAAAAGAAGGTGATACGGTTGAAAGCGGTGATATTATGGCCGAAATTGAAACCGATAAAGCTACAATGGAATTTGAAGCTGTGGATGAAGGCATAATAAGTAAAATTTTAATTCCAGAAGGAACAGAGAATGTAGCTGTTAACACACCAATAGCAGTTTTATTAGAAGATGGTGAAAGTTTAACAGAAAACAATAATAAGAAACCTACCAATATAAAAGCTACTACTCCTGATCCTATAATAAATGAAAAACCACAAGCTCCAGTTAAAATATCTAGTTTGATTGGGATTGAAAATATACCTGAAGGTACAACATTTACAGCGACAACAGTCCGAGATGCACTTCGTGATGCAATGGCTGAAGAAATGCGCTCAAATGAAAATGTGTTTTTAATGGGGGAAGAAGTTGCTGAATATGAAGGCGCATACAAAGTTTCTCAAGGCTTATTAGATGAGTTTGGCGCTAAGCGCGTCATTGATACTCCAATCACAGAGCATGGATTTGCAGGTATAGCTGTTGGAGCAGCTTTTGGAGGATTGAATCCAATAGTAGAATTTATGACGTTTAATTTTGCTTTGCAAGCAATGGATCATATTATAAATTCTGCTGCAAAAACTTTATATATGTCTGGGGGTCAGATGGGCGCGCCAATGGTATTCCGAGGGCCCAATGGTGCAGCATCAAGAGTTGGAGCACAGCATTCACATTGCTTTGCTGCATGGTATGCTCAAATTCCTGGTTTGAAAGTTGTTATGCCATACTCTGCTGCTGATGCGAAAGGCCTACTAAAATCAGCCATAAGAGACCCAAATCCTGTTATATTTTTAGAAAATGAAATGCTATATGGCAGATCATTTGATGTCCCTGATCTTGATGATTATACCGTGCCAATTGGTAAAGCCAAGATTTGGCGTGAAGGTGATGACGTAACTTTGGTGAGTTTTGGTATTGGAATGCAATACGCATTAGAAGCTGCAGAAAAGTTAGCTGAAGAAGGAATTTCAGCAGAAGTTGTGGACTTAAGGTCTTTACGGCCAATTGATTATGATACCTTGTTAAATTCAGTTAAAAAAACAAACCGGTGCGTAACTATTGAAGAAGGTTTTCCAGTTGGATCTATAGGCAATCACCTGTCTGCAGTAATTATGGAGCGTGCATTTGATTATCTAGACGCACCTGTAATTAATTGTACAGGTAAAGACGTTCCAATGCCTTATGCCGCTAATCTTGAAAAACTGGCACTAGTCACTACAAAAGAAGTAATCGACGCTGTGAAACAGGTAACTTATCGTTAAGGGGTAAACCAATGGCAATTAAAATACTAATGCCCGCACTTTCGCCCACTATGGAAGAAGGGACCCTAACTAAATGGTTAGTAAAAGAAGGTGACACTGTCGAAAGTGGTGATGTCATGGCAGAGATTGAAACTGATAAAGCAACCATGGAATTCGAAGCTGTTGATGAAGGTATTATTGGTACAATAATTATTTCTGAAGGTACATCAGGAGTAAAAGTAAATGAACCAATAGCAATATTACTTGAAGAAGGCGAAGACGCTTCATTTGTTGAAACGGTATCATCATCTAAAAGTTTAGAGCCCACAAAAGAAGAAGTACCAGATGAGGCTGTAGTGCCTGAAATCAACAAAAAAAACTTATCATTAGCTCTTAAAAGTAATCGTATTTTTGCAACTCCTCTAGCACGCCGCATTGCAGAAAAAAAAGGTTTAGAGTTAAAAAACTTCAAAGGTTCTGGTCCACATGGGCGTATTGTTAAAATAGATGTCGAAGCTGAAAAAGTAGTGATATCAGCAGCATCAGTAGCATTACCTATTGTAAGTTCAGCAACATCAGATAGCATAAAGTTGATATATCAGGATCGTGAATATTCTGAAATTGCATTAGATGGCATGCGTAAAGTTATAGCCAGTCGTTTAACTGAAGCAAAACAAACCATCCCACACTTTTATCTTCGACGTTCAGTACAATTAGATAACTTATTAAAAATTCGCTCTGAAATGAATATAGGTCTAATTAATTCAGGCATAAAAATTTCAGTAAACGATTTTATAGTTAAAGCTAGCGCTCTAGCATTACAGGATGTTCCAGAAGCTAACGTTGTTTGGGCACAGGATCGTATACTACAACTAAAGGCTTCAGACGTGGCCGTTGCAGTATCTGTAGAGGGCGGACTATTTACACCAGTGATACAAGATAGCGAAAATAAATCATTATCTGCTCTTTCATTAGAAATGAAAGATTTAGCTTCGCGTGCCCGAGGCAAAAAACTTCTCCCACATGAATATCAAGGGGGCAGTTTTGCAATTTCAAATCTTGGAATGATGGGCGTTGAAAACTTTGATGCAGTTATAAACCCACCACATGGTTCAATTTTAGCTGTTGGAGCAGGTATGAAACAACCAGTTGTAAATGCTAATGGAAATCTTGGAATAGCAACAGTCATGTCTATGACATTATCTGTCGATCATAGAGCTATAGACGGCGCATTAGGTGCAGAATTTTTAGCCAAAATTTCTGATTACTTAGAGAACCCGTTAGCAATGCTTGTATAAAAAACCTACTATAGGTAACCTGTAGTAGGTTTTTTATCAAATTACAGGAAACTATCCATCACCAGTACAATCCCCAAACAACTGATCCATGGTTTGAGAAGGCTGATCACATCCAGCTTCACCGACTATAACTCCAGGCACGCCTGCAACCGTTTTATATGGTGGGATTTCTGTTAAAACCACTGAACCCGCTGCAATTTTAGAGCACCGGCCAATTGTAATATTTCCTAGAATTTTTGCCCCGGCTCCAATCAAAACGCCATCTTCAATTTTTGGGTGCCTATCTCCATCTACTTTTCCTGTACCACCAAGAGTAACGGAGTGCAGCATGGAAACATTATCTCCAATTCTTGAGGTCTCACCAATTACTATGGAATGCGCATGATCTATCATTATTCCACACCCAATGGCTGCACCAGGATGAATATCAACACCAAAGACTTCAGAACAGCGCATCTGAATAAAATATGCCATTTCTTTTCTGTTATTTTCCCAAAGCCAATGTGAAATTCTATAAGCCTGTAACGCTTGATAACCTTTAAAGAAAAGTATTGGTTGCAACATCTGATGACAAGCAGGGTCACGTTCAAATACAGCCATTAGATCAGCTCGTGCTGCTAAAGGTATATTTTCATCTAAATTAACAACTTCGTCAACTATTTCTCGCAAAATTTGAGCAGGCATCTCTTCTGAAGATAGCTTTAAAGAAATCCTATAACTTAGGGCTTTCCTAAACGAATTATGGTGTAAAATACTTGAATGCACCATTCCACCCATTAGCGGTTCAGACAAGATTAAACTAGTTGCTTCAGATTTAAGTCTCCCCCAAACTGGATCAACATTTTGCAACTTATCTCTTGTTTGAATCATAATAAACCTCTCGATAGTGTTTATATATTATTAAACTGTTAACTTTCAAATCTTATGTTTGTGTTAAATAGGTTCCAAAATTAACTTTTTGCTTTATCTGGAATTTTTTTAAGTTTCGATAACGTTAAAAATTTATTTATCAATTAGTTTTGCTTAATTTTGCGCGCACGCTCAACTTTTCGCCACTTAGCAACATTACTATTATGTTCTTCTAATGTTTTTGAAAAAACATGACCACCAGATCCATCAGCAACAAAATACAAGAAATCAGTATCACTAGGATTAACGGCAGCTTCAATAGCAAGTTTTCCAGGGTTACCAATTGCTGTTGGAGGAAGACCCGTGAATCTACGAGAATTATATTTAGTATTTTTTACCAAATCAGATTGGCGAATAGATCGCATATTCTTTGGATTACCTTTGGTAAACTCATAAACAATAGTAGAATCCATTCCTAGAGGAATACCCTGACGCAATCGGTTCATCATAACCCCAGAAACAATCTTAAGTTCTTCTTTTTTTGGCGTTTCTTTTTCTATAATGGAAGCAATAATTAATACATCTTTTTTACTATTATAGGGTAAATTTATAGAACGTTTTGCCCATGCATCATCTAATATTTTATTCTGCCTATCTATCATTTTTTGCAAAATATTTTTACGTGTATCATCTTTAATATATGAATAAGTATTTGGAGCTAAACTTCCTTCAGTTGGTAAAATATCCAGCTTACCAGTTAATTCAGAAATTGCATTTAAACGCTCTACAATTTGATAAGAAGTAAAGCCTTCTGGGAATGTTACCTGTTCACTTACAGCACGGCCAGATGTAATTAGTGCAATTACATCCTGCATAGAGGCTTTGCGAGGAACTAAATAATTACCAAATTTTAACTTATCATCTTGCTCAGCATATCGGGCACCAATCTTAAAAATTGTTGCGTTATATATGATACCTAATTCTTCTAAACTTATAGCAACAGCTTTAAAACGATCACCTTTCTTAACCTCAAAATTTATATCAGAAGTTAAAGGGCCAGCTACTTCATATTGTTTTTTTGCCCAGTGCACTGCACCAGCAATTACAATGCAAACTATAACTAATAGATTAAAAAAATTAGCTGCAAAATGGCGAGCAAACATTATTTAACTTTACCCATCACAAGGGATGCATTAGTTCCACCAAATCCAAACGAATTGGATAATACTATATTAACTTCGCGCTCTACAGCTTTCAATGGCGCAAGATCTAAAATCGATTGTACCGGGTCATGCAAATTTAGTGTTGGTGGCACTATTTGATCGCGAATAGCCAATATACTAAAAATAGCTTCTACGGCGCCTGCTGCTCCTAATAAGTGTCCAATAGAGGATTTAGTAGATGACATTGTAGCATTTGTTGCTTTACCACCCAACAAGCGCTCTACAGCACCCAATTCAATTGTATCGGCCATAGTAGATGTACCATGAGCATTAATATAATCAATTTCACTTGGCTCTAATCCAGCACGCTTAATTGCTGCACTCATTGATCTAAAGCCACCGTTACCATCAGGAGATGGTGCAGTTATGTGGTGTGCATCACCTGATAGACCATATCCTAAAATTTCAGCATAAATTTTTGCTCCGCGAGCAAGAGCATGGTCGTATTCTTCTAATACGACAACACCAGCACCCTCGCCCATTACAAAGCCATCACGGTTTTGATCATACGGCCTTGAAGCTTCCTGAGGATTATCACGGCGTAATGTTGATAAAGCTTTACAAGCGTTAAAGCCAGCTATGCCAATTTCACAGATTGGATTTTCAGCTCCACCCGCAAGCATTACATCAGCATCACCAAACTGAATTAACCTTGCCGCATCTCCAATTGCATGTGCTCCCGTAGAACATGCAGTAACAACCGCATGATTAGGGCCTTTAAATCCATGACGAATAGAAACCTGACCAGAAATTAAATTAATTAAACAAGATGGAATGAAAAATGGTGACACTCGGCGTGGACCACGTTCTTGTAATACTATTGAAGTATTAGCAATCGTTGATAATCCACCAACACCTGAGCCAATCATTACACCAGTTCTATATAAATCTTCTTCATCAGTTGGTGCCCAACCACTATCAGCAACAGCCATATCAGCTGCAGCAATACCATATAATATAAAATCATCAACTTTACGGCGATCTTTAGGCTCCATCCAATCTGAAGGATTAAATGTGCCATTTGTGCCATCACCAAATGGTATTTCACACGCGTAGTTAGTAACAAAATTATCAGCATCAAAGCGAGTAATAGTGCCTGCTGCATTATCACCAGCTATTAAGCGACTCCAGGTTTCTTCAACTCCACTAGCAAGCGGGGAAACCATTCCCAAGCCCGTTATAACTACTCGACGCATCGTTAAGCCCTCTTTAATCATTCTTTTATAAACTTTTACCTAAAACTCCCAATCATCGCAAGCAACACAACCTTTTTTGTATATGAAGCAACAAAAAACGGCACACCGTATGATGCGCCGTTTTTTACTTAAATTATTTTAAAGCTTAGGAAGCTTCAGTTATGAATTTTACTGCGTCACCAAAAGACTGGATAGTCTCAGCTGCATCGTCAGGAATTTCAATACCAAACTCTTCTTCAAAGGCCATTACTAGCTCAACAGTATCCAAGCTATCAGCACCAAGATCATCAATAAATGATGCGCCTTCAAGTACTTTGTCTTCGTCAACGCTCAAGTGCTCGACAACAATTTTCTTAACGCGATTTGCGATGTCGCTCATGATATATTCCTCTTGATATGGCACTTGTGCCGTTTAGAAAGTCGCATAATGCAACAATATTTTTATATTTTATTTGGCTATAATCAACATATGATTTTAATTACAACTGAGCCGCCTAATATCATAGAAAATTGATATGGCAAATGAATTCGGTTAAAAATGTTACCTAGAGTAACTTTTCGCCTATTACGTATCAAATAATATTAATACCTAAAACTAAAATGTTGTTTTACGCCATTCACCATTAGGAATATCATCAATAGTGAAGTTTCCGACGCTATATCTAATTAAACGTAGAGTTGGAAAACCTATTGCTGCTGTCATACGACGTACTTGTCTATTACGGCCCTCAGTAATTGTAATCATCAACCAACTATCTGGAACAGACTTACGAAACCTTACAGGAGGCACACGTTCCCATATTCCTTCTGGCGCATCAATAATTTCCACTTCAGCTGGGCGTGTAATTCCGTCTTTTAAATTCACGCCCCTGCTTAAAAGTTCGGCGTCAGCTTTTGTTGCGGTTCCCTCAACTTGAACAACATACGTCTTTGGCCATTTATGTTTCGGGTTTGAAATTTCTTGCTGCAATACACCATCATCAGTTAATACTAATAAACCTTCACTATCTTTATCCAAGCGTCCTGCTGCATAGACACCCGCCACATCAATAAATTCCGATAAGGTTTGGCGGTTTGAAGCAACAGTACCTTTGTCGGTAAATTGAGACAAAACATTAAAGGGTTTGTTAAATAGTATAACTTTACTCATAGTAATAAGTTAACAATGTTAAACTTTGACATTAAATCATTGCCATTCCACCATTCACATGGAGGGTTTGGCCTGTTATGTAACTTGCCTCATTAGATGCCAAGAAAGCCACAGTAGCAGCAATTTCATCTGGATTACCCATTCGACCCTGAGGAATTGACCCTAACATACTAGCCACTACAGCTTCGGGCAACGCCGCTGTCATCGCAGTTTCAATGAATCCTGGTGCAATACAATTAGCCGTTATCCCACGTGTTGCAATCTCTTGGGCATAAGATTTAGTCATCCCAATCATACCAGCTTTAGAAGCCGCATAATTGACCTGGCCTGCGTTTCCCGTCACACCAACAATAGATGCAATATTTATAATTCGACCAAATCTTTGCTTCATCATTGGGCGCATAACTGATTTCATTAAATGCATGGTCGAAGTTAAATTTACGTCAATTACTTGCTGCCAATTTTCATCGGACATTCTCATAAATAAACTATCTCGAGTAATACCAGCGTTATTCACCAAAATATCAAGGCCACCCATTACTTCCAAAGCTTGATTGGCCAAACCCTTTACTGCGTTTGTGTCACTTAAATTACACGGAGTAACAAAAGCCCTATCACCCAGCTCAGAGGCTAATGCTCTCAATGGCTCCACTCGAGTACCAGATAGTGCAACTTTTGCACCTTGCGCACATAATGCACGAGCAATAGATCCACCAATTCCACCAGAGGCACCAGTTACCAAAGCACATTTTCCATTTAAATCGAACATATAAATACCTTTATTTAAGTTTTAATACCGCAGAAGATACACCCAATGTATCATTCACTGAATGTACATTTAACTCACGATTAATGCGACGCACCATACCAGATAATGCTTTTCCTGCACCGATTTCATAGAAATCTGTTACTCCTTGTTTGCTCATAAATTCTACACCCTCACGCCAACGGACAGATCCAGTTACTTGCTGAATTAATAATTCTTTTATAATTGCTCCATCCACTGCCACATCTGCACTTACATTGGCAACTAAAGGTACATTTGGAGACTTAATATCTACATTATTTAAAGCTTCTGCCATTGCATCTGCTGCTGGCTGCATCAAAGAACAATGAAAAGGTGCCGAAACAGGAAGTAATATTGCACGCTTAGCTCCAGCGGCTTTTGCTAATTCAATTGCGTGTTCTACCGCAGCTTTGTGACCTGATATAACTACCTGACCAGGATCATTATCATTTGCTGCCTGGCAAACTTCTCCACCGGTAACAGATTTGGCAATCATTTTTACAGTAAAAAAGTCCAGGCCAAGTATAGCGGCCATAGCACCAAGACCCACAGGAACTGCTTTCTGCATCGCTCTGCCACGTATACGCAACAAACGAGCAGTATCAGCAACGCTAATCGAACCCGCAGCACATAACGCAGAATATTCACCTAATGAATGCCCCGCCACGAATGATGCCTTACTTAAATCAATACCCTCAAACTCTAAAGCCTTAAGGGCCGCAATTGATGTTGCCATTAGCGCAGGTTGGGCATTTTCGGTTAATGTTAGTGTTTCAATATTACCATCCCAAATAAGCGCAGACAAATTTTGACCTAAGGCGTCATTAACTTCTTCGAACACATCCCGAGCAACCGAATAGGAATCAACTAAGTCTTTACCCATACCAATTGTCTGTGCCCCCTGTCCTGGAAATAAAAAAGCATGTGTCATTGTTTTCTCCTAAGTTACCAATTTAATAGTAATTAAATCTGGAAGTTTAAACATCAAAATTAAAACTAATGGTGCCTTGCGTGCCTGTCTATCTTTATTTAAATCAAATTATGCATTAAATATTTTCATGTAATAACTGTTGCATTTACCAGCTTTAACAATATAAGCATGTTACTTCTGCAAAATTTTTCATCGCGGTCGCCTCTCGTATACGGGCGCAGAAGTTTTACTCGTATTTTGAAGCTCGCTTAAATCGAGGTACTGGTATGGCGCTCTACGAGCACGTATTTATTTCGCGGCAGGATTTATCTAACGCGCAAGCTGAAGGTCTTATAGAACACTTCAGCGCAGTTCTTTCTGACAATGATGGCAAAGTTATTGACCAGGAATACTGGGGCCTAAAAACAATGGCCTACAAAATAAACAAAAACCGCAAGGGACACTACGCATTCTTAAAATCAGATGCACCTTCCTCTGCTGTACAGGAAATGGAACGCTTAATGCGTTTACATGAAGACGTCATGCGGGTTATGACAATCCGAGTAGATGAGCATGAAGAAGGCCCATCTGTAGTTATTCAAGCGAAATCGGCGAAAGAAGAACGTCGTCGCGAACGTGAACGTTAAGGAGAGGACATTAATCATGGCAAACAAACCATTTTTCCGCCGTCGTAAGTCCTGTCCGTTCTCTGGTGATAATGCACCAAAGATCGACTATAAGGACACTAAATTATTGCAACGCTACGTTTCTGAGCGTGGCAAGATTGTGCCATCACGTATTACAGCAGTATCTGCAAAAAAACAACGCGAGCTTGCAAGAGCTATCAAACGCGCACGTTTCTTGGCACTTCTGCCTTATGCAGTGAAGTAAGGGAGACATCATGCACGTTATCTTACTAGAACGCGTAGCTAAGCTAGGCCAAATGGGCGATATAGTTTCTGTGAAACAAGGTTTTGCACGTAACTTTTTATTACCACAAGGCAAAGCATTACGAGCAACAGATGCAAATAAAGCATCCTTTGAATCGCAAAAAGTGACGCTAGAAGCAAAAAATTTAGAGACAAAATCTGAAGCAGAAGCAGTTTCTAATAAATTAGGTGGCCAACAGTTCACTATAATCCGTTCAGCGTCTGACGCTGGTGCGCTTTATGGCTCAGTAACAAACAGAGATGCTGCTGATGTAGCATCAGCTGAAGGTTTTGAAGTTGATAAGAAACAAGTCATCTTACAAGCACCGATCAAAGAATTGGGTTTGCACAAAGTTGGCGTTTCTCTTCATCCAGAAGTGCAGTGTTCAATTGAGTTGAACGTTGCTAGATCTGAAGAAGAAGCAGAATTACAGGCATCAGGTCAATCAATCAAAGACTTGGCAGCAGCAGCAGAAGCTGAGGCCGAATTTGAGATTGCAGAATTATTTGATGATATGGGTTCAGCAGCAGCACTCGATGAAGATGGCAATGAGCTAATCAAAAGTGAGCCTAAAGCAGACACTGAAGTTAAATCTGAAGAATAAACTCTAAATACATTAAGTTTAAGGGCTCATGGCAACATGGGCCCTTATTTATTTATAATATTTAATTTTAGCTGAAAGACATAATATGAAAGATTCCACCCCATTGAATGTCTTAGGTGAACCCTTAAGGCCTTGTTCAACTGATCCATTAACAGGGTTTTATCGTGATGGATGTTGTAATACTGGCCCTGAAGACCATGGATGCCATACAGTATGTGTAGTACTTAATGAAACATTTTTAAAATT
>ENA-OSJC01002145-OSJC01002145.1-marine-metagenome-genome-assembly--contig:-NODE-2145-length-15200-cov-5.117239_pt1 | contig 15200 bp, 13 predicted proteins | sample MGYA00237885_ERZ534234 | MGnify/ENA primary metagenome ERZ534234 (study PRJEB26413, sample SAMN06343907) | marine metagenome | isolation source: coastal waters | place: Atlantic Ocean: West Antarctic... | reverse complement strand
TAGCTATGATGCAATGTATGCGTCCATCTCCATCTAACAGGCTCAAAATTTGTCATAAAAGAAAAAATATATTGAAATAGTTCATTCAACCATCTTTGCTTAAATAAAGTTCTATGCCTACTTTCATGATCATAAGCACCACTAAAAGCATAGATTGTTCCATAAATCCAAAACCACAAAATAGTCCAATAAGTTCCCCATGTATTATAAGCTAATAAACCTGAAAGAATTAAAGCAAAGAAATACAAGCTGGTATAAATAATGCCAGGCATAGTTTTTTTAACACAAAGTTTTTTAAATTCTTTTTTATCTATACTGGGTTTCCACCAAATATTTTTACCAAGTTTTTCTTCCAAATCTCCTGATATATTTGTGTCTCGTATTACCATTTATTGCTCCATAAAATTTTTTATTATAATTATATCGAAATTTAAAAAAAACAAGAAAATATAAGTTTAAATTTTCTCTGCCATAGACATAAATTTATCAAACTCTTTATCCTCTATACCCACTGTTATCTTAGGATCATTAAATGTTTTAGTTTCAACATCTTTTATGTATTCCTTAAATGCACTAACTCTCTCATTATGTAATTTATTAAATTCTTCTTTAAAATTTCTGTAAACTCTAGAATGTCTTGGCATGTGACCTTTAGTATATCCCAATACATCTTGTGAAAACAAATACTGAGCATCACATGTGGAACCGCTACCCATAGATATGGTGAGCATTTTTACTTTTTGTGTAATTATTTCAGCAACTTTTGGAGGAACAACTTCTACTTCGACGCCAATAGCTCCTGCATCATCTAACTCCATTGAATGCCTCAAAACACTAGCTGCCTCTTCAGCAGTTTTACCAATTGCTCTAAATCCTCCTGTCCACGTGTTATTTCCAGGCACAAGACCCACATGGCTTATTACAGGCACATTCTCTCTTTTTAATCCTCTTATAATTTTAGAGCTATTATTTGTATAAAAAGAATCGCACCCTATTGTCATTAATAGATATGCCGCTCTAATAGCCTCTGTTTCGCTTGCAAAAGATCTTTCAGGAGCAGCACTCATAATATGAGTATTTGGAGCAGCTTCTCTTATTCTTTTAACATCCTCTAAAGTAGAATGTATTCCATGCCAAGGCATTCCATATGCTGCTACAATAATATCCATACCAGCCTCTTCTGCTGCAACTGCTTCTTCGATATTATTTACATAAACTTCGTGAATTTGTCTTTTGCCTTTTAATCGTAATAAATCATATACTGTTAGTTTTTTTTTCATACTTATCCAATTAATTTAATTAATTCATTAACAGTTGTATCGTCTTTATTCATATCACAAACTTTTTCTCCTCTTGCCATGCCTACTATTCTGTCTGCAACCTCGTGAATATGGTAAAGATTATGACTAATAAAAATACTTCCTATTCCTATATTTGATAAACTTTTTACATATTCTAGAACTTTTAAAGTTTCTTTTACAGAAAGATGATTAGTTGGTTCATCTAGAATTAACATTTTAGATTTAAAATACATAGATCTAGCAATAGATACGCCTTGTCTCTCACCGCCTGATAATTCTTTTACAGGAATATGGGGGGATCTCAAATTAAGACCAACTTCATTAATGGCCTCCATCGATTCTTTATTCATTTTTTCTTCATCTAGTAATGCTAAAGATTTAAAACCAAATTTTTTTGGCTCCCTTCCAATAAAAACATTTCTTGCAATAGACATTTCTTGAAACATTGTGTTGTATTGATGAATTGTTTCAATTCCTAAATTCATTGCACTTTTAGGGTTTTTTATATTTACTTTTTTTCCTTCAAAAAAAATGTCCCCTTTATCTAAGTTATGAACACCACAAATTATTTTAATTAATGTTGACTTACCAGCTCCATTATCTCCGATCAATCCAATCACTTCACCTTTTTGTATTGTAAGATCGACATTTTTTAAGGCATGCAAATTCCCGTACCATTTATTCAGTTTGTTGCATTTCAATAATTCTTGATTTGAATTATTCATCATCTTTTAATCTTATTTTATCAGCTGTATTTTTAGTAAATGTATTTAATATAACGGCAATTACAATTAAAGCACCAACTGCAAATTTAAACCAATTACCATCAACTCGTGATAAAATTAATATATTATCAATTATAGAAAGTAAAAAAGTTCCTATTAGCGCTCCAAATGCTGAGCCAACTCCGCCCATCAAAGCTGCTCCACCAACAACAGCAGAAGCGATTGCCTGTAATTCTAATCCAGCTCCCAAACTTGTGATTACTGTTTTAATTCTAAAAGACTGGATTATTCCAGCAAAACCAGCAAGAACAGAGCATGTAATAAAACATATGGTTTTAACTTTGAAAGTATTAATGCCTAAATCTTTTGCTGCATTTGGATTTTCTCCTGTAGCATAAACCCAACTTCCAAAATTAGTTTTTTTCAAAACAAAATTACAAATAAGTGCTATTCCAATTAGCCAAAAAATTGAAACTCTTAACATATCAACTCTTCCAACCAACCATTCTGTTGGTAAATCCTTAGGCACACTTGGAGGAAAGCCACCACTTATAACAACAGCAATACTTCTTGCCATAAAAAGCATTCCAAGTGTGGCAATAAACGAGGGTATTTTAAATTTAATAGTAATTAATGCATTTATAAAACCAATAAAACCTGCTGCTGTCAATCCTAATAATATGGCTATTACTATATGCAACTCATAATCCACAATTAAGATCATTGTTACTATAGGTGATACAGCAAAAACTGATCCAACAGATAAATCAAATTCTCCTGAAATCATTAAAATAGTTATACCTAATGCCACTAAGGCTAATTCAGGATAAGTTGCAAGAATAACCATAAAGTTTCTAGAATTTAAAAAACGATCATTTACAAATGTAAAAGTAATTAAAAGAAAAAGGAATATTGCGAGAGAGCTGAACTCTGGCCTAGACAAAAGTGATTTAATTTTATTTTTACTAAACATATTTTTTAAATTAAAGTGGCCATTTAATTAATGGCCACTTTAACTGGTTGCTTATCTTACACCCATATCTATATACTTACGAATATTTTTAACATCCGATGGAAATACTAATGCTTTACCAGTATTAACATCCCAAGCACTTAAACCAAATTCTTTCATTAAATACATTTGAAGAATTGGAAGATATCCTTGTAGGTATGGTTGTTGATCAATAGTTAAATGCACATAGCCTTTATCCATCTCATCCATTGTAATATCAACAAGATCAAACATAGCCATTAAAAGTTCACCTGGTTTGATCCCAAGATCTCTTAAGCATTCACCTGCACCAGATCCCCAAAACCCTGCATCAAAATAAGCATTCGTTTCTGGATGACCCTGCACATAAGCACAAATTCTTTGACCTGTTACACTTGTATCTAGACCTGAATCAATAGTATCCCAAGTTACTTTTTTATTAGGATTAGCTACTTTATATTCTTCCATAAATTGTCTTACACCACCAATACGTAGCTCAGCCCAATTCTGTCCTGGCGCTGACAAACCTAAAAGAACGTGTGTATCTCCTTCTGGAAATTGTTTTGATAGTTCTTTAGCAAGCTCGTAACCAGCTTGATATAAATCCTGTCCAACGAAAGCAAGTCTTGCATTTCCTTCAGCACCTTCAGAATCATCAACATTTGTAGTTATAACTGGAATACCAGCATCAATTGCTTTTTGAACTGCTTCATCAAACATAGTATCTTCAACAATTACTAATGAAATACCGTCAATACCTTGCTCAACCAATACTTCAAGATTAGTTAATTGCATTTGAAGATTTCCATTTTCTTGATTAAATACAAGCTGACAATCTACATCAAGCATTTCGCACGCATCGTCCATGCCTCTTTTAATTCCTTGCCAAAAAGTATTACTAGTATCAACTTGAGTTAAAACACTAAATTTATATTTTGCACTCGCAGGTACAGAAATTAAAACAACTGTACACATGGCTAAAAATAATTTCATGATATTCATATTATCTCCTCCCTTTACATTAATTAATTAATTAATTATTTATTATTAATAATCTGGTTATCGTTATCATAATAAGCAAGAAAATAAACAATTTATATTAATAGTATGATAAGCATACTAATTTAAAATAATCAAGCAAGGTTATTTATTGTAGTATAGAATTAAAATAATAAAAATTATTCTTTTGTAGTTTGATTAATAACAAAAATCCCAGAGATTGTTATCACTAGAGCTCCAATCAGTGTAAATGCATCAGGTATATCTCCATAAAAAATAAAACCTAAAATAATTGCCCAAAAAATTAAAGTATAATGAAAAGGCTGAATAACACTTGCCCGAGCTCTAGTCAGTGCAATGATTTGAAAATAGACACCTAATGAAAAAAATATCCCTGTTCCTAAAAAAAGAAAGTAAGAGCTAATATTGGTAGGCTGCCAATATATAAATGCCAAAATTGACATAATCACAATACCAATAATGGATGTATAAAATAATGAAGTTTCTGATGGGTCATATTCAGATGCTTTTTTGGTAAACACCTGATACAAGCCTAGAAAAAAAGCAGCCGCAAGAGGTATTAAGGAGTGTGGATTAAAGATGCTTGTTCCAGGTCGAAGAATTATCAAAACACCAACAAATCCTATAAAAATTGCTATCCATGTTTTAGGAGATACTTTTTCTTTTAAAATTATAGCAGATAAAATGACTATTAAAATAGGAGTTAAAGAACCAACGCTGTGTGCATCAGCTAAAGTCAGGTATCTAAAAGATAGCACAAAACAACCTGATTCTATTAGCGACAATAAGCTTCTTAAAATCTGAAGTTTAATATTATTAGATTTATAAAACTTGTAATTTATTTTTCTTTTCGATTCAAACAAACTTAAAAATAAAACAAAAAAATACTTTACAAGTAATAGTTGAAAAATAGAATGATTTATAACAGCTGTTTTCTGAACGGCATCAAGTAAAGAAAAGGAAAAAAACGCAGTTATTGCAAATAGAATCCCCATCGATTCTTTTGATCTAAAAAATAGCATCTATTTTAAATTTTTATAAATTTCTTTAAAAAAATCTTTTTGTAAAATATTATCTGCTCCTAAGACTTGAGTCATCAAAACTGCGGTTAGATCATTTTTAGGATCAACTAAAAAATAAGTTGCTGCAGCTCCAGCCCAGCCAAATTCTCCAATACTTCCAAGACCATCAGGAGCTTTATTTAAATCAATCATTACACGGAAACCAAGTCCCCAGCCGTAAGATGCTAAACCATTTTCTTCCAATACTTCGACATCAAAATTTTTAATTTCTAAAGGAAACAGCTGACTATCTAGATGATTAGTTGTTGCTTGAGATAATATATTTTGCGAAATTATCACTTCACCCAGTTTTGTTTTTCCCGTTAATAACATCTGGGCAAATTTACTATAATCCTCAAGAGTGGAAAATAATCCATGACCTCCTCTAGCATAGGATGATTTATTAGTTGGGTAGCCAACACCAGAAATGTATTGTTTTTTATTTATAGGTCTATGTATTTTTTTTTTTAAGGAATCAAATTCATATTGCTCCATTAAGCGATTGTTGTTTTTTTGATCTACTATAAAAGCAGTGTCGTTCATATCCAAAGGTTCAAAAATACGTTTTTGCAACTCTGATTGAAGAGTTCCTTTAGTTACAATTTCTATAATTCTAGCTAGAACATCAACACTTACGCTATAAACCCATCGTGTCCCAGGCTGATATAAAAGAGGGAGAGTAGAGAGTAAATTAATTTCCTCTTCTAAAGTTGTTGTTTCTGAATGAAACAATCCGACGCGGTCATATTCTTTAGCCAGAGAATCTCCTAAAAAATTATACGAAAAACCTGCCGTATGAGAAAGCAGATCTTTGATAGTAGGCATTTTATTAATATCTACTAGATCAGATATATCGCTATCTATATTTTTTAAAACTTTAAGATTTGAAAATTGAGGTAAATATTTTGTTATTGGATCATTTAATTTTATTTTATTTTCATCAATCAACTGAAGAGCAACTATCGAAACTATAGGTTTAGTCATAGACCAAATACGATATAAAGTATTCTCAACAATAGGCGCTCGTGATTCTATATCTAAAAATCCAAGCTTGCCTTCGTGAACATTATTTTGATGAATAATTTTCCACTGAGCACATGGGTATAATCCATTTTGAATATGTTTATCAACTATTGTATTTAAATTTTTCATTAGCATTACTACGATAAAGATTTTATTTTTTCTACTAAAGCGGTGTTTATATTCCTTGGACCTAAATCTTTTCTATTATTATGACGACGTTGTCCAGGCAAGCGAACACCCTCCATAGATTCCATTCTTTCAAAAAATTTTTCTGCATGTTCATTCCAGCCATCTCCAGCAATTAATTGCGGAGATAATGCCATAATAAATTCCCCTCCTCTTGCGGGACCACCATCTTTATTATCCGCTTCCTTTGCTTCAAAACTAAACATGTCACCAACTAAACCTGCTGCTAATAACTCAACCATCATCGCAATTGCTGATCCTTTATGACCCCCAAAAGGAAGTAAAACTCCACCGTTAGCTATTTGAGAAGGGTCGTCTGTTTTCTCACCATCCTTGTTTAAACCAGTGCCGATAGGAACTTTGTGCCCATCTCTTGCAGCTATTTGCACTTCCCCCATCGCCATACTTGCTGTTGCCATATCATACACTGCAGGTGTTTTATTTTTTCTTGGCCACGCAAAAGAAATAGGGTTAGTTCCAAATAAAGGTTTTGTTGCTCCTGCTGGTGCAACACTCGGCATATAAGCAGTGCAAGCAATACCAATGAGATTTTGCTCTGCCAAAGCTTCTGTTTCATGCCACAAGGCAGCAAAATGATGTGTATTTGTGATCGTTAAAACTCCAACGCCATATTTATTTGCTGTCTCAATCAAAGAAGGCATACCAACATGTATAGCTGTTGGTGCAAATCCAAAATCACCATCAACACGCATAGTGTTTTGTGTTAAAAATTTATTTGAGGGGCACGCATTCCCTTTAACTTTTTTACTTCGAAGAGAAGCAGTATAACCTGGAATACGAAACAGTCCATGCGAAATACTTCCATCTCTTTCTGCAAAGGTAACGGTATTGGAGACAGCTTCTGCATTCATTTCATCACACCCATTATACAAAAGAGTTTTTTTAGCTAAGGTATTTATTTCATCAAGAGTAAGAGCAGTCGTTGTCATATTTTATCTATTTTTTTTTTGTTAAAATTTGTTATAAGGTAAACAATTACATGAAAAATGATTTATTGCAAAAAGAACTTATTGCTATTTTGGGAGATAGATTCTCAAGCTCTGAATCAACGCGCTTAAATTACTCTCATGGAGAGGATGTCTTTGATCCGGTATTATCACAAGCAGTTGTTTTTCCGAATTCTAATGAAGAAATCTCTCAAATTGTTAAATTATGTAATCAACACAAAGTACCTATAGTCCCGTTTGGTACAGGCACCTCTCTTGAGGGGCACGTTGTTGGGAACGAAGATGGGATAACACTCTCTCTTGAAAATATGAATAAAGTGTTAGAAATAAATACCGAAGATTTCGACTGCCGTGTTCAAGCATATGTAACGCGCAAACAGCTTAATGAAGAACTTAAAGATAAGGGGCTTTTTTTCCCAATTGATCCAGGGGCCGATGCTTCATTAGGGGGAATGGCCGCAACTTCTGCATCTGGAACTATGGCTGTACGCTACGGAACAATGAGGACTGTTATAACGGGCTTAACAGTTGTTTTAGCAAGTGGAGAAATTATCAAAACAGGAACCCGCACTAAAAAAACATCTGCTGGGTATAATCTTACAAATCTTTTTATTGGCTCTGAAGGCACACTTGGAATAATTACAGAGATACATTTAAGATTATCTCCCATACCTGAAAGCATAATGAGTGCTGTTTGTCATTTTCCTGACATTGAATCAGCAGTATTAAGTGCTCAAGAGATAATCCAATATGGAATTCCAATAGCAAGAATTGAAATGTTAAATAAAGATCAAATGGAAATTAGCATTGATTATTCGAATTTAATAAACATGGAAAAGAAACCAACACTATTTTTTGAATTTCATGGAAGTGAGTTATCTAACAAAGAATCTATTGAGATTGCTGAAGAAATATCAAAAAATAATTTGGGTACTGATTTTAAGTGGGCACAATCTACAGAAGAAAGAAATAAATTATGGCAAGCAAGGCATGATGTGTATTATTCTGTTAAGGCTCAAGGCAATAATTTGAAAGTCTACACTACTGATGTATGTGTGCCTATTTCCAATTTAGTTGAATGTATAAAATTTGCAGAAGAAGAAATTAAAAATTACAATTTAAGAGCTCCAATGGTTGGTCACGTAGGAGATGGTAATTTTCATACGACAGTTTTGTATGATCCAAATAAAAAAGATGATTATAAAATGATAAGAGATTTTAGCGACAAGCTTATTGATAAAGCTCTTTCTCTTGATGGCACAATAACAGGTGAACACGGAATTGGGATTCAAAAAAAAACCTATCTTATGAAGCAGCACCCTGATAGTTTGCCTCTGATGAAAGCCTTAAAAAGAACTATGGATCCAAATAATATATTAAACCCTGGTAAGGTTTTCGATTAAAATTATTCTTAAGTTAATATTGATGCATGAAATTTAATATGATCCTCTATTAAAGATTGAATAAAATAATATCCATGGTCATAACCTTTATGCTTATTAATTATTAATTGTTGTTTTTTCTCAACACATATTTTTTCAAAATCATTAATAAAAAGATCATCTAAAAAATCATCATCTAACCCTACATCTATTTTTATTTGATCTAAGTTTTTATTATTTTGCAATAAATATAAAGGGTCATATGAATTAATTAATTCAATATTGTTTGAAAGATATTTATCACGCGCTTCTTTTGCAAAATTGCTTTTATGGAAAGAGCAGATGGGAGAAAAAGCAGAAATTGATTTAAACAAGTTTCTATTTTTGATCGCACATTGAATAGCGCCACCCCCGCCCATTGAATGCCCAAAAATTCCAATTTTGGATTTGCTAAAATCAAAATTCTGATTAATTAATTTAGGTAATTCAAGGCATGTATAATCATACATATTATAATTCTGAGACCATTTTTCAGAGGTTGCATTTAAATAGAATCCCGCACCTTTACCCAGCTTGTAATCTTCATCATCAGGGACGTCTTCTCCTCGAGGACTTGTATCCGGAACAACAATAGCGATTTGATTTTCTGAGGCAAATTTTTGATAACCAGATTTTTGAATAAAATTTTGCTCATTGCATGTAATGCCGCTTAAAAAATATAACACGGGGGCATCTATTTTTTTCTGAGGAGAATATACTGCAAACTGCATTAGACAATTATTCGATGAAGAATTGTGACTATATACTTCTTGATCTCCGTTAAAGCATTTATGTTTCTCAATTAATTTCATAATTAAAAGTTAATTACACTCCGAATAGATTTGCCTTCATGCATAAGGTCAAAGGCTTTATTTATATCTTCTAAGGGAAATTCGTGAGTAATTAAATCATCAATATTAATTTTTTTATCCATATACCAATCAACAATTTTAGGCACATCTGTTCTTCCTTTTGCCCCTCCAAAAGCAGTTCCTCTCCAAACTCTTCCTGTAACAAGCTGAAATGGCCTAGTAGAAATTTCCTGTCCTGAACCCGCAACACCTATAATAATAGATTCTCCCCATCCTTTATGACAGCACTCTAATGCTTGACGCATCACATTGACATTACCAATGCATTCAAAACTGTAATCAGCCCCACCATCTGTTATTTCAATAATTTTTTCTTGTAATTGATTTCCTTCAAAATCATTAGGGTTCAAAAAATGAGTCATACCAAATTTTTCAGCTATTGCTTTGCGATTTGTGTTTAAATCTACTCCTACAACAACTCTAGCCTTAGCTAACTTACATCCCTGAATAACATTAAGGCCTATACCACCTAAACCAAAAATTACTGCGGTCGCACCCTCTTCCATTTTTGCCGTATTGATTACAGCACCAATTCCTGTTGTAACGCCACAGCCTATATAACAAACTTTATTAGCTGGTGCATCAGAGCGAATTTTCGCTAAAGCTATTTCAGGAACAACTGTATAATTTGAAAAAGTCGAAGTTCCCATATAATGATAAATAGTTTTTCCCTTATATGAAAATCGTGACGTACCATCTGGCATTAAACCTTTTCCTTGTGTCTCTCTAATAGCTTGGCACAAATTTGTTTTTCCTGATAAACAAAATTTACATTTCCTGCATTCAGGTGTGTATAATGGAATAACATGATCATCTTTTTTTAAAGTTTCCACACCTTCTCCAACCTCCACTACTACTCCAGCGCCTTCGTGACCTAATATTGATGGAAAAATTCCTTCAGGATCATCTCCCGATAAAGTATAAGCGTCTGTATGACAAACTCCCGTAGATTTAATTTCTACTAAGACTTCGCCTTTTTTAGGCCCTTCTAAATCCACATAATCAATAACTAATGGTTTGGCTTTTTCTAGTGCAATTGCTGCCTTAACTTTCATTCTTCCTCCTGTTAATTTATTTTCTTAATTTCTTTTCTTATCCATTCAGCACAAGCTATTGCATTATCAAGCAGAGAATAGGTACTACCTTCCCCGTAATCTGTTGCAGGAATAAACTCCGTGGTAATACATTCTAAAGAACTATCATGATTATAATGATGTTTAATTACTTTTCTTACAACTTCTTTCCAAGGCTCTAGCTTTGTTTCATCCCAATCTGAATGGTATTGTCCATCCAGAGGTTTGATAAAAGGATATTGAACGCCTCTGCCAACCGATCCGTCTGGATGTTTACCACCTATGTTTTTGGGATTATTCGGAATAACGGATCGTGCATGCATTAAGCAAACATAGCCCTCATTAATCCAGTGTTCTGAAATATTTCCTTCTTGAAACGGATCTAATATTATTTTCTTTTCCTTTAATTGATTTGATAGATTAAACATCTCTTGTTCTTCTGGATTGTCCATTTTAAAAACTACGTGGGAATGATCAAGAGTCATTCTAAAAATACCACCATTTTCTTGAACAATTTTAGCTACCGAGTTAATTCTTAAAAAATCTTCAGACCACATATTGATATGTATCTCAAAACAAGGAAGACAGCCAATTTTTTCACCGTATTCAGAAACTTTAAGATAACATTCTGCAATTTCTTGGTCTGTTAATGGATGTCCATCTGCATGATTAATAAATAATTGAACATTGTGATATTTGCTTCCTAACTCGGATCCCATTTTTAAATTTTCTAGAATTAGATCATCTTCTTTTCCCAACATATAAAACCAGCCGCTAGATAATATAGGGAAATCATATTTTTCAGATAGTTTTTTGTATTTCAAGAATTCACTCTTAGGAGGGGTTTTATCAACATAGTCAAAAATTTTCATTTGAGAAATTTCTTTAAACCAATCTTCTAAACTAACTGGTTTATCCAAATAATGATGAAAAATATCCCTTGCACCGATACCTATTTTTAAATTTTTAGAAATATGTTACTCCCAGTTAACTTATTGAATGATAAATAAATATTAAATAAATAAATACTAAATGTACAATACTATCTGATATTTGAGTTCAATTTAAAAAATATTTTATCAAAAAAAATTAACTTACTTCTGAAAAAACAGATTCATCTTATTTTATTTATATGAATTTATTTAATAAGTAGCTCTGCCACCACTTAAATCAAAAACTGCACCTGTGGTAAAAGAGTTTTCTTCTGATGCCATCCAAGAAACAAGCGATCCCAATTCTTCTACTTTCGCAAATCGATTGCGAGGTATTTTTGACAGCATATAATCAATGTGCTCTTGACTCATTTGATCAAATATTCTTGTTTTTGCAGCTGCTGGAGTTACACAGTTTACAGCAATATCTTTATCAGCCAACTCTTTTCCGAGTGATTTAGTTAAGGCAATTACTCCCGCCTTTGCAGCACTATAAGGCATAGCATTTGGATTTCCTTCTTTTCCAGCAATAGAAGCAATATTAACAATTCTTCCATAATTTTTTTTGATCATGTGAGGTACAACAGCTTTACAACAATAAAAAACACCAGTTAAATCTATATCAATAACTGCTTGCCAATCTTTTAATGGGTAGTCCCACGTTTTATGACTTGGGCCAGCAATACCAGCATTATTAACTAGGATATCTAAGTGGCCATAAATTTCTAATGATTTTTTTGTAGCTTCTTCAACACTATTGAAATCTGTAACATCAACTTCGACCATGTTCACATCATCATTGAAATTAAGAGAACTCATTACTTCTTTATCTCTATCCCAAATAATAACTTTAGCATGTGATGCTAAAAAATTCTCTACCATAGCCAAACCAAAACCCTGAGCTCCACCCGTTACAATTGCTACTCTATCTTTAAGATCAATATTATTCATAATTCCTCTCTCTGTTATTTAATGACTGTGTCGTTTTACTTCTGATCCTCTACGACCAACTAAAAAATCTAAATCAGCCCCTTTATCGGCTTGCATAACGTGATCGATATACATTTTCTGATAACCACTTTTAATGTCAGGTAACACAGGTTGGTAATTTTTTAAACGCTCTTCAATTATTTCATCAGAAACCAATAACTGCATAATTCCTGCTTTGACATCAACTTTAATTTCATCACCATTTTGCACTGCTGCTAAAGGGCCTTTTATTGCAGCTTCTGGGGAAGTATGAAGAATTACTGTGCCGTAAGCTGTACCACTCATCCTTGCATCAGAAATTCTAATCATATCTCGAATTCCTTTTTTTAAAACTTTTTGAGGCAATACCATATTACCTACCTCAGCCATTCCAGGATAGCCTTTAGGTCCACAATTTTTTAAAACCATAATACAATTCTCATCAATATCTAAATCTGGGTCATGAATTTTTTCATGAAATTCTTCTATACTTTCAAAAACAACAGCTCTTCCCGTATGTTGCATTAAATGAGGCGATGCTGCAGAAGGTTTTAATATTGCCCCATCAGGAGCAATATTACCTCTTAGAATTTTAATTCCTCCCTCTTTGGTTAAAGGGTTATCAAAAAGTCGAATAACATCATCATTCCAACATTCTGACTTTAGATTATTTTCACTCATAGATTTGCCATTTACAGTAAGAGCATCTTTATGGAGTATGCCTTTATCAAGTAAGCGTTTTATCACCGCAGGTAAACCTCCTGCATAATAAAAATCTTCCATTAAATATTGTCCAGATGGCTGAAGATTAACTAGTGTTGGAATTTCTTTGCCACATTTTTCCCAATCCTCTAAGCTTAATTCAATTTCCATTCTTCCTGCAATTGCAGCTAAGTGAATAACAGCATTTGTTGATCCTCCTATAGCGCCATTTATCTTTATTGCATTTTCAAAAGATTGTTTCGTCACAACTTGCGACATAACTAAATTTTCTTTAACCATTTCAACAATCCGTTTTCCTGACATGTGTGCTAATGCATACCTTCTCGAATCTACAGCTGGAATAGCAGCATTATGCGGTAAAGACATTCCTAGTGCTTCGACCATACTTCCCATAGTTGATGCAGTCCCCATTGTCATACAATTGCCTTTAGATCGACTCATTGAAATTTCAGCATCTACAAAATCTTCTTCTGTTATTAATCCTGCAGTTAAATCTGCATCAAGCTTCCATACGCCTGTGCCTGATCCTATAATCTCACCTTTATGATGACCATTTAACATTGGCCCGCCAGAGACTCCTATTGTTGGAAGATCAACACTAGCTGCGCCCATTAGTAAAGAAGGGGTAGTTTTATCGCAGCCCATTAAAAGAACAACTCCATCCATTGGATTACCTCGTATAGCTTCTTCTACATCCATACTTGCCAAATTGCGAAAAAGCATTGCTGTTGGGCGTAAGTTAGATTCGCTTGCTGAAAAAACAGGAAACTCTAAAGGAAAGCCACCCGCTTCATACACTCCGCGCTTAACGTGTTCCGCAATTTCTCTAAAATGACCGTTGCAAGGCGTTAATTCTGACCAAGTATTGCAAATACCAATAACAGGTCTCCCATCAAATAAGTGATCAGGATGTCCTTGATTACGCATCCAACCTCGATGAATAAACGTGTCCCTTCTATGATTTTTAGAATTATACCAATCACTTGATCTAAATTTTTTATCTTTTGACATTTAATTTTTTTTTAATTTAATTGATAACTTTAAATACAATACACTATCGAAGGGATCAATACAAAATATAATAAAACACGACTCTAGCGATATTAAAGTATGAATTTTATTCTAAGTAGAGATTGGTGGTAGAAATTTTAAAATAAATTCTTAACGCAATATCTTTGTAGAAAATTCACCAAAGATTTTTTGTAAGAATATTAAATTTTCTGTTAGTTTGATTCAAACAACGAGAAACAGAACGCCCCACTTTTATAATTTCCCTTTGCTTCCTCTTATTTTTTTATTTTAAATGAGCACGCACTCTAAAGTTTTATTCTAGGTGATAACTCAAAGATAAATTATTTTGGAAAAATTCCAATCCTTGATTTATCTATTGCCCAATAAATTAAATTTGCTTTATGAAAAATTCTGTCTTTAGGAATAAATCCAACACTTAAAAATCTACTATCTAAACTATTATCTCTGTTATCACCCATTGCAAAATAATGATCTTCAGGAACTCTAATAGAATTGGTATTATCAGCAACTCCATCGTCCATTTTATCTAAAACTTCATATTCAATATCAAAAAGTATTTCCTTATATTTTCTAATTCTTTTAGAATTTCCTAAATTATCTATTTCAATGAAATCGTCAGTTTGAACTTTGTTAATTATTGTCTTATTTAATAAAATTTCACCATTTACAATTCTAATTGTATCTCCTGGCAAACCAATAACTCTTTTTACAAAATCTACATCATCTTTTGTCTTAAAAACTATCACATCTCCGTATTTGACTTCATTATTTAAATAATAATTTTTATCAAAAAATACATAATCACCTACTAGTAAGGTTGGTTGCATACTTTTAGCAGGTATATTATAACTTTTAAATTTTGCGTTACTACTAGTAAAACTATTCAAAAAAAGAAGTATAATA
>ENA-OSJC01002143-OSJC01002143.1-marine-metagenome-genome-assembly--contig:-NODE-2143-length-15203-cov-4.451607_pt1 | contig 15203 bp, 15 predicted proteins | sample MGYA00237885_ERZ534234 | MGnify/ENA primary metagenome ERZ534234 (study PRJEB26413, sample SAMN06343907) | marine metagenome | isolation source: coastal waters | place: Atlantic Ocean: West Antarctic... | reverse complement strand
AATTGGAGCAAGTCAGAACCATCGAGACAGAGGCGATACAAAATAATTTAATCTCTATTTTATCTCATGGCATTGAAGATGAATCCAAAGCTTACACCACCACCATTACCGATGATCGACTAATCGAGCTTCAGCCCTCCAATGGCGGTGCTTCAATTAATTTCATCTTTCAATCCAAGGTATTAAAGCTCATTCGCTATACTGATCCAATGAACATTGAACATGCAATTGAGTTGCTACCATTATGATAGATACCTTGCTTGTTGCGCTCGGGGGTGCTCTTGGAGCTTCATCTAGATACTTGCTATCGCTCTCCATGAAAAGCATTATGATTTTATCTATGCCTATGGCAACTTTATGCATTAACTTTATAGGGTGTTTCTGTATAGGTGTGATCATGGCTCAATATTCAGATTTCAAAGCTGGTTCACTCTTGTTTGTGGTGATTGGATTTCTTGGGTCATTCACAACTATGTCAGCTTTCTCGCAGCAGACAATTGAACTGTTATATAATGGAAGGGAGTACACAGCATTGATTTATATCATTTTATCGATTGGATCATGTTTGGTTGGCACGATGCTGGCTTACTCTATATTTAAGACCTCATAAGCATGATAGATACCAACCTAATCAAATCAGATGCAGAGACTGTGTTACATGCTCTCAAATCTAAGAACTATGATCTTGATCTTTCTAGTTTTAATGCGATGGACTCAGAGAGAAAAGAGCTCCAGGTTAAAACTGAGGACTTACAAGCACAACGCAATACTCTTTCCAAGGAGTTTGGTGCGTTAAAAAAAGCAGGCAAGGAGGACCCTAATTTAAGCAATCAGATTAATGATGTTAAATCTGCATTGGAAAAGTGCTCATCTGAATTACAAACAATTCAATTATCTTTGAATCAATATTTATTGGATGTTCCCAATATTCCATCAGAAACAACCCCTGTTGGTTCCAGTGAGGCTGAGAATAAACACGTCAGAGATTTTGGTAAGCCACTTGTCTCGGGTGGACCAGACCACCTAGATATTTCTTCTCTCATTGATATTGAGGCTGCTAACATTTTAGCTGGATCAAGATTCTCTGTGTTGGCAGGGCAGATGTCTAAACTGCAAAGAGCCCTGATATCTTTTATGTTGGACAAGGCTGAAGACCATGGCTACACAGAGTACTACCTTCCTGTTGTTGCAAACTCCCAGTCATTACTTGCTACAGGACAACTTCCAAAGTTTGAAGAAGATCTATTTCAGATCAATGATGATTTTTATTTAATACCCACCGCAGAGGTTCCTTTAACCAATCTCTATCGAGATCAGCTTGTTCAAATATCTGATATGCCATTGAAATTAACCGCTCACACAACCTGCTTTCGATCTGAGGCTGGAAGTTATGGCAGGGATACGCGTGGTTTGATACGACAGCATCAGTTTGAAAAAGTAGAATTGGTCCAGATATGCCATCCTGATGAATCTTTTCAAGCGCTTGAAAATTTAACGTCACATGCTGAAAGTATCCTCCAAGATTTAGACCTTCCATATCAAGTAATAGAGTTGTGCACAGGAGATCTGGGGTTCTCTTCAGCCAAGACCTATGATTTAGAAGTTTGGATTCCAAGCCAAGAAAAATTTCGTGAAATATCCTCTTGTTCTAACTGCACTGACTTTCAAGCAAGAAGAGCAAAAATTAGATTCAAGGAAGATGGTAAATCCCATTTTGTCCATACTTTAAATGGGTCTGCTTTAGCTGCGGGCAGGACATTGATTGCAATTATTGAAAATTATTTTGATCAAAAATCCTCAATTAAAATTCCAGAAGTCCTTCAGGATTACACCAAGTTTAAATCAATCGATATGTAAATAGAACTTTCTTTAAATGTTACACAATTGTTTCTTTTAAATAATTAAAAACAAGTATAAGATTCGTTTAACTAATCTTTTTAATTTTTTTTAGAGGAAAATTATGAATAAACTACGTAATCTGCTTGTTTTTTCTTTGCTTTTTGCCATACCAGCCTTCGCTGATGTAGACACCACAGCATCAATTCGAGGAAATGTTAATGTTGCTTCTGCATCTATTAATATCAAAAATAATTCGACCGGTGTTAACAAAAAAGTAACCCCTAACAGCGATGGCTCTTTTTCAGCTTCGTTCTTAGCTGTTGGAGGCCCGTATACGGTCTCAGCAACTGCACCTGGCTATCAGTCAGAATCTGTAGAGGGAATTTTCTTAATTCTTAATGACACAACCAATATTTCTGTTGAGCTTGTTTCAAGCGCATCCAATCTCGAGGAAGTGGTTGTTACAGCTGCAAGAGGCGTTGGACGCATCAAGGTTGGAACTGGAACATTCTTGGACAGAGCTGCCATGGATGGAATACCAACAATCAACAGATCAGTTGCTGATTTTGCTAAATTAGATCCAAGAGTTTCAATCAACTCTGCCTCTTCAAGAGGAGCTGAGATATCAGTTATGGGTCAAAACAATAGATTTAATGACTTCTCCATTGATGGTGTTAGCTTTAATGACCCGTTTGGATTGAATGCCAATGGTTTTGGAAGCATGAGAAATCCAATCAGTTTAGATTTTGTTGATCAAATTTCAGTTGACGTCACTCCTTATGATGTTTCTAGAGGTAATGCAACGGGTGGATCCATCGCAGTTGTTACTAAGTCTGGTACCAATGATTTCCATGGTACTTACTACACAACTAGTAGAGACCAAGACAGCCTAGGTAAATTTAATGATAAAAAATTCTCTACATTCTCTGAAGACATTACAAGTGTTACTTTCTCAGGACCAATCATCAAAGATAAGTTATTTTTCTTTGTAGGTTATGAAGAGCTAGAGGCTAATTCTCCTGTGCTATACGGAACAATAGATAGCGGGGCGTCTAACCCAGCTGAGACTGTAACTACAGCCGTAGCCAATCAAATCAAAGCTATTGCTAAATCTAGATATGCATATGATGCAGGTGAGGTAAACGACGTTTCATTTCCTGAAACTCATGAAGAGTTCACTGTTAAAGTTGATTACTACATTAACGATGCTCATAGAGCGGTCTTAAATATATCTCATTCAGAAGATCTATATCCTAGAAAATACAATCGTGGTTCAGTTGTATTTAGTAATAACTACTACACAAAGACTCCAGAAATCGACAGAGAGTCCTTTACTCTATACAGCGACTGGACTGACCGTCTTAGAACTAAGTTCAAATACTCTACATATGACATGCTACAAAATGATGCATCCGTGGGTGCTCCTTACATGCCTGAAGTTAGAATCCAAGTTGGTGAAGATAGGGTTTATCTTGGAGGCGATAGATATAGAGGCGCCAATCTAATAAACATCTCTTCTGAATTTGTAACATTCAAAGCAGACTATGATCTTGGTGACCATCTTATTACCGCTGGTTTTGAGCAAGAAGATTCAAGCATCTACAATCTATTTATTGCAAGATACAATGGCGAGATTCAGTTCAATTCAGTTGCTGACTTTGAAACAGGGCAATGGAGCTACCTAAGATTCCAAACTCCTATTTCAGGTGTAATGGACGTAGGAACAGCAGCTGCAAATTTCCAAGTTGAAAAGCAAACCATGTACATTCAAGATAAATGGAATGTGAATGATGATTTGTCTGTTCAGTTTGGTGTGAGATATGACTCAGCAAAAACTCCAACAGCAGCTCGTCTTAACCCTAGATTTCTTGCAAGAAATGGCGTGGCCAACAACGCTAAGTTTGACTACGACAAGCTTCAACCTAGAACTTCATTCAATTACAACCTTCAGCCTGAAAAGCTTGGCTTCTTAAGCAGAGTTGGTATCGAAGTTATTGATTCCACTGTAAGAGGTGGGTATGGATTGTTCTTAGGAAGAATTCCTAACGTATGGTACGGGAATCAGTACTCCAGATCTGGTGGTGCAACTGATTACAACAGATTTAGATCTTTCAGTTCTACTGTCGGCGTTATGCCAGCAGCAGCAGATTGCTCTCCTGAATTCTTCTGGACAAGTGCTTGTTCAGACTATCAAATCAGAGGCGCTTACTTCGGTGATGCACAGGGAACAGATCCTGAATTCGAAGCACCTTCATCATGGAGATCAAATCTTGCATTAGACTTTGTTACTTCAAGCGGCTATGCAGTAACAGTCGAGCTTAACAAAGACGAAGTAGACCAAGGTGTCTTCTACAAAGACCTTCAGTTAAGAGCAACTGGTACAACTAGAGCAGATGGCAGACCTGTTTACTCAAGTGCATCTCCTGATTTATGGCTAACAAATTCATCTCAGGGTGAGTCAGAGGCCTTTACCTTCTCAATTGCCAAATCATTTGGTGATGTGAAAGCTATGTATGCTTTTAGCTCAGTCAAAGCTACAGATGTGTATCCGTTAACCTCAGCGCAGGCAGAGGGTGTATATGGAAACACACAAAGATATGATGGTGAAAATCTTGATGCTAGACCAAGTAACTTTGCGATTGACAGCAAGCAAATACTTTCACTAGATTACACGACTCAAATCTTTGGTTCTAATGACACTAGATTTTCTCTAATCTACATAAGAAAAAGTGGTGAAAACTTCAGTGTTGTGTTTGATGAAGTTGGTTACAACTCAGTCGGCGGAAGTCCTAACTTCTACTCTGATAACAGCTTGGCATATATCCCAACTGGCGTAGCTGATGCAAATGTCGTCTTCTCATCTGCTGCCGTTGCTGCACAAGTAATGAATCATGTTAACAATACCGGTCTAAAAGATTATAAAGGCACCTATGCTCCAAGAAATGCATTTCAAGGACCTAAATTCTCTAAACTTGATCTAAGAATTACTCAAGACGTAAGTGTTTGGAGAGACCATAAGGTTATTGTTTATCTTGATTTCTTAAACATCATGAACTACCTAAATGAAAACAAGGGTCAAGTTAAAGAATTTAACTACAACTCTAGTAAGCAGATTCTTCTTGGTGGCTCTAAAGGGTATGATGATCAAGGTAGGTACCTTATTAGAGGCATTGATGCAGATGATAATTTGAATACTTACAACAACAATGGTCAGTCTGTATGGCAGATGAATCTTGGATTTAAGTATCAGTTTTAATTAGATACTAAAAATTCTTATTAAAAGGGCGGTTTTACCGCCCTTTTTTGTTACAATTTTTTGATGAATGATCACCCCATCCCGCAGCTCTCTTTGGAGCTACTTAAAAGCAAAGATCCTCACACCATAGCATTGCTTGAGCAGGCACTAGAGGAGCATGGTTTTTTTACAATCACTGATCATGGCTTGGATGACAGCCTTTTGGCTCAGTCATATGATGCGACCAAGGATTTCTTCAACCTCTCCCTAGAGCAAAAAAATCAGTATGCAAAACCTGAAAATGGTGGAGCTAGGGGTTATACCCATTTTGGGAAGGAAACAGCTCTAGGAGAAGAGGTTGCTGACCTCAAAGAATTCTGGCATCACGGTCCAGAGGTGGATGTGTCATATGACAATAGGATACGTTCCAATATCAAAGTTTCAGAGTTAAAAGATTTTAACCAGCATTGCGCTGAATTATTTCGTGACCTTCACCAGCTTGGGATGGTTGTTTTGCAATCCATTGCTTTGATACTCAATAAGCCAGAGAGTTTTTTTGATTCCTGGGTTGAAAAGGGCAACTCAGTCCTGCGCTTAATTCATTATCCAGCTCTAACTGATGACTCGAATATACTCCGAGCTAGACCTCATGAAGACATTAACCTAATAACTCTTTTGGTTGGTGCAGAGGAATCTGGTCTAGAGGTAAAGAGCCAACAAGGTGATTGGATTCCAATTGCTGCAAAAAGTAAGTCCATCGTGTGCAATATTGGAGACATGATGCAATTAGTTACTCGATCAAAGCTAAAAAGCACAACTCACAGAGTCGTAGATTACAATGCAGAAAATTCTCGACCTAGATATAGCATGCCATTTTTTTTACACCCATCTCCTGAGATCGTATTAAGATCAATTGTTGACGATTCTCCGGAATCAACAACAGCCCATGAATTTTTAGAAGAAAGATTAAAAGCTATTAAACTATATTAAATTATGAACATACCCACTGTTTTGCAAATCGTCATTGGTTTTATCGGATTGGTTGCTATTGCCATCCCTTTTTCACAAAGCCGTGCATCCATTAACTATCGTCATATTTTTGTGGCCATAGTATTTCAGTTAGTTTTGGCATTTGCCTTGGTAAAAATTCCGTTTATCGTCCAGATTTTTGCGTATCTCTCAGAGGGCGTTACATCCCTTCAGATGGCAACTCAAGAGGGTGCAGAGTTTGTTTTTGGATACCTAAGCAACACTAGCTCGTCTCCTTTTGCTGCCTCTGGTACTGGTAATTCAATGATTTTTGCATTTCAGATACTACCACTCATCATCGTCATCTCAAGCTTGTCAGCGCTTTTGTGGTTCTGGAATATCTTACCTTTGCTCATTCGAGCTATCTCTAAAGTTTTTGAAAAGCTATTTAATATTGGCGGTCCTATTGGGTTAGGAGCAACTGCAAACATCATCATGGGACAAGTGGAAGCTCCTCTTCTTGTTAAGCCTTATTTATCTAGAATGAGCGAGAAAGAACTATTGATTCTTATGACCGCAGGAATGTCCACTGTCTCAGGATCAATTATGATTGCTCTAGTTTCAATGTTGCAACCTCAGTTTCCCGACATCAACCTTATTCAACATCTTGTCTCTGCATCTATCTTATCGATTCCTGCAGCCATCATGTATGCGAACATCATGATCCCATCTTCAGAGACAACGCAGTTTGATGGAAACTCTATACCCAAAGTCTATGACAGCTCCATGGATGCAATCACCAGAGGCACAAGAGATGGTCTGGATATCTGCTTGAATGTTGGAGCTATTCTTATAGCGTTTATTGCCCTGGTATCCCTTCTTAATTCAATTCTTTCGATCCTTGGTGGCTTCGTTGGAATTGAAGACCTATCTTTACAATTAATCCTTGGCTTTATGTTTTTTCCAATTGTCTGGCTCATGGGCGTTCCCCTGGGAGAGGCACTTACTTCTGCAGAGTTACTTGGTTTAAAGACAGCTCTTAATGAGTTTGTAGCATATGCTGCACTTGCTGATCTTGAGCCGGGAATGCTCTCAGAGAGATCTAAGTTAATTACCCTTTATGCCTTATGTGGTTTTGCAAACTTTTCATCCGTTGGAATCTTGGTCTCAGGAATTAGTGCCATGGCTCCAGAGCGAAAGAATGACCTCATTAAAGTCTCTTTGAAAGCATTGGTAGGCGCAACCTTAGCCTCTTGTATGACGGGACTTGTTATAGGAATTTTTTAATTCAAAAAAACTATAGAAGCATTTAAAAAGGATGCAAAAAATAGCCACAGAATATAAGGTAAATATAAGAAGAATTCTAGACTAGATTTTCTCACTACCATCAAAATAGCAATATTTAATACCAAAAGTACGCCGATGTTAATCAGCGCAATTACCGGCTGATGCAGATAGAAGAAAATCCAAGACCAAGCTGCATTTAAGATCAGCTGAGGAATGAAGAGCCTCCATATCTTTTCTGCAGAAAGGTAAGAAACCACTCCCATCAAAACATAAAGGATTGGCCAAACGATACCAAAGACGTATCCAGGTGGGTTGAGTGAGCTTTTTACTAACTTTTCATACCATTCATCGCTTGATATAAAAATATTAGCCAAAGAGCCAACGGCAAATGTTGCCATCACCAATAGTGGCAATACATATTTCATGCGTCTTATGCTCGCTCAATAAGAATGGAGCAGATAGAGTAGCCTGCACCAAACGAGCAAATAATGCCCTTTTGACCTATGTCTAGATGATTGTGTTTGTGGAATGCAATCAAGGAACCTGCAGAGCCAGTATTCCCATAGTCTTTGAGTACATTGGGGGCTCGCTCTTCAGGAAAATTTTCTCCAAGTAGTTTGCGTACAACATAGGTATTCATGTTGATGTTTGCTTGATGCAGCCAAAACTGTTCCACGTCTTCAGCGATAAGGTTGTTCTCTGCTAAGTGGTCTGTTACCAACTCAGCAACCATGGGCATTACTTCCTTGAAAACACTCCTACCATTTTGCTTAAAGAGAAGACCTGATTCTGAGTAGTCCTTATCTTCAATCGCGTTCATAAAACCAAAATTATTGCGTATATTGTTTGAGAATTGAGTTTTGAGCTTTGCGTTGTGAATTTTAAATTTCTTAGATGATTTTGAGTCTTTTTCAACGACAGCTGCAGTACATATGTCGCCAAAAATAAAATGACAATCTCTATTTTTGTAATTGCTATGGGCTGAAGTAATTTCTGGATTAATAACAAGTATTTTATTGGCTTTGCCGGAGGCTATATCTGAATATGCGTTACTGATAGCAAAGGTGGTTGAGGAGCAGCCGACGATCATGTCATAGGCATACCCATTGATTCCAAGCGCAGCTTGGACTTCAATAGCAATTGCAGGATATGCTCGCTGTATGTTTGCAGCAGAAACAATTACAGCATCAATATCTGATGCTTGTAACCCAGCATCCTCTAATGCTGCATTTGCAGCAATCACACATATTTCAGCTTGGACTGAAAGCTCCCCATCTTCTCTTGCTGGAATCATGGGCTTCATAATTTCTGGGTTTAAAAGCGAGTCTTTCTCGATGACGTATCTGTTTTCTATGCCTGATGCTTTTACGATAAACTCACAAGAAGATTCCTCAAGGGCATGCAGATCCCCACTTGTAATAGCGTCTTTATTTTTCTCATTATAAAGAGCCACATAACTATTGAATGACTCAACAAGCTCTTCATTTGAAACTGAATGTTCAGGAGTCCAGAGACCCGTTCCTGAAATAAATATATCGCCCATGATTGTGTCCATTGTTTATGTTATTTTATAGTTATATGGAAAGAATATCATTAGGGATGTTGAATGGGGCTGATTTGACGTATGAGCTGCACAGGGCATCTTCAGAAAATATATCTGGGCTGATTCAAATCTCTCATGGGATGGCTGAGCATACTGGTCGCTACTCAGAATTTATTCATCATTTCAATGATCATGGCTTTCATGTTGCCATTTCCGACCATCGAGGTCACGGCTCTCGAATTGTAGATCACAAAGTTGGCTATTTTAATGATCCAGGCGCAGCAGATGGATGGAGTTGCGTAGTGGATGATTTAATTGCAGTTTCAAAAAGCGTTGCATCTCAATGCAAGGAAGAAGGCATCAAGCATATTTTGCTTGGTCACAGTATGGGCTCTTGGATTGCATTGGCTGCCATGCAAAAAAACGCCATTGATCAAAGCAGCTCCATTCATTTGAGTGCAGCTTTAATCTCCGGCTCATCACAACCTGATTTTTTTCAAACTGCCCTCCAAAAAACTCTTATTAAAGCAGAGCTCTTGAGGCTTGGTCATGATGGTTATAGCGATGTAATACACAAGGCAATTTTTGGGGGATTTAATTCCAGCATTGCCTTGCCAACCACTCCAAATGATTGGTTGTCTAGAGATGCTGAGAGCGTTGAGAATTATACAAACGATCCATTGTGTGGATTTGTAGTCACCAACCAGCTTTGGGATGAGGTGAGCAAGGGAGTAACCCAGGTTTTTAGTGCCAATGCTCTATCTCAATTGCGAACAGACCTTCCCATGTTGGTTTTCTCAGGTTCGAAAGATCCGGTTGGAGGAATGGGCAAGGGGACCACTAAACTGCATCAAACGCTCTTGAGTCAGGGTTGCAATTCAGAGCTATTGCTTGTAAATGAAGCCCGACATGAAACCCTCAATGAAACAGATAAACTCAAGACTTATGACTATATAATTAAGTTTATCAAGAAAAATTAAATTTATTCTCATGGATTTACAAAATAAAATTTCAATCATCACGGGAGCTGGTCAAGGTATTGGAGAAGGCATAGCAAAGGTTTTAGTGGCACAAGGCTCAAAGGTGGTGTTAGTTGATTTGAATGAAGAGTCTGTTGATAAAGTTAGCTCTGAAATAAATGCCGTATCGCCTAATGCTGCTACATTTTTTAAAGCGGATCTTACAAATTCAACAGAGATTACAGGAATGCTAGATTTCGCAATGGAGCAACATGGCCGCATAGACTGTTTTTGTAACAATGCTGCTGCCTCTAAAGGCTTGGGTCCAGTTGAGTCATATTCTCTGGAAGATGTGCAAACAACAATTGATTTAACCTTCACTATTCTCTGGAGATGCTTACAGGCTGAAATTAAACTGATTAAAAAACATAACCTCTCAGCTTCTATTGTTAATATCTCTTCTAATTCAGCACTCAAGGGGTATGCTTTTAACTCAATTTATGCAGCTAGCAAAGCCGCTGTTAATAATTTAACCCAGTCAGTTGCCAAGGAGATTGCGAGCCTTGATATTCGCGTCAATGCAATTTCTCCCGGAACCATCAACACACCCGGTGTGCAACATTACTTTGCCCAAGAACCAAAAGCTAAGGAATTCCTCGAAAGATCTGCTCTTTTAAATAGGATAGGTGAGCCCGCAGAAGTTGGTGAGCTTGCTGCTTTTCTCTTGTCGGATCGTGCATCCTTTATCTCAGGTCAAATTATCTCAGTGGATGGTGGAGCTGCAATTAAGTAACCTCAATGATTATTTCTAAATACGATTATCCTGAGCTTATACGTGTCGTTAAAAATGACACTCGCTACTACAAAGATTCCAAAGAAAACCTAGTACCTTCAGTGACAACGATCTTAAGTGCAACTGGTGATCATTCTGGGATTGATGCATGGAAGAGAAGGGTTGGTCCAAAGACAGCCAAGGAGGTTGTTGATGAGGCTACAACTATCGGAACAGCCGTGCATCTGGCAATTGAGAACTACTTGAACGATGTTGAATGGCAAAACTTTACTGAAGACAGGCCTGGTCTCTTGTCTAAACAAATTGCAAAGAGATTTATTGAAGACTGCCTTGGTGACATAGAGGAGGTATGGGGCCTAGAGTCTGGACTCTTTGTAGATGGCCTTTATGCTGGCACCGCTGATTGCATTGGAATTTTTAAAGGCAGACCCACAATTATAGATTTCAAAACAGCTAAAAAAATTAAACGAAAAGACTGGATCCAAGATTATTTTTTGCAAGGTGCTGCCTATGCCAATGCTCATAATGTGATGTTTGGCTCAGACATACAATCCATAGCCATATTGATGGTAGACAGAGATCTTTTGTTTAAAGAATTTGTAATTCAAAAAAGTGAGTTTGAGGATTACACGAAAAGATGGAAGGCAAGAATCATTGAATTTTATAAAACGAATGAAATATTAGGGAGAGAGTGATGAATGACTTAAAAAACCGAGTAGTTTTGATTACTGGCGCGAGCTCAGGGTTTGGAATGGAGACTGCAAAGCTCTGTGTTAGCAAGGGGGCTAAGGTTGTTTTAGCAGCTAGGCGTGAGGACAAACTGAAAGAACTTTGTGAAGAGCTGGGGAGTGAATGCTCAACTTACCTTGCAACTGACGTTACCAACAAGGAGCAAATGCATGCAGTTGCGCAGCACGGTATTAAGGTTTTTGGACGCATTGATTCGCTTGTAAACAATGCAGGGGTCATGCCACTATCTTTGCTACACAAGGGTAGAACTGATGAATGGGATCACATGATTGATGTAAACATCAAAGGAGTGCTTTATGGAATTGATGCTGTCTACTCGCACATGCTAGAGCAGGGCTCAGGGCAGATTGTCAATATTTCATCCGTGGCAGGAAAGCGAGTGATGGCTGGAAGTGCTGTTTACTCAGGAACCAAGTTCGCTGTTTCAGCTATCTCAGAGGGACTCAGGCTTGAGTCTGCAGGAAAAATTCAAGTGACCTGCATCTATCCAGGAGCTTTCACCACAGAGCTTGCGTTCACCATTAAAGATGATTCCATGCTTGAGGCTCTTATGGCCAGAGGAATTGGTGCCATAGCTCAACCAGCTGAGAGAGTTGCAGAGTCTATTGTTTATGCCCTAGAGCAGGATCCAGGAGTTTCAGTCAATGAGATAGTTATAAGGCCAACGGCTCAAGAACTCTGATATATTCATAGCCACATCTCACTTACTCAAGATTACAAGGAATTAATATGCGTCAAGTTATCGCGATAGGCGGCGGCGGATTTGGTAGGACTCAAGACAGCCATTTAATAGAAAAATATATTTTAGAGCAAACGTCCAAACCAAATCCAAACATTTGTTTTATTCCAACTGCGACAGGTGATCTAGATCCATATGTTGTAAATTTTTATTCAGTTTTCTCCAAATTGGATTGCAATCCAAGCCACATCAGTTTTTTTAAAAGAACGATTGATTTAAAAAAACACATTGAAGCCCAGGATGCTATTTTTGTTGGTGGGGGCAATACCAAAAGTATGTTGGCAGTTTGGCGCGAATGGGGGTTGGATGTTATTTTGCATGATGCATACAAAAAAGGGGTAGTAATGAGCGGTGTTAGTGCTGGAGCTATCTGTTGGTTTGAGTCTGGCCTTACTGATTCGTGGGCAGAAGATCTTAGGATGATGCCTTGCATGAATTTTATTCCTGGGAATTGTGCACCTCACTATGATGAAGAGCCAGCTCGCAGACCAGCTACAAAAGGTTTTCTTAAATCTCAAGACATTGATCATATGTATGGTATTGAGGGCGGTGCAGCACTCCATTTTATTGATGAAAAGCCATATCAAACAGCTAGATTTAGTGCTAACAAAAATTCTTATCTTGTGACCCTAAAGAATCAAGAGGTTGTTGAAGCTCCCTATGCTAACCAGTCATTGATCTCATGAGCCCATTTCGTCTTATCAATCCATTTGTGGTCTTGCTAGCTAAGTCACCATTACATTTTTTAATTAGCAGCCAGGTTTTGGTGGTTACATATACCGGCAGAAAGTCTGGAAAATATTTTACTGTTCCAGTGAGTTACCACAAGCATGAACATACATTGACTGCAGTGACGCTAAGAACTAATTTGTGGTGGAAGAATCTAAAGAACCTGGAGAGTGCAGAAATCTGGTTTAAGGGGCAGCTCATCAAAGTGAATGTATCTTTGGAGTTTGAAAATGATGTAATTGTTGAAAGGAATTTAAGAGATTTAGTGACAGGAAATGCTGTGGATGCTTTTTTTGCAAAGGTTAAACTTGAAAAAGGTGGTCTGCCAAATCCAGCAGATCTAACTAAGGCTGCACAGATTCATACCATCATGCAGTTCACCAGCGAACTTGTGTAAGCAATTCAGGCTGAGCCTCCCTATTCCAATTTTTAACTTATTGGGTTAATTTAATAGAGAAATAATTATAAATTTATAGAGCAGCCTATGTTTACACGAATGGATCAAAGCACACAAAAAGATTGGGAGCACATTAGCAATGAGCACATGCCTCACATTTTTGATATGCCAAGCAGGGTTTTATCAATGCTTCAACAGTTAGAAGGGGTGACACTTGGATTTGCCACTGACCAGCTGCATCACGCCTTGCAAACGGCCACCATGGCCAGAAGAGCAGATGCTGATGAGGAGATGATTCTTATTAGCCTCATTCACGATGTGGGCAAGACCATCAACGTACCCAATCATGGGCAAATCGCAGCTGAGATCATCAAGCCTTATGTCAGCGAAGATGCATATCACATCATCAGAACGCATCAAGATTTTCAGGGCGAACACTATTATGAATACATGGGAAAACCCACTGACTTGAGGCTGCAATATAAAAATGAATCCTGGTATTCAAAAGCTTTAGAATTTACAGATGAGTGGGATCAAGCTGCCTTTGATCCAGAGTATCAAACAGATTCTTTGGAATCTTTCGAGCCATTGATCAATAAATTTTTTGGATCACCGCACACTATTTAATTACGCATTCTATGAAATTTAATCTGGTTGGGGTCATTGCAGCTTTTCTTGCTGCTGTCTCTTGTTCATCGGTGCAACTCCAGTCAACAATTTCAGCTAAATCTAATGCGAGTCTTTGCTATTCCATGATTTATAACAAGGATCATCTTTCTGATGAGTATTTTAAATTGATGCTGGGCGAGGCATTGAGGCGAGATCTAAATTGCAAAGACATTGCTCTTGATGTGTTGAAGTTTAAGAAAAAAGTAACTGGCTCTAACTCAATGAGCCCTAGCTCGTCTGGTGAAGCTGCTTCCTCTGCACCAACTGAATCTATTAATTGGGTTACCTCACAGTCGCCTCAGTAAAAAAATTTAGTGCATAAGTTATACATTTATTTAACTTTGCAGTAAATTTATTATTCATGTAACTTATAACGTAGATGCTGGCACTGCTGACATCACTTAACAACTTTTAAATTAGTAGGGGAATTTAAATGAATTACTTAAAATTATTTTGTGCGCTCACTTGTGTATCATTCATATCATTGGGTGCATTCGCCCAAGCAGATATTGAAGAAGTCATGGTTACGGGCTCTTACCTGAAGGGCAGTGCAACCGATGGCGCGTCACCTGTAGAAATTGTCGATCGAGAGACAATTGAAAACATTGGAGCTGTCTCCATTGCTGATATCACAAGAAACCTATCTGTGAACTCAGGTTCAGAAAATAACTCTGATTCATTTACTCAAGGCTCAACCCAAGGAACATCTAACGTTAACCTTAGAGGCTTAGGTCTTTCTTCAACATTAATTCTTATCGATGGAAGAAGACAAACTTTAACAGGTGCCACGGCCAATGATGGAAGTGCCTTTGTTAACACCAACGCTATTCCGGTTGTAGCCCTAGAGAGGGTGGAGATCCTAAAAGAAGGAGCTGCATCTATTTACGGTTCAGATGCTGTTGCAGGTGTTGTAAATTATATTTTCAGAAGAAACTTTACGGGCATGGAAGTGGAAGCTTCTAGCCAAGAAGCAGACATTGGAGGTCAGACAGATGACCGCGTTAGTTTTATTTACGGTGTTGAAAACGGAAACTCTAACTTTGTTTTGGCTGCCAGTGTCTTAGATAGATCACCTATGTCAGGCGCAGAATTTAATCCCAGTTTGGCTCAGCTTGGAATCAGTGGCTTGGGAACAAGTTTTTTATTGTTTGGCCCTAGCACTGTTGCTTCAGGACCATACGCAGGAACTTATACTCCTTTTCAGAACGTTCCCAGTCCATCTTGTGTGGCTGATAAGGGAATTCTTATTCCTCAGGCCAGTGGTGCAAGGTGTGGATTTGTTTACGGCCCAAGA
>ENA-OSJC01002139-OSJC01002139.1-marine-metagenome-genome-assembly--contig:-NODE-2139-length-15223-cov-6.069061_pt1 | contig 15223 bp, 12 predicted proteins | sample MGYA00237885_ERZ534234 | MGnify/ENA primary metagenome ERZ534234 (study PRJEB26413, sample SAMN06343907) | marine metagenome | isolation source: coastal waters | place: Atlantic Ocean: West Antarctic... | reverse complement strand
AAGGTATTTTTTGGCTTTTTTGATATTTGATTGATTAGATTTCATGTATTAGTAATTATTATTATATGAAAGATAAAGATTTACCACCTGATAATAGCTCATACTCTCTTGAGGACTTAACAGATAAAGCAAATAAAATAATAGAGTCTTTAGAAAATGAAAGAGATCTTAATAATTCTGTAGAAAGCTACCAAGAGCTATTGAAGCTAAATAAAATTATTGAAAAAAAGTTTTATAAAAATTTCAAAAATATAAGTGAAGAGACAAACAAAAAAGTTAATGACATCATAAAAAGAAAATGAAAAATAAGTTAAATAAGATAGCGAGAGATACAAATATTTTTTTAAAAAATTTTATTAACAAACAAGGTAGCTCTAAATTAATTCCAGCAATGAAATATGGATTATTTCCTGGAGGCAAAAAAATTAGAACTAAAATTTTGATAGATATTGGATCGTTGTTATCTATTAATTATAAAACATTAATAACAATTGGTGCAGCTGTTGAATGTATTCATGCTTACTCACTCATACATGATGACTTACCATGCATGGATGATGACAAAATAAGAAGGGGAAAACCATCTACTCATATCAAATTTGGTGAATCTACGGCGGTCCTTGCTGGAAACTCTTTGCAAACAATGGCATGTGAAATTTTAGCAAGTCCTACTTTAAAAATAAGTGAAAAAATTAAGATTGATTTGATTAAAAAATTATCTGAGTGCTCAGGTCATTTGGGTATAGCTGGTGGCCAATATTTAGATTTAAGTTATGAAAAAAAAAAAATTTCAAAAAATAAGATTATTCAAATGGAAATTAAAAAAACGGGAAAGTTATTTAGCTTTTGCTGTGCTGTCCCCGCAATTATAAAAAAAAAAAATGATAAGGAAATAAATTTTTTTGAAGACATGGGTTCTAGTATTGGTCTGTTATTTCAAATAGCTGATGATTTAATTGATTTTAATGGAAACTCAAAAATAGCTGGAAAAAAAACTGGAAAAGATCAAAAAAAAGGTAAAGCAACACTTGTAAGTTTACTTGGACACAAGAATGCAATTAAATATTGTGATACAATTATATTAGATATTAATAAAGATTTAAAAAAATATGGCTCAAATTCTAAAAATATTAAAGAAACATTAAATTATATTTTAAATAGAGATAAATGATTAAAAATTATAAATATTTAGATAATATAAATTTTCCATCGGATCTAAGAAAAATATCAGAAAATGATTTACAAAAAGTTTCTGATGAACTTAGAAGAGAAATGATTAGCGCTGTATCTGAGACTGGTGGACATTTGGGAGCAGGTTTAGGTGTTGTAGAATTAACAGTCGCTCTTCATTATGTTTTTGATACCCCTAATGATAAATTAATATGGGATGTTGGACATCAAACATACCCACACAAAATTTTAACTGGGAGAAAAAATAAAATTAGAACTTTGAGACAAGGAAATGGATTGTCAGGTTTTACAAAAAGATCAGAAAGTGAGTATGACCCTTTTGGTGCTGCTCATAGCTCTACCTCAATATCTTCAGCATTGGGTATTGCGGAGGCTAATAAGCTATCTAATAAATCATCAAATGTAATAGCCGTTATAGGTGATGGGGCAATAAGTGCAGGCATGGCTTATGAAGCAATGAATAATGCGGGTGCTTCAAAAACTAAGATGATAGTTATTTTAAATGATAACGACATGTCTATTGCTAAGCCAGTAGGGGCCATGAGAACTTATTTAGCAAAATTATTTACTGGCAAAATTTATTTTAGCCTTAGAGAAACACTTAAGTTGATTACCTCAGCTTTTTCTAAAAGATTTAGTGATAAAGCTGGTAAGGCTGAAGATTTTTTACGTTCTGCTGTTACCGGAGGAACACTATTTAATTCATTAGGTTTTTATTATGCAGGTCCAATCGATGGTCATGATTTAACAACTATTGTGCCAATTTTAAAAAATGCCAGAGACTCAAAGCATGAAGGCCCAATTATGATCCATATCAAAACACAAAAAGGAAAAGGTTATTCATATGCAGAAAAAGCAACAGACCATTATCATGGTGTTTCAAAATTTAATATTAAGACGGGTGAACAGGTTAAAAGTGGAAGCAATCTTCCAGCTTACACAAAAGTATTTGCCGACACGTTAGTTAAGCATGCTCAGAAAGATAGTAAAATTGTTGGAATAACAGCTGCGATGCCTGGTGGCACGGGAATGGATATTTTTGGTAAAGATTTTCCAAAAAGAATGTTTGATGTGGGAATAGCGGAACAACATGCGGTAACTTTTGCTGCAGGTTTAGCTACCGAAGGATACAAACCTTATGCTGCAATTTACTCAACTTTTTTACAAAGAGCTTATGATCAAGTTGTTCACGATGTAGCCATTCAAAGTTTGCCAGTAAGATTTGCAATCGATAGAGCAGGTCTTGTTGGTGCAGATGGATCAACACATGCGGGCTCTTTTGATATTACTTATTTATCAACTTTACCAAATTTTATTGTTATGGCGGCTAGTGATGAGTCGGAATTGGTAAAAATGATTAATACTTCAGTTGATATAAATGACAAACCAAGTGCAATTAGATATCCAAGAGGCGCAGGAACTGGGCTTGAGCTTCCTTCAATAGATGAAAAAATTGAAATAGGTAAAGGAAGGGTTATTCAAGAAGGAAAGCAAGCTTGTATTTTAAGCTTAGGAACAAGACTTGAAGAGTGTAAATTAGCTGCAGAAGAATTGAAGAACAAAGGTGTTTCAACCACAATTGTTGATGCAAGATTTGCCAAACCTTTGGATCAAGAACTTATCTTAAAATGTGCTAGAGAGCATGAGGTAATGATCACTATAGAAGAAGGATCAATTGGAGGTTTTGGCTCTCATGTAGAAAATTTACTTTCTGAAAAAGGTGTATTTGACAAAGGTTTAAAGTTTAGAACAATGACATTACCTGATATCTTTATTGAACAAGATAGTCCAAAAAAAATGTATGAATTAGCAGGATTAAATTCATCTCAAATTTCAAAAAAAATATTAGATATTCTGTTTACAAAAGACTCAATAAAAGTTGTAAAAAATTAATAACTAATAACCCAACTCCAAAATAGAATTGCAAAGAGGAGGCAAAGACCCCAAAATATAACTTTTGTTAATATTTTATTCCATTTCATTTAGCATTAACTACATTGAGCTTTATTCATTAAATAATGATCTAGCAAAACACAATTCAACATAGCCTCACCAACAGGAACTGCTCTAATGCCAACACAAGGATCATGTCTACCTTTAACTGAAATAGTGGTATTTTTCCCAAATTTATTAATTGTTTTCCTAGTTGTTAAAATTGAAGAGGTAGGCTTAACTGCAAAAGAAGCAATAATATCCTGACCACTTGATATGCCACCTAAAATTCCACCAGCATTATTAGAGTTAAATTTTAATTTTTTACCTTTTTGAGAAATTTCATCTGAGTTCTGTTCTCCACTAAATTGTGCTGCATTCATTCCAGCTCCAATATTAACTCCTTTGACAGCATTTATGCTCATTAGACCTGACGCTATGTCCGAATCTAATTTTGAATAAATTGGAGCACCAAGCCCCGCAGGTATTCCTCTCGCTCTTATTTCAATTACAGCTCCACATGAAGATCCAGATTTTCTAACATCAAGTAAATACTTTTCCCAAAGCTTGATCATAGACTTATCAGGGCAAAAAAATGGATTTTTAGTTATTGTTTGATCGTTCCACTGACTTGTGTCACATCCTAATATTCCTAATTGAGTAACAGCACCTATAACTTTGAATTTTTTACCTAATTTTTTTTGTAAAACTAATTTAGCAATTGCACCAGCAGCAACTCTTGTAGCTGTTTCTCTTGCAGAAGATCTTCCACCACCTCTATAATCACGTATTCCATATTTTTTAAAATAAGTATAATCAGCATGTCCTGGTCTAAATTTATCTTTTATATTACCGTAATCTTTAGATCTCATATCTTGATTGTAGATAATTAGAGAAATAGGTGTTCCCGTAGTTTTACCTTCAAATACACCTGATAATATTTGAACCTTATCGTCTTCTTTTCTTTGCGTTGTGAATTTAGACTGTCCTGGTTTTCTTTTATTTAATTCAATTTGTATATCTTGTTCTTTAAGGTTTATATTTGGTGGACAGCCATCAACCATACATCCTATAGCAGGCCCATGAGATTCACCCCAAGTAGAGAAACGAAATAGCTTTCCAAAAGTATTAAATGACATTATCTATATTATATAGATTATTTTGTTTAAATTATGAATCAAAAAAACTCACTTGGCCTTAATAACTGTTTTTTAGATCTGGATGATCCAATACAGCTATTTAAGTTATGGATGGATGAAGCAAAAAAATCAGAACCTAATGATCCCAATGCATTATCTTTAGCAACATCTGATAAGAACAGCGTTCCATCAGTGAGAATGGTTTTATTGAAAGATTTTAGTCAAAATGGATTTGTATTTTATACAAACTTAAATAGTCAAAAGGGGAATGAATTAAAAGAAAATCCTAGAGTTGCAATGTGTTTTCATTGGAAAAGTCTTTTAAGACAAGTAAGAATTAGTGGAGCAGTAATTCAGGTAGACGATGAAGTTGCTGATCAATATTATAATTCAAGAGGGTATGAAAGTAGAATCGGTGCCTGGGCCTCTAAACAAAGTGAAGAATTAAATAGCAGGGTGCAACTAATAAATTCCATAAAAGAATATAAAAATAAATATAATAATGAAAATAAAGTTCCAAGACCCAATCATTGGTCTGGTTGGAATTTGTCTCCATTAAATATTGAATTTTGGTTAGACGGAGATAGCAGAATACATGAGCGATTAAAATATACTAAAGATAGTAGTGGTCAGTGGATTAAATCTTTATTAAGTCCCTAAAAATTTCTAGCTAGACTAAATGAGGTAAGACTTTTAAGAATTTCTTTTTCTTTACAATCTTTAAATACAATTAATGAATTTGAAGCAAGATTGATGTAGTGTTGAGCTTTTTGGTAACATTCTTTGATTATATCATATTTTTTTATTAAAGAAATTATTTTAATTAAGTCATCTTTATCTCTCATATCTTTTTTAAATAATTCAATTAATAATTTTTTTTCATCTGTGATTACTTTTTGGAAAAGTAAGATTATAGGTAAAGTAATTTTTCCCTCAAAAAAATCTTGACCAATTTTTTTTCCAAATAATTTTAAATCAGAATTATAATCTAGCGTATCATCTGCAATTTGAAAGGTTAGTCCAAGATTTCTTCCATAAAATTCAAGAGCATCTTTTTCTTTAGTATCCACACCTGATAAAATTGCACCTACTTTAGTTGCAGCAGCAAATAGCTCAGCAGTTTTTGCTGAAATAATTTTTAAATAAGTTTCTTCAAGCATATCAACTTCACCTTTGTGCTGAAGTTGTAAAACTTCACCCTGAGCAATTTTAGATGAAGTTGATGATAATAATTTTAAAACTTCCAAGTTGCCGTCTTCCACCATCATCTCAAAACATCTACTTAGTAAGTAATCACCAATTAAAACTGATGAATGGTTATCCCATACTTTATTTAAAGTTTCTTTTCCTCTTCTAACAATACCTTCATCTATCACATCATCATGCATTAAAGTTGCACTATGAATTAATTCTACACAAGCGGCTAAATTTATATCTCTTGAACCTTTAGAATACCCACACAATTTTGCTGCTCCTAAGGTTAAAAGGGCTCTCAATCTTTTACCTCCAGTTTTAATATGATAGTCAGTCATTTTTTGCACTAACTCAACATCACTAGTTAATTTTGATTTTATTTTTTCTTCAGTTAAGACAAGTTTATCTTCAACAGAATCTCTTAGTTGAAAGTATGAGTCGTTTATCTGATTTTTAAGCTGTACTACAGTTCCCATAATCAATTTAAATTAGTATAATTGAGTTTTATATATTACTTATCAATTGACGCACCTATTTCTTCAATTATAAGTAGTCTATATATTCAATTAATAATTCTATAAGGAAAAATTATGTTCTCTTTTTTTAAAAAGAAAAAGACTGTAGCCCACATTAAACTAAGTGGAGTTATAGGAAATGCTGGTAAATTTAAACAAGGTATTGATTTTGCAGGACAAGAAGAGCTCATAAAAAAGGCCTTTTCTCTAAAAAAAGCTTCTTGTATTGCTATCACTATAAATTCACCTGGAGGATCACCTGTGCAGTCACATTTAATTTATAGTTATATTAGACAACAAGCCAAAAAAAATAAAAAAAAGGTAATTGTATTTGCTGAAGATGTGGCAGCATCAGGCGGTTATCTTATTTCATGTGCTGGTGATGAAATTTATGCAAATTCAAGTTCGATCATTGGATCTATTGGCGTGATCTATTCTTCATTTGGATTTACAGAATTGATAAAAAAAATTGGTGTTGAGAGAAGAGTACATACTGCCGGTAAGAACAAAAGTACTCTAGATCCTTTCCTTGAAGAAAAAAATGAAGATATTGAAAGATTGAAAAAAATACAATTAGATTTACATAAAGACTTTATAGATGTGGTGGAAAAAAGTAGGGGATCTAAGCTAAACAAATCTGAAGTAGAACTTTTCTCCGGAGAATTTTGGTCAGGTAGCAGAGCGAAAGATTTAGGATTAATAGATGGAATAGGTGATGCGCATGAAATTTTAAAAGAAAAATTTGGAGATGATGTGATAATTAAAAAATTTGAAAAAACTAAAGGTTGGTTAAGTCAAAAACTTTCTTCTTCTACCAATCAAGTAGATCAACTAGCTAATATCTTAGATGAAAGGTCAATTTGGCAAAGATATGGTTTCTAAAATAAAAAATCCAAAAAAAAAATTTCAATCATTCCAAGACACAATCCTAAATCTTCAAAAGTTCTGGAGTAAAAAAGGATGTATTGTTTTGCAACCTTATGATATGGAAGTTGGAGCTGGTACATTTCATCCAGCTACCACACTTAGATCGCTTGGGCCAAAGCCATGGAAGGCTGCTTATGTTCAGCCATCAAGAAGACCAACAGATGGAAGATATGGAGATAACCCAAATAGACTGCAACATTATTATCAGTTTCAAGTTTTGATAAAACCATCGCCAGATAATATAAAAAAATTATATCTTAATAGTTTGTCGGTAATTGGTATTGATCATAATGAACATGATATTAGATTTGTTGAAGATGACTGGGAAAGTCCAACACTTGGTGCTGCTGGTTTAGGCTGGGAAGTTTGGTGTGATGGTATGGAAATAACACAATTTACATATTTTCAACAAATGGCAGGTTATGAGTGTAAACCTGTTTCAGTAGAAATTACTTATGGCTTAGAAAGAATATGTATGTTTACACAACAACAAAAAAATGTTTATGACTTATTATGGAACGATGAGGGAGTAAGGTATCGTGATGTTTTTTATCAAGCGGAGAAAGAATTTTCAGCATATAATTTTGAACATGCAAATGTAAACACCTTGTTAAAAATGTTTGATATGCATGAAATGGAAGCCAAATCTCTTGTGGAAAAAAAAATATCATTGCCTGCGTATGACCAATGTTTAAAAGCAAGCCATGTGTTTAATATTTTAGATGCAAGAGGTGCAATAAGTGTAGCCCAAAGAGCTGGATATATAGGCAGAATTAGAGATATTACTAAAGCTGCTGCTGGAATTTGGCTATATAGTCAAAGCTAGATGTCAGAATTTTTTTTAGAATTATTTAGCGAAGAAATACCCTCATCTCTTCAAAAGAATTTGCGTGAAGATTTATTAGATGATTTTAATAAATTATTTAATAAAAAATTTATTTCCTTCAAGAAAAGTTCATCATACTCAACACCCAATAGATTAATAATCTTATTTGAAGGACTACAAAAACAGATAGTTTTGAAATCTGAGGAAATTAAGGGTCCTAATATAAGTGCTCCTGAAATTGCATTAGAAGGTTTTATGAGGTCAAATAATTTATCTAAAAAAGACCTTTTTAAAAAAAAAATAGATAAAGGGGAGTTCTTTTTTTTTAAAACAAAATCAAAAAAATTTAATACACATGATTTGTTAGAGGAATTTGTACCTTTAATACTACAAAAAATTCAATGGAAAAAGTCTATGAGGTGGGGTGAGTTTGACTTAAATTGGGGCAGACCATTAAAATCAATACTAGCTGTATTTGATAAAAAAAAAATAACTTTCAAATTTCATCACTTAGTTTCATCAAATTTAACTTTTATTGATAAAGAATTCGAGGAAAAGAAAAAAATATTTATGGACTTTAAGGAATATGTTAATTTTTTTAAAAAATTAGATATTATTATTGATCAAAAACAAAGAAAAGATTTAATAGAAAAAAAGTTAAATGAAATTTCTAATAAGAAAAATATAAAGATTGAAAATAATCCTAAGCTTCTTGATGAAGTTGTTGATTTAACAGATCGGCCCAATGTAATAATTTGTGAGTTTGATAGAAAATTTCTTAATATTCCTAAAGAAATTTTAATTATTACTATGCAGCATCACCAAAAATATTTCCCAACTTTTGATAAAAAAGGAAATATAACAAATGAATTTTTGGTTGTAACAAACCGACAAGATAAAAAAGGTTTTATCAAATTAGGAAATGAAAGAGTTGTAGAAGCTAGATTGAGTGATGCTGAATTTTTCTGGCAAAAAGATAAATCTCAAAATTTAGTTAAAAGAGTTTCAAAATTAAAACATATGAATTATTTTAAAGGACTAGGAACATATTTTGATAAAATTCAAAGAATGAGAAAACTTGGAGGAATGCTTTCAGATGAATTATTGATTAGTAAAGAAAAAGTAGAATTATCTGCGTCTATTTGTAAAGTCGATTTAGTTTCTGAACTTGTGGGAGAGTTTCCAGAGCTTCAAGGTATTATGGGTGGCTATTTTGCAGAAGAACAAGGTTTTGAAAAAGATGTTTCACTTGCAATAAGTGAACAATATTTGCCAGCTGGGTTTAACTCAAAAGTACCAAAAAAACCTTATAGCATTGCAATTTCATTAGCTGACAAAATAGATACATTAGTGGGTTTTTTTGGAATTAATCAAAAACCAACCAGTTCTAAAGATCCATTTGCTCTAAGAAGATTAGCTTTAGGAATAATTAAAATAATAGTTGAAAATAAAAAAGATTTCAAAATAAGAGACTTAATTAGCTTCACATCAAGCCTATACCTTGATCAAGGGTTTAAATTAGAGAATAAATTTTTACAAAAAGAATTATCTGACTTTTTGATGGATAGATTAAAATTTTATATGAGAGAAGAGAAAATTCGCCATGATATTATCGAGGCCTCAACTAATTCTCTTAATTTGGATCAATCGGTTATTATTTTTGGTAAAGCTAAAAGTTTAAATAAGATTATTAGCAAACCAAATGGCATTGATCTTATATCAAGTTATAAAAGAGCATCTAAAATATTAGATAATGAGCTAAAAGATCAAAAACTAGAGCTATCAAATACAACCGACCCTGGTATTTTTAAAACAGAGCTTGAAAAAAACTTATTTAAAAAAATTAATGAATTAAGAAAGTATTTTTCAAGCATAAATAAAGATGAAAATTTTGAGCATACACTAGCAAATTTAGTTGAGTCAAAAAAAGTAGTTTTTGATTTTTTTGATAATGTGATTGTAAATGAAGAGGACCCTGGTATTAAAAAAAACAGACTGGAACTAATTCAAATGTTATGTAAAACCTTTGATAATTATGTTAATTTTTCTTTAATTGATTCCCACTAATGAAAAAACTTATTTTAAATTTTAAAGCCAAGGATAGTAAGAAAATTAAAAATCCTAAAATTTTTTTAGGAGGTAAGGGTGCTAACCTCTCTGAGATGGGAAGAATGGGACTCCCAGTTCCGCCAGGGTTTACAATTTCAACTAAAGTATGTGAACTTTTTTATAAAGATAAAAAAATATTAAACAAAAATTTGGTTAATCAAATTAAAAAAGAATTAAAAGCTATTGAAAAGGATGTTGGAAAAAAATTTGGAGATTTAAAAAACCCTTTACTACTCTCTGTTAGATCGGGAGCTAGAGTATCAATGCCGGGAATGATGGATACGATTTTAAATCTTGGTTTAAATGACAAAACTGTAAATGCACTTGCTTTAAAAACTTCTAATGGAAGATTTGCTAAAGATAGTTATAGAAGATTTATTCAAATGTATGGAAATGTTGTGATGGGAGTTGAAGGATACCATTTTGAAGAATTAATTGAAAACTATAAACTCACCAAAGGAGTTCTCTTAGATACAGATTTGGATGAGAGTGATTGGGATGGATTGATAGTAGATTTTAAAAGAACTGTTAAAGAAAAAACTAAAAAATTTTTCCCTCAGGATGTTTATGAGCAATTATTAGGAGCAATTAGTGCAGTATTTTTATCTTGGGATAGTAATAGAGCAAAAGTTTATAGAAAATTAAATCAAATTCCAGCTGAATGGGGAACGGCAGTTAATGTTCAGTCAATGGTATTTGGTAATATGGGTGCAGACTGTGCAACTGGTGTGGTATTTACAAGAAATCCCTCAGATGGGTCAAATGAAATATATGGAGAATATTTGATTAATGCTCAAGGAGAAGATGTTGTAGCTGGAACAAGAACTCCTCAATACATTACAAAAAAAGCTAGAAAACAAGCCAAGATAAAAACGCCATCAATGGAAGAGGCTATGCCAAATGTTTATAAACAGCTCTTCAAAATTTTAAAAACATTAGAAAAACATTACAGAGATATGCAAGATGTGGAGTTTACAGTTGAAAATAAAAAACTCTGGATGCTTCAAACAAGATCTGGAAAAAGAACAGCTAAGTCAGCAGTTAAAATTGCTGTTGATATGGTAAAAGAAAAATTAATTTCAAAAAAAGAAGCTATATTGAGAATTGATCCTAATTCTTTAGACACTTTACTTCATCCTACTTTAGATGAAAAAAGTTCAATAAATGTTATTGCCAATGGACTACCCGCATCTCCAGGTGCTGCGAGTGGAAAAGTAGTATTTACATCAGAAGAAGCAGAAAGATTAAATGGAATGATGCAAGATACAATTTTAGTTAGAGTGGAAACATCACCAGAGGATATCCAAGGAATGCATGCTGCTAAAGGAATTTTAACTGCAAGAGGAGGAATGACTAGTCATGCTGCAGTTGTAGCAAGAGGAATGGGTAGACCATGCGTGTCGGGTTCTAGCGAAATTGATATAAATTATGAGAATAAAACATTCAAAACATCTTCAATTGAAATTAAAGAAGGTGAAATTATAACAATTGATGGATCCACAGGAAGAGTAATTTCTGGAAGTGTAGCAACTGTTAAACCTGAAATTTCAGGAGATTTTTCAAAACTGATGTCTTGGGCTGATAGTTTTAGAAAATTAAATATTAGAACTAATTCAGAGACACCTAAAGATACAAAAACTGCCAAAGAGTTTGGTGCTGAGGGAATCGGTCTTTGTAGAACAGAACATATGTTTTTTGATGAAGAAAGAATTTTATCTGTAAGAGAAATGATTTTATCTAAAACCAAAGAAGATAGAGCTATAGCTCTTAAAAAACTTTTACCTTATCAAAAAAAAGATTTTATAGAGATTTTTAAAATAATGAGTGGTATGCCAGTTACAGTTAGATTACTAGATCCTCCACTGCATGAATTTTTACCAAAAACAGATAAAGAAATTAATGAAGTTGCAAATGTAGTAAGTCTTCCCGTTAAAGAAGTAGAGTCTAGAATAGAAGAGCTGCATGAACAAAATCCAATGCTAGGCCATAGAGGCTGCAGATTAGGAATATCTTTTCCCGAAATTTATGAAATGCAATGTAGAGCTATATTTGAAGCATTAAGTGAGCTTAAAAAGAAAAAAATAAAATCTGCATTTCCAGAAATTATGATTCCGTTAGTTTCTACTGAAGCAGAGATAAAAATAATGAAAGACTTGGTAATTAGAATTGCAAGTGAAGTTCAAAAACAACAAAAAATAAAAATAAAATTTATGGTTGGAACAATGATTGAGCTTCCAAGAGCAGCAATTAAAGCCAAAGAAATAGCAAAACATGCTGAATTTTTTAGTTTTGGAACTAACGATTTAACTCAAACAACCTTTGGTATTAGTAGAGATGATAGTGGAAAATTTTTGAATGATTATTTAGATAATAAAATATTTTCAATTGACCCATTTGTTTCAATAGATGATGGGGTTGCAGATTTAGTTGAAATCGCTGTTGAAAGAGGAAAAAGTCAAAATAAAAAATTAAAGCTTGGAATTTGTGGTGAGCATGGTGGTGATCCCAAAAGTATTGAGTTTTGCTCTAAAGTAGGTTTGAATTATGTTTCTTGTTCACCTTATAGAGTTCCTATTGCAAGACTTGCTGCAGCTCAAGCAGAATTAAAAAAAGCTTTATAAATTTTTAAATTTTAAACAATATTTATAAATTTCAAAATCTTTCTTATAGTATCTTTTTAAATTAATCTTAGCTAGTTCTGATAGTTTATCTTTTTTGCCCAATGTTTTGTTTCTCATATCCATATGTTTTATCATATCATTTTTATCAAAATTAAATTTATTAGAAAAATTTTTCCAATCTTCATTGATAGTCGAATTTTCAAAAATGAATAATGGAGGGTTTTTTTTTAAATCTTTAACTGTAAACCAAGTAAAGATATTTTCATTAATTGCTGGAATACATCTCATACAGATACGAGATTTAAAAATTTTAATTAAATTTCTACTATAGAGATCTTCAGCAAGTATATTGGCATCATTATAAAGATAAAAACCAATACCCTCTATGGAATAATATTCTTTAGACCAAATATCAGATTTTTTTTTCTTGCTATGAAAGCTGACAAATATCTTTCAATTGGATTTCTTATACTAAAAATATATTTTTGTTTAGAATCCAGTTGATAAAGTTTAACTCTCTCAGATAATCCAATAAATCTTAAATCATTTTGCTGATTTTTTTGACTTGTAAATATTGATTTTAATATTGTTCCACCTGTCTTGCCAATATGTAAAAAATAAACAATATTATTATTGAGTTCTATTTTTTCTTTTAAAGTTAAAAAATTTAATTAAAGGGGCGTTCTGTTACCCGCCCGTAGTCAAAAAACACCATAATTATAACTTTTTTACAAGGTACACAGTAAGGTACACAGTTAATTAGTGGTTTCTTTGTAATGACCTTGTAATTGAGAACTTGCTTAAAAAACCTTATCACTTGCATTTAATCTCGCTTTTGGACTTATTTCTTAAATCAAGTTAAAATAATAAATGAATATTTTAAAGTATAAAATTACAACAGAGAAAAAGTTTCTAGAATATAAAAGAAAAGATAATTCTATTGGCACAGTAGACATCAATTATTTTAAAGATGGCATAGACCAGTTTAATGAGTATTTAAAAATTTTTACTGATCTTGAACTTCCTCTTGGAGAGGTTTTGGGGTTAAGAAATCTAAGCGCTTTTATTGGAGAGTTATTTAATATTGCTGTTTGCAAAAAGTCAAAAAATACAATTAAAAAAAACCCCCATCAAGATGGATACCCTGATTTACTAATTATGGATACACAAGGTAAAAAAACATGGGAACTACTAAAAAATAGGTTACATGAAAAACAACCATTTAGTTATTTTGAGACTGGGGGAATTGAAGTAAAGGCAACTTGCGGTGATCTTCGAAGTGGAAGTTGGTTTACAAAAAAAAATATTAAAAAACCAGGTTTAGGCAATTCAAGGTTAGAATATGTAACTGGTTATAATTGGAAGTCTCACCATAGATTTACTAATAATTTATTAGGTTTGATATGGGATTTTATAGATGGAGTGCCAACTATTACTGCAATGATGTATTCAGATAGATTAGTTGAAAATGATTGGGGTAAAACTGTAAGACCTGTAGATGGAGGAGGGAGAACCACTTCAGTAAGTATTATGAACAAAAATGGAATTAATAAAATGTTTAATGGTTTAATTTTAGTAATTGAAAGTGACAATTATTCTAAAAAAATGCTTGAAAGATTAAGCAAATATTAATTAATTAAATTTTCCAAATGATTAATTAGAATAACAAGAAATTTTGGTGGAATACTCTCACCTAATGTATCTCTTATAAGAATATCTTTAACTTTTACTAATTTTTCTGACTCAAAAATAAAATCATTTTTGTTTATAGTATGTAGAATACATGCTTCTCTATAAGATAATGATCTATTTTGATTTGGATGAATTTTATTATCACTGCAAACATAAGGAAAATTTCTAGTTATCGTGCTTGCTGGTTTTAACCAATCCATTCTTTTATAGGCACTAGTAAAACCTCTCATAATTTTTATTTTTCCATCTTTTTTTGTTACTGGTCTTGGTAATAAACTTTTACATTTTAAACAATAAAAGGGAGTATCTTTAGATGATTGATTGACTCCAAGATTGTTCTTTTTTGAAAAATGTAGAGGGTTTTTTTTATATTTGCACTTAACACACTGGTTGTTAAATGCAGAGTTATTAATAGGTGTATTTGAAACCCACCAATATTTTTTTTCATCTAATTTTGCTACCTTATGCAATTCGTCCTTATCTGAAAATATTTTATATTTTCCATCTAATTTTTCTAAACCATCAATTGCATCTTTTGTTGTTACCCATTTTTTTAATTTAGTGTTTTTAATATTTGTATGAGTAATTTGAGGAAATAAAGAATCTATTTTTTTTTGGGATGAGATTATTTTTTTATTGAGAGTTGCAATGGTAATTAGTCTTTTTCTCATTTGAGGAATTCCATAGTCAGCAAGATTAACAACTCTTGGTTCGACATGATATTCTTTTAATTGATTCTTTATAAAATCTAAAATTGCTACAAATTTTTTGTTAACATAAATCATTGTATCCTTCATTTCTGTAACATTTTCAAAAATTATTGTTTCTGGTTTTAGTTTTTTTAGAATTTCAATTGCTGGAATTATGAGTAAGTTTCTCTCATCTTGAGAGGGTCTCCTACCTGCTTTGATCTCAGAGAGCAGTTTACCTCTCCCGTTTTTTGACATGCCCTGACATGGTGGAGAAACTAGAGCAAGATTTAATTTTTTATTATTAATTTTTTTTTTTGCTAAATTTATTATTTCATTTTTTTTCTTCCATATATCTCCACAAACCATTTCTGTTTCTGGAAAATTT
>ENA-OSJC01002136-OSJC01002136.1-marine-metagenome-genome-assembly--contig:-NODE-2136-length-15228-cov-4.662399_pt1 | contig 15228 bp, 11 predicted proteins | sample MGYA00237885_ERZ534234 | MGnify/ENA primary metagenome ERZ534234 (study PRJEB26413, sample SAMN06343907) | marine metagenome | isolation source: coastal waters | place: Atlantic Ocean: West Antarctic... | reverse complement strand
GCAAAAGCAATATTAGCGAAAAAAATAACAAAAAAAAATAGTTTCATTTAAAGCTAAAATTATTATTTAATCTATCCTAAGCTAACCCCAACATTTTTAACTTGAAGATAGGCTTTAAGTGCCTCTACGCCTTTTTCTCTACTATAACCTGATTGTTTATAGCCTCCAAATGGGGTAGCATGACTTCCTGTAAACCACTTGTTTACATAAACCTGACCAGATTCTAATTTACTTGCCGTCCATGCGGCTTTTTTTAAGTCTTTAGTAAATACGCCCCCACCCAATCCATATTCTGTATCATTAGCAATATTAATAGCCTCTTCTTCATCTTCGTATTCTATAACTGATAAAACGGGGCCAAATATTTCTTCTCTTGCTACAGTCATGTCCTGCGTTACATTGTTTAAGACTGTTGCTTCCATGAAATAACCTTCACGATCTGCTCTCTTTCCGCCGTGAACAGCTTCTGCCCCAGCTTGAATTCCAGATCTTGCGTAGCCTTCTACTTTCTCTAGTTGGTTATTTGAAATGATAGGAGTTAAATCAGTTCCCTCTTCATATCCAGGACCTACTTTAAGAGATTTGCTTAAATCAACAAGCTTTGTAATTAATTCATCTTTAATAGATTTGTGAACTACCAATCTTGACATTGCTGTACAAATTTGACCAGCAACGCCAAAAATAGCAAATTTTGCACTGTCAACTACATCTTCAAGATTTGCATCAGGAAAAACAATCCCAGCTGACTTTCCACCGAGCTCAACTACAGCAGGCATCGCTTTATCTGCAGCCATATGTAAGATTTTTTTACCCGTAACAACTGAGCCTGTAAATACTACATGATTGACATCTGGGTGTGAAACTAAGTATGCACCAGCTTTATTTCCATGACCACAAATTATATTAACTAAACCAGGGGGAGTACCAGCATTTTCAATTGCTTTCGCAAAGATTGTTGCAGAAAGAGGAGTTAGTTCTGCCGTTTTAATTACTGTAGAATTTCCTGTAGCAAAAGAACATGCAAGCGAGCGACCTAACATTGCTAAAGGGTAATTCCACGGAATAATATGAGCTGAGACTCCAAATGGTTCTAAAAGCGTATAATCTAAGACCCCATTAGCAACTGGAATTGTTTTTCCTTCGAGCTTATCAGTTAAGCCAGAATAATAATCAAATATATCTGCTACATCATGAAATTCTTTAATACCTGCTGCAATCTGCTTACCATTTTCATAGCATAAAAGAGTACCTCCTTCTTTTGCAATTTTTCTAGTTTCAGTTGCAATACTTCTCATTAATCTAGCTCTTTCAAGAATTGGCATATCAACAAGTATGCGGCTATTAAAAGAATTTTTCGCAGCTTCAACTGCTAAGTCAACATCAGCATTATTGGCACAAGCTATTTCTCCAATAATGTTAGTTGTCGCAGGATCTTCAACTTGGATTTTCTCTTTAGAGGAGCTATCCATCCATTTGCCGTTAATATAATTTTGATATGATTTCATTTTCTTTATGCCTCGATGTTTTTTTTATTATATATTAGATTTAAGAGCATAAATCTATTATTCTCTTCCTAAATCAAGGAAGAGCTGCAAAATACAAACTCCTCCACGAGAGTCAGTCTTGCCCAGACGTTAATCTATTCCATGAAACTAACAGGTCTCCTCTATGAAGAAATTGACCCCAATGATGCCAAGATCATTACAAAAAGAGAGGAGAACGAAGATTTCAAGAATTTATTCCTACAATGAATCACATGTAATAAAACTTTTAATTCATCTTCACTCCCATATGAGATATGTTTTACTATTGATTTAAAAAAAATATATATTTAAAGAACTGCATATGCTTAAAACTATAACACCAATTGACAATTCTATACTTGTTGAAAGAAAATTTGCGTCCCCTCAAGAAATCGATAATACTTTAAACACTTCTAAAAAGATTTTTTTCGAATGGAGTACTACTGCGCTAGCTCAAAGAAAAGAAATATTAACAAAATTTGTAGATATTTTTTTGAATAATAGTGCTGAAATTGAAGAAGAGCTTTGCAAGCAAATGGGGAGACCTATAAGTCAGTGCAATGGAGAGATGAAGGGATTTGAAGAACGAGCAAGATATATGATTGAGAAATCGGAAGAAGCATTGGAAAAAATTGTTTCGAAAAAAGATAATGAATTTGATAATTTTATTTCTAAAGATCCTTTAGGAACAATTTTTATTGTTGCTCCTTGGAACTATCCTTATAATACGTCTGTAAATTCTATTGTCCCCTCTCTTTTATCTGGAAATTCAGTTATTCTAAAACATTCCTCACAAACACCCCTCTGTGCTGAACAATTATTTAAAGCAGCTAAATTATCAGGATTACCTGAAGGAGTGTTTCAATTTTTACATTTAGATCATACATCTACTTCTAAGATTATTTCTGATCAAAGAATTGATCATGTTCTTTTTACTGGTTCCGTAAGTGGAGGGAGGCAGGTTAAGAAGGCAATTGGAGAGAGGTTTATTAATGCTGGCTTGGAGTTGGGAGGCAAAGATCCCGCCTATGTAAGAAAAGATTGTAATATTCAACATGCGATAGAAAATCTAACAGATGGCTCTTTCTTTAATTCGGGTCAATCATGTTGTGGCATTGAAAGGATTTATGTTGATGCTGAAGTTTATGATGAATTTGTTGAGGGAGTAAAAAATGTAACTGAAAAATATATTTTAGACAACCCTTTAAATAAATACACTAATCTTGGACCAGTGGTAAAACTTTCTGCGGCACAAAGAATTCGCACTCAAATTAAAGAAGCAATTGCCAATGGCGCTCAGGATATTATCGGGAAAGAAAATTTTAAAATTTCAGAAGATAATAATTGTTATGTAAGTCCTTCAATTTTAGTCAATGTTGATCACTCTATGAAATTCATGATGGAAGAAACATTTGGCCCTTCTGTTGGCATAATGAAAGTGAAAAATGAGAATGAAGCAGCCGAACTCATGAACGATAGTCCCTATGGTTTAACTGCCTGTATTTGGACTTCTGATAAAGAATTTGCTCAATCATTTGGTCCCAGAATTAACACTGGAACTTTTTTTATGAATAGATGTGATTATTTAGATCCTGGATTAGCCTGGACTGGAGTAAAGAATACCGGAACCGGTGTTACTTTATCAGTGCTAGGATTTGATCATGTTACAAGGGTTAAGAGCTACCATTATAGAACAATTTAAAGAGGATTTTTTATGAAGAACATGAATTGGAATTACCCAACCCCTATATGGTTTGGTTTAAATAGAGTGAATGAGATTCAGCATGCTTGCGATAACTTAAATATAAAAAATCCTTTAATTGTTACAGATCCTGGTATCTTAAAAACCGATATTGTTAATAAAGTGAATAGCGCCTTAAATACTGGAGCCTCTATTTATAGTGATGTTCAAGGCAATCCGTCGGGATCAAATGTAATGAACGGTGTAAAAATTTTTAATGAAGGTGATCATGATGGAGTAATTGCTGTCGGTGGAGGATCAGGAATGGATGTAGGAAAAGGAATTGCACTCATGGCAGCTCAAACAAGGCCTCTTTGGGATTTTGAAGATATAGATGACTATTGGACCAGGGCTAAAAGTGAAAGTATTTATCCAATCATTGCCATTCCAACAACGGCAGGCACTGGATCGGAAACGGGAAGGGCAGGTGTGTTCACAAAAGAAGACACTCATGAAAAAAAAATAATTTTTCATCCAAAAATGTTACCATCTATTGTTATTCTTGATCCCAATCTAACAATTGCATTGCCTCCGTCTCTTACGGCATATACTGGAATGGATGTTTTAGCTCATTGTTTGGAAGCTTACTCTTCTCCATTTTTTCACCCTTTATCCCAAGGTATAGCTCTTGAAGGCATGGCAATTGTAAAAAAATATTTAGTTAGGGCCTTTAAAGACGGTGGAGATATTGAAGCACGCGCCAATATGCTAAGTGGCTCTTCAATGGGATCTACTGCTTTTCAAAAAGGATTAGGAGCAATTCATTCATTAAGCCACCCTGTTGGGGCAATGTATAATTCTCACCATGGGTTAACTAACGCTGTATTTATGCCTTATGTTTTGGATAGAAACAGATCGGCTATAGAAGATAAATTAGTTGCCGTAAGTAGATATTTAAATTTAGAGGATTCAACTTATAAAGGCTTCATGAAATGGATTTTAGGTCTGCGAAAAGAATTAGATATTCCGCATACTTTAAAGGATTTAATAAATGATGATTCTAAATTTATAGAAATGAGTAAAATGGCATTTAAGGATCCGTCGACGGGCGGCAATCCAATAGCATTTACTGAAGAAGATTTTTTAGAACTATATAGTAATTCTTATAACGGAAAGCTATCAGTAGCTTTATGAATGAAGTAGCAAATTATCCTTCTTTGAGAAATAAAGTTGTATTAGTTACTGGTGGAGCTGCTGGAATAGGTGAATCAATTGTTAAAAATTTTTTAGAACAAGGATCTAAAGTTGCGTTTTTGGATAAGGATAATCAATTGGGCAATTTACTTGCCGATAAACTAAATAGTTATGATCACAAAGCTTTATTTAAAGAGTGTGATTTGATAGATATTCCAGATTTACAAAAAAAAATTAAAGAAATTCAAAATGAGTTAGGTCCAATTTCAATATTAGTTAATAATGCTGGCAATGATGAGAGGCACAATATTGATGATGTTACTCCTGAATTTTGGGATAATCGAATGCATGTAAATTTACGACATTATTTTTTTACCGCACAATCTATTTATAAAGATATGAAAAAACTTGGAAAAGGATCTATTATTAATATAGGAAGTTACTCTTGGATGTTAGCTCAAGGAGGTATGCCTGGCTACACTACAGCAAAGTCAGCAATAATGGGTTTAACGCGAACACTTGCTAGAGATTTAGGAGTTTATAATATTAGAGTTAATTGTGTTGTTCCTGGATGGATTATTACCGAAAGACAAAAAAAACTATGGTTAACTCCTGAAATTGAAAAAGAAACTGTTGATAGACAATGTATAAAACGCTTACTAAATCCAAACGATATATCTAAAACAGTTTTATTTTTTGCCTCTGATCAAAGCTCTGGTATTTCTGCTCAAAACTATGTTGTGGACGGAGGAATAGTTTAATGGCTCTAATAAACATTTGGCAGTCTTGATTTTAAATGATAAAATATTTTTTCTTGCAGATTATAGCAATGTTTTAATTGTAACTAACATAAAATATGCGTCGTAATATTTACTAAAGATAGGGAATATAGATTATGAATAATGAGTATGTAACTGATTTAAAAAATCAATTTAAAGATAAGGTTGTAATTATTACAGGAAGTACCCAAGGAATTGGTGCCGAAACTGCCAAATTATTTGCGTATAGGGGAGCGAAGGCTATTACTATTTGTGGCCGTCAAAAACAACTAGGTGAAACTGTAAAAAAGGAAATAGAATCTATTGGTTCAAAGTGCATTTATGTAGAAGCGGATCTTAATAAAGAAAATGATTGTAGAAATATAATTTCCTTAACCGATAAAGAGTTTGGAACTGTTAATTCACTTATTAATGTTGCTGGATATACAGAAAGAGGAACGATTTTAAGCACTACAATGGATAACTATGATAAAAATTTTAACATTAATACAAAGGCTCCTTTTATATTAATGCAAGAGTCTATTAAAATAATGTTACGGGATAAAAATCAAGGCACGATCGCCAATGTTTTGTCTATGGCTTTATATAGTGGTATGTCTTTTCTAACTGCTTACAGCTCATCCAAAGCTGCGCTTGGTATCATGATTAAAAATATTGCGAATAGTGTTTCTGGTCATCAAATAAGAGTTAATGGATTAAACATTGGGTGGACTGATACACCAGGTGAACATTCGATTCAAAAAAGAACTCATAATAGTGAAGATGAGTGGTTAGAACTGGTTGAGGCTAAAGTTCCTTTTAAGAGATTGGCTAAATCAATAGATGTTGCAAGAGTTTTGGCCTTCTTATGTTCCAATGAATCGGGATTGATGACGGGAAGTTTGGTTGATTGCGATCAAACAGTTAGTGGATGGCATTCCTATTCAGCTTATGAAACAAAAATTTTGGATGATTCTATCTTGGGTGAGTGACTTAACTAATTTAATTAATTCCCAATGCTTTTTTTCTCTCATTAGACCAAGTACGAATTAGATTGTCTACTGCCAGACACATAAAAGAAATGAATATTCCTAAAGTTAACCCAATGCCAGCACCGCCTTTTTTTGATATGGCCCCCATTATTAATTGTCCCAAATCCACAGTTCCAATTAAGGCACCAATAACAACCATCATTAAAGTAAAAATCACTGTTTGGTTTATACCAAGCATTATATGCGGAAAAGCAAGGGGTAATTCTATATTGGTCCATCTTTGCAGTCTTGAGACCCCTGACATAGATCCCGCATCATGTAATTCTGGGGGTACACTTCTAAGTCCCTCTATCGTGTATCTTGTTGCGGGAACGGTTGCATAAGATATGGCTGCAACCATAACTGATGTGTCTGTAATTCCAAAAAGAAGCATCACGGGAATGAGATAGATAAACGATGGGAATGTCTGAAAGAAATCACAGACCATCAGTCCAAAATTGGTTAACATTTTATTTTGTGCGCAAACAGACCCGACCACCAATCCTATAATTGCTGATGCAATTACAGCAAAAGTTGCCATATAGGCTGTAATCAATGCCCTATCCCAATACTCAGATAGTGCTATAAATAAAATTAAACTTCCAACTATTAAAGATGAACGTATTCCACCTATAATATATCCGGCGCCCATTACTAAAATAAAAGTTGATATTACAGGCATACCTAGATACGAATTCTTCATTGGCACAAGGATATTAGTTATAAGAAATATGTTAAAAGTATTTAAAGTTAAAAAGAAAGTTTGCCAAATCCAGTCAACACCCGCATCTAGAAAAGGAGAAATACTCAAACCTTTGGCAAAAGGCACAAAATAAAAATAATTAATATTTCCCTTAAAATAAAATGTTCCCATATAAGCTGCAATAATGCCCACAATGGCTACAATTATAAAAATCAAAAAAAACTTATGTCTTTGATAGAAATTTAAATTTGCAAAGTAATTCTTTTGTTTATTTGCCCACGCTAATGACATTTTATCCAAGATAACTGCTATTATTACAACACAAATTCCTATTTCAGCGGCATGACCAATCTTTAAGTTATTTAAAGCCACTTTTAAATTAAACCCTAATCCCCTTGCGCCAATAAATGATGCAATCACTGTCATTGCAAGGCATTGCATAATCACTTGGTTGACGCCAATTAAAATATCTCTTCTTGCTGTAGGAACTAGCACTCTAAACATTAATTGAAACCTAGTACATCCACTCATTAATCCTGAATCAACTACGTCGGGAGATATTTTTTTTAAACCAAGAATGGTTAATCGTACCATGGGTGGTGTTGCAAATATAATTGTTGCAATCGCTCCAGCATGATCACCAACACCAAACATCACCATTATGGGTACTAAATATGAAAAGTGAGGTAACGTTTGTGCAACATTCAAAATTGGTTGTAAGGCAGCTTCAACATTTTTATTTAAATAGCCCCAGATACCTAGACTTAATCCCAAAACAAAACAAATAGGAGCAGAAACAAGAATGAAAGATAAGGTTTGCAAGGAGGGTTCCCATTGCCCAAAAACAGAAACATAAAAAAAACCCATTCCTGCAAGTAAAGCTAAGCGAATTCCTTGAAGTTGATAACCTAATATTGCAGCACCTGCTACCACTACCGTCCATGGAATTGCAGGCCAATAAAACTTGTTAGCACTCATTGCATCACTTGTAAAAAAAGCTAAGGTGCGAGCCCCTCCAAGAAGTATCTCCCTTATAAAAATAATTATAAATAAAAGTGAACTGGATATAGCTCTGGTAATGAGTCTAAAAATAGTTTTGTCCTCATAATCCTGCCAAACAGGATCCCAAACTGGGACAGTGAACCATTTAAACATAAGATTATCCAATATACTTTGAATTATTGTCGGAATATCTTTTAACAAAGGCGGCAATCTCCACAAAAAACTGTTTTCAGAATGAGGAATAAAAAAATATGAAAGCAAAAAAATGAATAACAAAAAACTAAATTGTATTGGCCTAGATTGCTTTACCTTATCCAGCATTGTCAATTATTTGTTTTTGAATCACCAAATAAAACTTTTATAACTTTGGATGGGTTAATCGATCCGACAGTTTCATTGTTTTTATTTGGATCAATCACTGTCAATATTTCCTTGCTGTTCAGTATTGATTCAGCAACTGTTTCAATGATTGCGTGTCTTGATATCAGCAATGATTGTGAACTACTTGAGTCAATTGGATCCATAATCGATTCAATTTTAAGAACTTTTTCCCTTGGTATGTCTCGGGTAAATTTTTTAACATATTCTGTAGCAGGATTTAAAACAATATTGTCCGGGGTATCTAATTGTTCAATTATTCCATCTTTCATTATGGCAATTCTGTCAGCTAAACGAAGAGCCTCATCAAAATCATGGGTAATAAACATAATAGTTTTATTTAACACACCCTGTAATCTTAAAAATTCATCTTGCATCTCTTTACGTATTAATGGATCAAGAGCTGAGAAAGGCTCATCCAGGAACCAAATATCCGGCTCTATTGCCAGTGATCGTGCAATACCCACACGTTGCTGCTGTCCTCCGGAGAGTTCTCTTGGAAAATTATTCTCTCTTCCTTTTAAGCCTACTAACTCAACCATCTCCATAGCTTTTTTAATACTTTCATTGGTACCGGTTTTTTTCATCAGTAAAGGAAACGCTATATTTTCCAGAACAGTTTTATGAGGTAGCAAGGCAAAGCTCTGAAAAACCATCCCCATTTTATTCCTTCTTAACTCTATTAACTGCTTACTATTCATTGTTAATAAATCTTCACCATCTATAAAAATTTTTCCGGAAGTTGCGTCAGTTAATCTTGATATGCAGCGAAGAAGTGTTGATTTACCGGAACCAGAGAGGCCCATTACCACCAACATTTCTCCTTTATTGACTTCAAATGAAGCTTTGTTTACACCAACAATGCATCCGGCTTCTTGGAATATTTTGGCATCAACTTCGCCATGAGAATCTTTTAAAAGTTTTTTGGCATTATTACCAAAAATTTTATAAACAGATTCGCACTTGATAACCGGACGGTCATTTTTAATTTCAGGTTTATCTGCCATGATTATTTATTATTACACTTTATGATTTATTTAAATAAAGAAACTAACAGATAAAATAAAAAAAATCCCCCCTAATTTAGGAGGGGGGATTTTACATTAAAGTTTTTTACTAGTTTTTCCAAAGATCAACAGTATCTCTGTATTCAGCAATAAATGCAGTTGCAGCCTCAGCATGAGTCATGCCTTGATTGTCATACATGTCTGCCATTAAACCGATCATCGGAGCGGTAAAATTAGCCTTAGTATAGAATTTATATGCTGAAGGATGAGTCATTGGGAACTTGATATGGGCAGCTTTTTTCAGCCATCCTTTTGGAGAACCACAACCTGTAGTTTCAACAGTTCCACCATTTTCAATTCTGCAACCTTCATAATAAGGCGGGAAATCGATAAAGGTAAAACCTGAAGCATCAGTAAAGTTTGGAGACCAATTAAAGATAACTGTTCCACGACCTTCTGCTTTTGCAGCTTTTAATTCTGTCCATAATGCATCAGCACTACCAGCAAATTTTACTGTCCATAAATCATCAAGACCTAGACCTTTAAGTCTATTAGGCATAACATCTCCATGCCACTCTATAGGACCTTCTAACCAACGACCTTTTCCTCCTGAATCAGCAGTTGCAAAAGCTGCTGCACAATCTGGAGATTTTAAAGCTTCCCAACTTGGTAAGCCAGGGCATAAGTTTTCATCAAGAATCCAATTTGGAAAACCCATTTCCTCAAAAGTTATGAGATCATGAGTACCAGCATCAATTAAGCCACCTTTGTCCATCGCTTCATAAAAAGGTAAAGCCATTGTTGATTCCCAAGTTTCATGAGCTATGTGAAGATCACCAATTCTTACAGCTTCATATCTTGAAGCTGATTCAGCAGGGACTAATTCTACTGAGTATCCTAATTCTTCAAACACTTGTCCCAAGACGTTCGCCATAACAATTTGGCTTGACCAGTTTAAAACTGGAATTCTAATTGGATCTGCAGCTTTAGAAACAGTACTTAAAACAAGTACCGATAATATAGCAACGATCTTAGTTAAATTTTTTAACATATATCCTCCCTAGGTTTTGTTAAGATTTAAATCTAAAATAAGAATAGATAATAAGTCTAGTAAAACAATCAAAATATTTCATATGGAGTAACAACTTTTTTGTTTATATCTTTTAAAAATTAGGCAATAGTTGATTTTTATTTTTATGAAGGAAGAAAAATGAATAAAGTGGCTATAATTGGTTCGGGACCTTGTGGATTGTCTGTAATGCGGGCTTTTAATCAGGCTAAAATAAAAGGTAAAAAAATTCCTGAAATAGTTTGCTTTGAAAAACAATCTGATTGGGGGGGGTTGTGGAATTATAGTTGGAGAACGGGATCAGATCAGTATGGAGATACAGTTTCAAATAGTATGTATCGATACCTTTGGTCTAATGGACCAAAAGAATGTCTTGAGTTTGCTGACTATACTTTTGATGAGCATTTTAGCAAAGCAATCCCTTCCTTTCCCCCGAGAGAAGTTTTGAGAGATTATATTTTAGGAAGAGCAAATAATTCAGATATACGAAAATATTTACGGTTCAATACTTTAGTCACTAATATTGAATCTAAAGGAAGTCAATTTTTCCTGACTTCAAAAAATAAAATTGATAATAAAATAGCTACTGAAGTTTTTGATAAAGTTATAATTGCTAATGGTCATTTTTCTGTTCCATATGTGCCTGAATATGAGGGGATGGATAAATTCCCTGGGAGAATTCTGCATTCACATGATTTTCGTGATGCTGAAGAATTCAGAAATAAAAATGTTATTGTTCTTGGAAGTAGTTACTCTGCAGAAGACATTGCTTTGCAATGTTATAAATACGGAGCCGCATCTATTACAATTGGATATCGAAATAATCCTATGGGATTTAATTGGCCTCAAAGAATAAAAGAGGCTCATTATTTAAAAAAATTAGAAGGAAAAAGAGCTATATTTAAAGATGGACATATGCAGGAAGCAGATGCAATAATTTTATGCACTGGTTATTTACACCACTTTCCTTTTTTAAGTGACGATTTAAAATTGCAAACCCACAACAGATTGTATCCTCCAAAATTATACAAGGGAGTGGCTTGGCAAGGAAATACAAATCTTTTCTATTTAGGTATGCAGGATCAGTTTCATACATTTAATATGTTTGATGTGCAGGCTTGGTATGTACGCGATATAATCATGAATAAAATTTCTTTACCTTCGTCCGAAGAAATTTCAAACGATATTAATAAATGGGTTGTTTTAGAAGAGAAATTAAGCGATCCTATTCAAATGATCGATTTTCAAACAGAATATACAAAAGATTTAGCAGCTGCTACAGATTATCCTGTGATTGATTTTGAATTAATTAGAAAACATTTTTATGAATGGGAGCATGATAAAGAACTCGATATTCTTAATTATCGAAATAAATCTTTTACATCAGCCGTTACAGGAACAAAAGCTACAGTCCATCACACTAACTGGTTAGAGGCAATGGATGATTCGATGGAAACTTTTATGAATACTCAATCTTAAAATATAAGTATTAAGCTATTAGAAGTGTTTGATCCATACTAGCATTTAGAGTCACACTAGTTGTTAATTTTGAAAAAATTACTATATAAAAGATCTATATTAAATGTCGCATAAAACAGATGTAATCATAATTGGAGCAGGTCCGGTTGGCTTGTTTGCAGTATTTGAATTGGGGTTACTTAATTTAAAATGTCATTTAATTGATAATCTCGATAAGATTGGCGGTCAATGCTCAGAATTATATCCCGAAAAACCTATTTACGATATCCCTGCTTATCCAAAAATATATGGTCAAGAATTAACGGATAATCTAATGCTTCAGGTAAAGCCATTTGAACCTGTATTTCATTTAAATCAACAGGCAGAAAGTATTTTAAAAGTTAATGATGGTTGGCAAGTTGACACTACAGAAGGTACAATAATTGTTGCTAAGTGCATTGTGATTGCAGCTGGTGCAGGAAGCTTTGTGCCAAGAAGACCTCCGTTGGAAAATATTAAAATATATGAGGGTAAAAGTATTTTTTATTCAGTCAGAGATAGATCGAAGTTAAAAAATAAGAAAATACTAATAGTTGGAGGTGGAGATTCTGCATTAGACTGGGCCAATGATTTGGCTTCAATAGCAGATGTCACCTTAATGCATAGAAGAAAGGAATTTCGTGCTGCACCAGTTTCAGTATCAAAAATGTTAAAGCTTGAAGAAGATAAAAAAATACATTTTCAATTGGGCCAATTAAGTGAACTTATTGGAAAAGATGGCTTGCTAAAAAAAATAAAATATACGCATGAAGAAAAAGATGACTTAATTGATGTAGATTTTTTATTTCCGTTCTTTGGATTAAAAATGGAATTGGGACCTATTGCTAGTTGGGGGATCAATTTACATGAAAATTTAATTAAAGTTGATACTGAAAAATTTGAGACTTCAGTACCATCTATATTTGCAATTGGAGATATTAATACATATCCAGGTAAGTTAAAATTAATTCTATGTGGCTTTCATGAAGCAGCTTTGATGGCTCAAAAATGTTTCACTTACTGCTATCCGGATAAGAAAAATATATTTAAATATACAACTTCATCTAAAGATTTACATAAAAAATTAGGCGTCTAATGGGAACTTTAAAGGTCAAAGATAGGGATGGGTTAATTCATGAGTTGAACGCAAAATCTGGATCTACAATTATGGAAATAATAAGAGATGCAGGTTTAGATATTGAAGCTGCATGCGGTGGTTGCTGCGCTTGCGCAACTTGTCATGTTTATGTAACTAATGATAAAATTCAAAAATTAAAATTAATAGATGATGATGAAGAGTCTATGTTGGATCAAGCCTTCAGCGTATTAAATAATTCTAGGCTAGGTTGCCAAATAGAGTACTCCGATGATTTAGATGGTATGGAATTAACATTAGCTCCGGAATAAAATTACTATGCTTTAACTCTTGATTTGTCTGGATCATAAAAAGGAAACTTTACAACTGTAGCGCTTATCCTCTTCTGATGCCCCCCTAATTTTCCGATTTCAAGTTTTGTTCCTAATTCAGAAGAATGAATATCAACTCTGCAGAGAGCTATGTTTTTATTTAGAGTTGGTGAGAAAGTGCCACTTGTAATAATTCCAACTTGGGCTCTGCCACTATGAACACAATCCCCATGAATGGCTTTCTCATTTCCTTCAATTTCTAATCCAACTAGTTTTCTCTGGGGGTGAGCCTTTCTTTCAATTAAAGCTTCTCTGCCAATAAAGTTTTGCTCTTTTGTTTTTAAGGGAACTGTAAAAGCAATACCAGCTTCAAAAGGATCCGTTTCATCACTAAATTCATTTCCACCTAGAATTAACCCAGCCTCTATACGCAACATATCTAGCGCCTCAAAACCCATAGGTGTTAGGTCGTACTCTTTCCCAGCTTCCCACACAGCATCCCATACTTTTACAGCATCTTTTGGATGACAATATATTTCATAACCAAGCTCACCTGTATAACCGGTACGTGAAAGCATTATAGGAGTGCCTATATGATCATGAATACGGCTGATTGAAAAATGAAACCACTTTAAATCATTTACATCTGGATGCGCTGGAGGTGTCCAAATAATTTTAGATAATAAATTTCTGCTGTTTGGACCTTGTACTGAGATGTTATGCAAATGATCAGTTGAGGTTTTTACTTTTACCTTTAACTGCAATTTTTTCGCTAATTCTCTTAACCATTCTCCAGAATAATCGCTACCACAAATCCACCTAAAATTATGTTCGCCAAGACGATAAAGCGTTCCATCATCTATCATAGTTCCATTTTCATAACAGAGAGCCGAATATACTACTTGACCTACAGCTAATTTCTTAATATTTCTTGTTAAGGCCGTATTTATTAATTCTTCAGCATCTGGTCCTAAAATTTCAAATTTTCGAAGAGATGATAAATCCATTACAATGACGTTATTTCTACATGCTTCATACTCAGCAATCGTTCCATAATTATTATATTTATTAGGTATCCAGAAGCCAGAGGAATCCATCATATCTTTAGTAAGTTTTGATGTTCTTGGATGAAAGCCTGTTTCTTTAGTTAGCATAAAATCACTATCTGCATTTTTTCTATATCCTATTGATTTAGAAAATCTATTTTTTTCATTATAAACTCTAACGTAAATATCTGTAGGATTCCAGTCATTTGAAGGCTCGGTGTCACTTGGGCAAGCAGATGAAACACACACTAAGTCTTTTTGAGCTTGGAATAAAACATAATCACCAGGTCTAGACCAAGGCATATCTGAAAATATTACGTTATTTGAATCTATGGAAGTATTAAAAAACAAATTAATTGCTGACCATCCTAATCTTTTTTCAACGCTGTATGGATCCAGTACATAGTTAAAATTATCCGAGCAGTTAGCATGTCCAAAATAACCCTGATCCTCATAACTTTTGCTTGTACACGCAGTTCCAAAAGTGTCATGCCTCCCAATCGTATCTTGAATAACATCAACCAATGGTTCCATATTTTTATCATAGTACTTTGAATGCAATCCAGGCATTGGATAGGAGCCACCATGAATAAATCTACTTACAGTTGTATCTATAGAATTTTCCATTCCTTTTTGAAGTGCATTACTGTCGAAAGCCATGAAATCAGAACATTGGCGACCATACAAATCAATAATTTGAACGTAATCACCTCTTTTAATTTCATAGGTAATTGCCGTGCTATCTTTAATTAAAAATTCTTCCACAGGAGTTGCAAGAGGTTCGGGTAAGAAACTATCTAATTTATTTCTATTGCTATTTCTTCTCTCTACAAGAACATCTATATTTGAAGGAGCATTCTGTTGATTTACTTGCATATCTTCTCCAGGTGCTGCAAAAAGAATAAAGCCGTCCTCTTCAACTGAAAATTTTA
>ENA-OSJC01002133-OSJC01002133.1-marine-metagenome-genome-assembly--contig:-NODE-2133-length-15233-cov-9.118765_pt1 | contig 15233 bp, 20 predicted proteins | sample MGYA00237885_ERZ534234 | MGnify/ENA primary metagenome ERZ534234 (study PRJEB26413, sample SAMN06343907) | marine metagenome | isolation source: coastal waters | place: Atlantic Ocean: West Antarctic... | reverse complement strand
TTAATCAAAAACAGTATACAGATCAAATAATTGATCTAATTAAATCTAATGATAGTAAAACATTTAATCAAATAAGACAATTAGTTGCTGATTCAAATGTTAGAGATTATAATGAACTTTACAGAGCTCTATTCGAAAACTTAGATTCATTTCATAACCCCGTATTAGGTACAGTTATTATTGCTGAATCTCAATACCAATCCGTAATGGCTCCGGATAAAGAAGTAAATTTTATGGGATGTATCGCTAATTTATTAAAACCCTTTTAATGCAACAACAACAACAAAACATTGATTTATCTAAAACAACAGCTGTAGATCTTCCAAGTGGAGGTAAAATATGGCAATCTGGAGTTATTTTACGTAGAATTTCAAAATTTGTTACTGGAACAAGTGATGATGGTCTTATTCCAATTCCAATTTTCTTTGATCCTGAAACTAATGAAATTTTAGAAGATACAATTCCTAAAGAACTAAGAGAAGAATATAAATAGTGAATATATTTGATTGGCTTAACGAAATTAGTTACAATAAAAGTGATTGGTCTTCTTTTACAAAAGAGGATCAAGATGCTTTTAATCCATATATGATGAATCGTTTTATTAGTATGAAACATGAACATATTGATATCGTTAATTTAATCCAAAAATATACATTACCCAAAAGTTCTCTTTACAATTATTATTGTCAATTGATTCCTAAGAAAAAGACATTTTTTAGATATATTAAACCTAAAAAAACATCTTTAAATATAGATTTAATTGATATTCTGTCAAAACATCTAAAATTAAGTAAACGCGAAATAATAGATAGTTATGATTTACTTGGTATGGATTTTAAAAGATCTATACTTCAAAATCTAAATATAAATGATAAAATAATTAAAAAATTACTAAAATGAAACTTGAACTGCGTAATATGTTAATGTCTCAGGCAATATCTGAAAAAGATAAAGGTTTACTTACCCTTAACTTACTCTCAGAACATCCAGCGGGGATTGGTGACCATTCAACTGATGATTTTTATAAAAATGCAAATGAGGCGTTAATTATGCTTGTAGATGCTAATGATAAAATTGTAATATTAGAAAAATATTTTCCTATTTCTCAACAACAAAAAAACCTAATCAATGAGTGATTCACTTTCAAAATACTACACAATGGACGCAACCCAGGAAGTAAAGGTAGATTATAAGAAGGAAGCAACAGATGCTATAGCTTCTAATGATTTTAAGGAAGCCTTTCCTGAACTTGAAAAGGAATTTAAGAAAATCCAAAATGAACAGTATAATTTGTTTTCCAAGAAAATGATGGATTATGGTTTAGGGAATGTTACTTTAGGTGGTGATTTAGCTTTATCTGAAGATAAAAAATATGCAATACAAGGAATCCAGATTAGATTAAATGATAAAATCAATAGATTAAAGAATTTACTCCGAAATGGAAAAAATTATGTCGAAGGAGAAACAATAGAAGATACTTTTATAGATATAGCTAACTATGGAATAATAGGTATGTTAATTGGAAAAGATAAATGGAAATAAATTTTGCAACAGATAAAGTAGTATCGTTTTCACAATATTCTATGTACAAATCTTGTCCCCACAAGTGGTACTTACAATATGTGAAGGGGCATAAAGACAAAACACCTAATATGCATTTTGTGTTTGGTACCGCTATGCATGAAGCTTTACAACATTATCTAAAAACCATGTTTACTACAACAGCAAAAGCTGCTGATGAATTTAATCTGAATGCTTTCTTCAAAGATAAAATGATTGAAGAATACACTAAGTATAAGAAAAAACATGGCCATTTTGCTACCCAAGAACAATTAATGGAATTTTACCAAGATGGTATTTCTATTATAGAGTGGTTTAAAAAACACAAAAGGGGTAGAAAAAGTTATTTTTCTAAGCGTAAACAAGAATTAAAAGGTATAGAAGTTCCACTTGTATTACAACCTATTAAATCTAGACCTAATATTAAATACATGGGTTATATAGATTTAATTATATATGATAAAAGAAGTGAAGAATATACTATTTTTGATATTAAAACATCTACTAAAGGTTGGTCTAAATGGGAAAAAGGTGATGTCACTAAACACCAGCAACTATACCTTTATAAGAATTATTATTCTGAATTATTTAATGTACCCAAAGACAAAATAAACGTAGAATTTTATATTGTTAAAAGAAAAGTATTAGATTTTGATGATGAAAAGTTAATGTCCCCTCACCAAGCATATCGTGTCCAAAATTTCCGACCAGTTGATAACAAAAAACGTTTAAAAGAAGCCAATGATGATTTTGTGGCTTTTATTAAAGAGTGTTATACTCCCGAAGGAAACCCTATAGATAGAGATTTTGAAAAGAAAATAGGTAAACCGTGTGATTGGTGCGATTTTGGAAAAGATAGAAATTTATGTGGAGCAAGCTTGGCTCCCGATGAAAAGTTTTTTATATTAGAGTAATAAAAAATGTAATTCGTATATATTTATATCTAAAGAAAAAATATTATGAATAAGAAAGAGTTACAATTAACGAGTGTTAAAGTTAACATTAATAATTTTGAAGAATTTAAAATCGAATGCGTTAAAACAAAATTTTCATTTCAAAAATTATCTGATAGAGCTATTTATCTATATTTAACAGATGAAGATTTTAGAAAACTTATACACAACCAAATAAATTTACAAATAAATAAATAAAGTTATTAATGAAAGAAGGTTATTTACCCTACAACAAAAGGAAAACAATATTATTCCTTTGTGATGATATTAGAATGCATTCCGGAATAGCTACTATGGCTCGTGAAATAGTATTAGGTACTGCCCACAAATATAATTGGGTAAATGTTGGTGCCGCTATAAACCACCCAGAACAAGGAAAAAAGATTGATTTAGGTCAAGATACTTCTAACAGAACTAACATTCCTGATGCAAAAGTAATGTTATACCCACAAAATGGGTATGGCACACCAGAGATTATTAGAGCTGTAATGGAAACTGAAAAACCAGATGCTATTTTATTCTTTACGGATCCTAGATATTGGGAATGGTTATTTAGAATGGAAAATGAGATTAGAAGTAAAATTCCAATGATTTACTTAAATATTTGGGATGATCTACCAGCTCCGTTATATAATGAAGTATATTACGATTCATGTGATACTTTATTAGCAATTTCAAAACAAACAGAAAATATCAACAGATTAGTATTAGGTGAAAAAGCTAAAAACAAAACTATAGCTTATGTGCCACATGGTATTGATGAAGAAATATTTAGACCTATCCCCGAGGGAGATAAGCATAGTAAGGACTTAATTGAAACTAGAAAAAGATTAATTGGAGATAAAGAATATGACCTGATTGCCTTCTTTAATTCAAGAAATATTAGAAGAAAATGCACATCAGATTTACTTGCAGCTTGGAAAGTATTTAAAGAATCACTTCCGGAAGATAAACAAGATAAAGTTGCTATAATATTACATACGCATCCTGTAGATGATAACGGAACCGATTTATATGCTGTTAGAGATTTATTATTAGGTGAGGATCCAAATGTGTTCTTTTCAACAGGTAGAATTACACCTGAATCAATGAATCTTTTATACAATGTAGCTGATGTAACCATTTTACCATCTTCTAATGAAGGGTGGGGATTAGCTCTTACAGAATCAATGATGGCTGGTACTATGATTTTAGCAAACACAACAGGTGGTATGCAAGATCAAATGCGTTTTGAAGATGAAAATGGAGATTGGATTAAATTTGATGAAAACTTTTGTTCTAACCATTTTGGAACTTATAAAAAACATGGTAAATGGGCAGTTCCAGTATTTCCATCAAATATGAGTTTAGTTGGTTCACCTAAAACCCCTTATATTTTTGATGATAGATTAGATTTTAGAGAATTAGCTAAAAAAATTCATGAAGTATATGACATGTCTAAAGAAGAAAGAGTAGAAAGAGGATTAGCAGGTCGTGAATGGGTTACTTCCAAAGAATCAGGAATGACCAGTAAAAACATGGCGAAAAATATTATTAAATACGTAGAAGAAACATTTATAAACTTTGTTCCTAGAAAGAATTTTACTTTTGAACAAATTGAAGAAATTAAACCCAAAACATTAAGACATAAATTGATATATTAGTTATGAGTAAACCATATATAGTAGTAAGCTGTCCACTAGATACTTTTAGTGGTTATGGAAGTAGAGCAAGGGATATAGTAAGAGCTCTTGTAGATTCTGAAAAGTATGAGGTAAAAGTACTTTCACAAAGATGGGGTAATACCCCTTACGGTTTTTTAAAAAAAGACAATACTGAAGATAAAAAATTATTAGATTGTATAATTCCCGCACCTTTATCTAGACAACCCGATGTTTGGATCCAAATTACTGTTCCAAATGAATTTCAAAAGATAGGTAAATTTAGCATAGGAATTACAGCCGGAATTGAAACAGATGTATGTACACCTGAATTTATAGAAGGATGTAATAGAATGGATCTAGTTTTAGCATCTTCCAACCATACAAAATCGGTATTCCAAAAAACACAATATGATAAAAAGGATAAGGATGGTAAGTTGCAAGGAACTGTAAAATTAGAAACACCTGTAGAAGTATTATTTGAAGGAGTAGATGTAAATAAATATTTTCACGTTCCTCCTGGAAAATTAGCTAAAACTGATTTAGTTACAAGTTTAGATGAAATTAAAGAACAATTTAGTTTTCTATTTGTAGGGCATTGGTTACAAGGTGCTATAGGAGAAGACAGAAAAAATGTAGGGTTATTAATCCAGACATTTCTAGAAACTTTTAATAATAAATCAAAACAACCAGCTTTAGTTCTTAAAACAATGAAGGGTCCGGCATGTCTTATGGATAGAGATGAAATCTTAAGTAAGATTAGTGCTATAAGAAAGGGTATTAAGGGAAAATTACCTAACATTTATCTACTACACGGAGAAGTTGATGATAGCGACATGAATGATTTGTATAATCATCCAAAAATTAAAGCTATGATTAGTTTAACTAAAGGTGAAGGATTTGGAAGACCCTTATTAGAATTTACTCAAAGTAAAAAACCAATCATAGCAACTAACTATAGTGGTCATTTAGATTTTCTTGATGCAGAATTTACAAGTCTTATACCAGGAGAAATGAAAAATGTTCATGAATCCGCAGTACAGGAAAAATTAATTATAAAAGAAAGTAAATGGTTTTCACCTGATGTTAAATTTACTCAATTAATTTTAAAAGATTATTTTAATTCTTATAAGCCTTATGAAGTAAAAGGTAAACAATTAGGATTTAGATGTAAAACTAATTTTTCATTTGAAAAAATGAGTGAATTACTTGTAGAAATTATAGACAAAAATGCACCTAAAAAAGTAGAGATAAAATTGCCTAATATTAAAAAAATATCATTACCTAAAAAATCATGAAAAAACACAAAGATGACCTTAGTAACTGCATGAAATGTGGGAGTGATGCTTGTTATACTACTGAACTTAATGCCACAGCTAAAAACTATTTTTGTTTTGGTTGTGGGTTTCATACTAATGATTTAATGGTTCAAGGAGAATTTGATTTTACCAAATATGAAGATGTACTTCCTGAATTATATATAGATTTAAAAGTAGGAGATGAATTAGGTAGGGTATGGTATCCTTCTTCTATTAATCTTCCAAATAAAGGAACAGTTTTTATTGATGGTAAAGATTATAGAGAATGGTCGTGGTCTGGGGTTAAAGTTAAAGAGGTTTCTGAGGAAGAAAAGGAAAAATTTAAAATTCCAAATACTGACAAATATTATAAGCATAAAACCGACATGACTACTATGAAAAAATTCCCACAAGGAGAATTTATGGATGCTTTAGAATATATTGATTTTTTTAAAGATTAAATTATGGGAATAAGTTTTGCAATTACCGCTTATAATGAGCATGAAGAATTAGATATATTATTAAAACAAATCATTAAAATATTAAAAACTGATGATGAAATTGTTATACAATTAGATAATAAAGCAACTGTTGAAGTTCTTACATTAGTTGATAATTTTATTAAAAAATATACTGATGATTTTCTTATTAAAAAATGTCATTTTGATTTAAATAAAGATTTTGCCTCTTTCAAAAATAACTTAAAATCATACTGTGCTAAAGATTGGGTATTCCAAATTGATGCAGATGAAACCTTAAGTGAGACTTTTTGTAGAGTACTTCATGAAGTATTAGAAACTAACCAAGAAATAGACTTAATTGCTATTCCTCGTGTTAATATTGTTGAAGGTTTAGAAAAAAAAGATGTAATTGAATGGAGATGGCAATTAAATGAGCATGGTTGGGTAAATTGGCCCGATAATCAACATAGAATATTTAGAAATAAACCAGAAATAAAATGGATCAACAAGGTCCATGAACAAGTAGTGGGGTGGAAAACTTACGCTGAATTACCAGCTGATGATGATTCTTATGCCTTGTATCATGTCAAAAAGATAGATAGACAAAGACAACAAAATTTATTTTATTCAACAATATGAAAACAATAATTACTGGAGGTTACGGAATGGTAGGTTCTGCTATGGAATCACAAATTAAATTATCACGAGAAACTTGTGATTTAACAAACCCTAAACAAACAGAATCTTTATTTAGAACAATTAGACCAGATGGCGTAATTCATTGTGCTGGTAAAGTAGGGGGTATAGGTGGTAACTCTAATTATAAGGGTGAATATTTTTATGATAACTTAATGATTAATACTAATGTAATCGAAGCATCACGTAAAGCTGGTGTTAAGAATTTAGTAGCATTTTTATCTACTTGTGTATTCCCAGATAATGTTAGTTACCCACTTACAGTTGATCAAGTTCATTCAGGTGAACCACATAGTTCTAACTATCCATATGCTTATGCTAAACGGATGGCGGATGTTCAAATTAGAGCATACCGTGAACAATATGGTATAAACTATACCTCAATAATTCCATCTAACATTTATGGTCCAAATGATAATTTTAATTTAGATCATGGTCATGTAATGCCTATGTTAATCCATAAATTATATTTAGCTAAGAAAAATAAAACAAACTTTACTGTATGGGGTAGTGGGAAACCCTTAAGAGAATTCGTATATTCAAAAGATATAGCTAAGATAGCAGAATGGGCTTTATACAACTATGAGGGTACAGACCCCTTAATTATAAGTGGAGATGAGGAAGTATCAATTAAAGATTTAGTTAATATGCTAGTTGATGAATTCAAATTTAAAGGTAAAGTAGTATTTGACGAAACTAAACCAGATGGGCAGTTTAGAAAACCATCAGACAATTCATTAATAAAAGAATTATTACCTAATTTTGAGTATACTTCATTCGAAGAAGGAATTAAACAAACAGTAAATTGGTTTATAGAAAATTATGAAACAGCAAGGACGTAAAAAACAAAAAAAGAAACCACGAAAAGTTGTAATGGCTAATCAAATTGAAAGATCAAAAGATGGAAAAGAAATAATTTTAGATGATCCAACTTCAAACGTCCCAAGTTTAAATAACCCTTATACTAAAATGCAAAAACTTTATTATGAGGAAGCTGCTGCAACGGGAGATGGTGTTACTGTAGATAATGTAGTTGGTAGTTTTGATGGTCATAATAGTTGGTGGGATTATGAATTTTTATTTGCTAGGTTAGGCGGTGCGGATTTAAAAACCTGTAGGGTTTTAGATTTTGCTTGTGGGCCCGGAAGGAATATTGTAAAATATAAAGATAAATTTTTATCTGTAGATGGTGTAGATATAAGTGAAAATAACATCAAAAATGCAGTAGAATATCTTAAAAAAAATGATATAACCACTTCTAATCTATATATTTGCAATGGTATATCTTTAGAAATTATTCCTGATAGTCAATATAATATTGTAATGAGTACTGTAGCATTACAGCATATATGTGTTCATGATATTAGACAATCTTATTTTGAGGAATTTTATAGAGTATTAAAAGATGGAGGAGCAGTTTGTTTTCAAATGGGATACGGTTCTCCTTCTATTTCAACCGTAAATTATTATGATAATTTCTATGATGCCCCGGGTACTAACAGAGCATACGATGTTGAAGTAAACCATCCTTTTCAATTAAAAAAATCATTAGAAGACGCTGGTTTTAAACACTTTAACTATATTATAGGACCAACTGGACCTGGAGATTCACATCCTCAATGGATTTACGTTAATGCTATAAAAGATGAAAAATGATAAAAAAAATTGCACTTATTACAGGTATAAATGGTCAAGATGGATCTTATTTAGCTGAATTTTTATTAGAAAAAGGATATGAAGTATGGGGTACCGTAAAACGTAATTCTGTAGCCGAAAATCAAACTTCACGTTTAGATAAAATTTATCCCCAATTATTAGGTAAATTACAATATGCTGACTTAACAGATTTAGCATCATTAATTTCAGTTATACAACAATGCAAACCAGACGAAATTTACAATTTAGCAGCGCAATCACACGTTCGAATTTCATTTGATCAACCTATATACACAGCACAAGCTACTGGCATAGGTACGCTTAATTTGTTAGAGGCAATTCGTTTAACTAAACCGAATGCCAAAATGTATCAAGCATCAAGTAGTGAAATGTTTGGAAATAATATAGATAAAGATGGATTTCAGCGCGAAACAACTCCTTTATCACCAGTATCACCTTATGGGTGTGCTAAAGTATATTCATACAACATTTGCAACAACTATAAGAATTCTTATAAAATGTTTATTTCAAATGGAATATTATTTAACCATGAATCACCAAGACGTGGAACTAACTTTGTTACAAATAAAGTAGTTAAAAACGCTGTAATGATTTCAAAAGGTTTAAAAGATAGTTTAGCATTAGGTAATTTAGATGCTACTCGTGATTGGGGGCATGCTAAAGACTATGTTAAAGCTATGTGGTTAATGTTACAACAAGACGAACCCGATAATTTTGTATGTTCTACAGGTGTATCACATTCCGTGCAAGATTTAGTTGAATACACTTTTAATAAATTAGGTTTAAATTGGAAAGATTATGTTACACAAGATCCAAAGTTTTTAAGACCTGAAGAATTAAAAGATTTAAAAGGTGACTCTACTAGATTAAGAAAACTAGGTTGGAAACCTGATTACACATTTGAAACAATGATCGACGAAATGATCGAATATTGGGTAGAAAAATTATGAAGTTAAAAATAAAACATTTTGATGCTAAAGTATTTGAATCTAAGATGCAACATCTTAAGGATATTGAATTTTCATTATTTGTAGATGACATTCCTACAACACCTGAAGATTCGTCTGAAGTTAATATTTTAGTCTTACAAGAACCAGATGAATATTTTGGTTTACACAATTGGGCTATTGAAAATAGCCATTATTTTTCATTTATACTAACTTGGGACGAAAAAGTATTAAATAACACAGATAATTCTATGTTTTTACCTTTTGGTCATACTTGGTTTAAACCTATAAATTATAACAAAAAATATAATAAAAAGTTAGAAGTTTCCCATTTAGCAGGAAAATTAAATAAAACTTATGGTCATGGTATAAGACAGGAAGTATTAGGCCGAGAAAAAGAAATAACAAAAATCCCAACTAAATTTCACCACACTTATGGAGATAGATACGATATTAATAATGCTAGACAGGGTAAAATTGATGTATTTTCAGACAGTATGTTTGCCGTTGCAATTGAGAACACAAGTCATAAGGGGTATTTTACAGAAAAAATCTTAGATTTATTTCTATTAAAAACCATACCTATTTACTGGGGCTGTTCTAATATAGGAGAATTTTTTAATACAGATGGAATAATCCAAGTTCAAAATGCTGATGATATTGTTAGTGTGTCTAACACGTTAGATAAAGATTTTTGGGTTAATTCAAAAGAAGCCATTGAAGATAATTGGAATCGTGCTTTAAATTTCGTAGATTATGAGCAGAATATAGTTGATCAAATAACTAAGATTTTTGAACATAATGGGATATTGGCCGTATAAAGAATTATTTAGTAATTTTAAAAAACCTACACATAGGATTTTTTTTGAAACAGGGACCTATATGGGTGATTCTGTTCAGGATGCTATTGATTTGGGATTTGAAACAATCATTTCAGTAGAAATTGAACCTCATTTTTTTGATGAAAATTATAAAAGATTTATGCCCTTAGATATATGGGGGCCTAGACCAACAGAAATTCCAGAATTATATTTGTATAAAGGAGATTCATCTATTATGATGCCTGAATTGCTACAAAAAGTTGATAGACCAGCTTTATTCTGGTTAGATGCTCATCGTAATGGGTATGAAAGTCCAATTAAACATGAAATAAAACATATATTAAATCATAAAATAGATAACCATACAGTTATAATAGATGATTTAGAATTTGTAAATACATCAATATCTACGGATTATATAAAAAATCAATTCCTAGATAAAAATCCTAACTATAAATTTATTGAGGCTCGAGCTTCAGATGCAAAACAATTGATAATAACGTTATAATGAAAAAAAGAAAAAAAGTTTGGTATGCTCCCCATATGCATGAATCTTATGGAGAAGAAGAAATTAAAGCAGTTGAAGCCTCATTAAGAGATGGATGGTTAGCGGGTTTTGGTCCTAGATCAATTAAATTTGAAGAAAAAATTGCTAAAGAATTTGGTAAAAAATATGGTGTATTTGTCAATTCGGGTTCATCAGCATGTTTATTAGCTTTAGCTGCTTTAGATTTAGATAAAGAATCAGAAATAATAACACCATCTTTAACTTTTTCAACCACATTAGCACCAATAATTCAGTTAGGGTATGTTCCTAAATTTATTGATTCTGAATTAACTACTTACGTTCCTAGTGTTGATGCCATTATTGAAGCAATTACATCTAAAACAAAAGCTATAATGGTACCTAATTTAATAGGTAATAAACCTAATTGGGATGCATTAAGGACGGAATTAATGAGAATGAATAGAGAAGATATTTTTATTATTGAAGATTCTGCTGATACTATTACATATACCGAGGATTCAGATGTTTCAACAACTAGTTTTTACGCATCTCATGTTATTACTGCTGGTGGAATGGGTGGTATGGTAATGTTTAATAAAAAAGAACATGTCCAAAGAGCTTTAATGTTTCGCGATTGGGGGAGAATAGGAGATAATACAGAAAATATGGACGAAAGGTTTGCCCATGATGTTGATGGATTGCCTTATGATTATAAATTTTTATATGGAGTTTTAGGATATAATATGAAATGTAGTGAAATGAGTGCTGCATTTGGTTTAGTTCAATTAGATAGATTCCAAACATTTAAGGATAAAAGACGTACTAATATAGAACGTTATTTAGAAAATCTTAAGGATGTAAAAGAATTAGTTTTACCTGATGATAGTATTAAACCAAATTGGTTAGCTCTCCCTTTACAAACTGAAAATAGATTAGAGTTATTATATTTTTTAGAAGAAAATAATATTCAAACTAGAGTTACATTTGCAGGTAATGTTACACGTCACCCTGTTTATAGACAATATTTACAAGACTTTAAAGTAGCAGATACCGTAATGAAAAATGGTTTTTTATTAGGTGCCCATCATGGTATGGATATTGAGGATGTTGATTATGTTTGTGATAAAATAAAAGAATTTTATGCTTCAAAATAAAAAAGTAGTATACATAACAGGATGTTTTGGTTTTATTGGAAGCCATGTAACTAGAGAATGCCTAGACAAAGGGTGGCAGGTTTATGGTGTTGATAAAATGACATATGCTTCATTTGAGGATTCATATCATGAATTTATAGATCACCCGCGTTTTTCATTTGAACAAAGCGATATAAACGATTTAGAATTTTTACATGAGTGTGATTATGTAATTAACACTGCCGCCGAAACTCACGTTGGAAACTCATTAGTTAAAAGTGATGATTTTGTAAAGTCTAATATAAATGGTGTTCATCATTTACTTGAATTACTTAGAAATTATAGAGGAGAAGGTCATGAAACACCAACTTTATTACATTTTTCAACTGATGAAGTATATGGTGATATAACAGATGGTGAACACATAGAAACTGACATGTTAAAACCATCTAACCCATACTCAGCTACTAAAGCTGCTGCAGATCAATTAATTACAGCATGGGGGAGAACATATGGCACATCTTATGTAATTTTAAGACCTACAAACAATTACGGTATTGGACAATACGTTGAAAAACTAATACCAAAAGCAATAAAATATCTTTCATTAAATAAAAAAATCCCATTACATAATGATGGAACCCCAATACGTAATTGGTTACATGCATCAGATACTGCATCAGCTGTAATAACAATTATTGAATCAGGTGTTAAAAATGAAATATATAACATTTGTGGTGGGTATGAGCAAAGTAATTGGGATACCGTAAATAAAATACTTACATTACACCATCCAGAAGAATTAGAAAATTATAATCATTATTTAGATTTATCTTACTCAAGACAAGGTCAAGATGTAAGATACGCATTAAATGATAATAAATTAAGAGCATTAGGATGGGAACCAAAGGCTATATTTGATGAAGAATTACCCGAAATATTTAAATATTATACAGAAAATTTTATATGGTAGATAAGAATTTTTTAATAGAATTTGAAACCAAAATAGGAAATTTATTTAATGAAGGGAAAATTGCAGCTCCCATTCATTTATATTCTGGTAATGAAGATCAAACAATTGATATTTTTAAAGAAATAGATATAGAAAATGATTGGGTTTGTTGCACATGGAGAAATCATTATCAAGGTTTACTTAAAGGCATTCCTCCTGAATTAATTACTTCTAAAATATTAAAAGGTAAATCGATGGTAATGAATTTACCAAAATATAAATTTATATGTAGTTCTATTGTTGGTGGTATTCCGTCTATTGCAGCAGGTATTGCTTTAGCTATTAAAGAACAAGGTAAAAAAAATAGAGTATGGTGTTGGGTTGGGGATATGAGTGCTGAAACGGGGCATTTTCATGAAGCATATAAGTATAGCTTAAACCATAAATTGCCTATTACATTTATAGTAGAAGATAACAAAAAATCCGTATGTACGCCTACTAATAAAATATGGGGTAGAGAATTACCTTATTATTTAGAAAATAATGAATATAAAGGTGGTATATTAAAATTACCTAATTTATATTACTACCAATATGATAATAAAAAGTATCCTCATGCCGGAGCTAATAAACGTGTTCAATTTTAGTTATGAAATATATAGATGAATTAAAAAAAGCAATGACCCTACTATCTAAAGATGATAGAACACTTTTTATAGGTCAAGCGGTTGAATATGAAGGAACAGGGTTATATGATAGTTTAAAACATCTACCTTATTATAAAAAACTAGAATTACCTGTAGCAGAATATCTTCAATGTGGTTTAGCTAATGGTTTAGCTATTGAAGGTATGATACCTATATCTACTTTCCCTAGATGGAATTTTTTATTAATGGGTACTGATCAAATTGTAAACCATTTAGATAAATTTATTTCAATGTCTGAAGGAGAATTAACTCCTAAAGTTATTATTAGAGTAGCAGTAGGTAGTGAATCACCTGTAGATCCACAATGCCAACATAAGGGCAATTTTACTGAAGCATTTAAAAATTTAACACAAAACATAGATATAGTTGAATTAATAGAACCTGAAGACATAATCCCAGCATATACAAAGGCTTTAAATAGAGAGGATGGTATAAGTACTATATTGGTAGAATGGGGCGATTTTTGCAAAACAAAATAAATGAAAATATTAATTACAGGCGGTAGTGGTTTTATAGGTAGAAATTTAATTAAAGGATTAAATAAGGATTATGATGTGTTTTCTCCTACAAGTAAAGAATTAGATTTAACTGATTCCGATAACGTTGAATTTTATTTAAGGAATAAATATTTTGATTATGTAATCCATACGGCTTGTATAGTAAGTAGAGGTAATTCAACTAATTCCCCTGACATGGTTTATAAAAACTTAACTATGTTTTTTAACTTAATGAACAGTAAATCTAGATTTGGAAAATTTATTAATTTTTCTTCTGGAGCAGAATATGATAGACGTAAAGATATTAATAATAATAGTGTTTTACAAAATAGCTATCCTACTGACTATTATGGCATGTCTAAAAATATAATTGGTAAACTTATAAAAGGTAATCCCGATGTTTGGAATTTTAGAGCATTTGGGGTATTTGGAAAAGATGAAATAGAAGGAGGATTTATATCTTCTAACATAAAACGTTATAAACAACAAGAAAGTTTTATCTTAAATCAAGATAGATTCTTTGATTTTTATTATATAAAAGATTTAGTTAAAGTAGTAAAATATTATATAGATAACCCAAAAACAACAACCCCTGAAAATGTAAATTTAGTATACACCAACAAACTCAAATTATCAGGTATTTTAAATTTAATTAACAGTTTATCTCATTATAACCTAGATACTGTCGTAACACACCCAAAATTAGACAAACAATATGTTGGGAATAATATAGGGGTTCCTATAAAACTTGACTTAATAGGATTAGAAACTGGTATAAAAGAAATTTATAATGAACTATAAAATTACATATCATGCCATGGGTTGGGAATTAGATTATTGTCTACAATCCTTTACCCAATTAAAAAAATCAAAATATTATCTTTCGGAGGATGATACTATCGAAATTAATCCTGTTTTAAATTTATCATCATATATAGTTGATTGGAAAACTAGCAGTTTATCAAAAGAATTACTAAAAAGTAGGTTTAACCAATATTTAAAATTATTAAAAGATTATAAAGTTAATGCTCAAATTTATGAAGGAGATGAGTTGTATGGACATTTAGATCATCAAAGAGAAGCTATATCACCTGAAGTTGACTTTTATATTCATATTTGTCCTGATATGTACTTTAGTGAGCAATTACTCGCTACAATGATTGCGAGTTCTAAACAAATAAATAATAAATATTTTGTTATTACCCCAGAAATTCATAAATTATGGGACCAATCATGGGACGAAATTACAGATAAAAGTTATTTAGATGTTCCATATGAAGATTGGAATAAAGTAGATGTATTTGATATTAGAGCTAATAATAAAATTAATCAAAGAGATGTTACATTAGATCCAACATTTAAATCTAAATGGGCGGGTTGGTT
>ENA-OSJC01002130-OSJC01002130.1-marine-metagenome-genome-assembly--contig:-NODE-2130-length-15239-cov-9.065691_pt1 | contig 15239 bp, 21 predicted proteins | sample MGYA00237885_ERZ534234 | MGnify/ENA primary metagenome ERZ534234 (study PRJEB26413, sample SAMN06343907) | marine metagenome | isolation source: coastal waters | place: Atlantic Ocean: West Antarctic... | reverse complement strand
CACCATAATAGATTTTAATAATATTAATTAAATATATTATTTATTCGCCTCGGCTAGATATTAAAACTTTTCAGTGTCTCTATCCCGCCAGTATTCATTACCATAATTAACAAAAAATTCTTCTCCCTTTTGAATGTCTCTTATGGCATGCATTGTAATATATTTATCATCACTACTTATTGTCCATGACGCATTTTGTTTTGTATCAGAGTGGTTCATAACACCACAATACCCCAGGGGCATTAATACATATCCTTCATCGAAAGAACTTTCAAAAACATAATCGTGTAATCTTGATGTACTGTTTATATCTGTATTAATAACTTTTATCGTAGTACAAACATCTATCGTATCACCTTCACGATAATGTTTTTCAGCAAATAATCCATTCCCCCCATAATTAATATTAGATGGTTTTACTCTATAAGAAGAATTAATGATTGTATTGTTTCTAGATGTCTTTATTGTCAATAAAATGAAAAGGATTATTATCAGTACGTATAAATACCACATCTACTTTATTCAATATTTTAAAAATTTGAAAAATACTTATATATTTTTTCAAACATAAAATTATCCTAAAAGACAAATATGATCCATATTAATCTCTATGGATTATGTTATCTTATCTTTGCTAGCTTTTATGCTATAATTAGGGGTTGTTTGAAATGGAAAGAGTATATTCCCGAAAAAAAGCATCTAAAAGTTATTGAAATAGTTCCAGGTTTACTTCTCGCCGCTTTTACAATCTATAAATCATTTTCAGACGAATATCAAATGTGCGAATTTCATTACGACTGTTATGAAGATGAAACAATGCAGTATACATCAATTACATATGGTTCATACAATAAGTGTATAACTTCAAATAAGTTTAGCAATGTAATCATAGATTATTACGAAGAATATGGTAGTTCTGAAGAATGTAGTGGAAGTGAATACGGATGTTGTGAAATTAGTAATTCTTGTCAGACATCATATGAATATAATATGAGTGCCCCATATTATCAAAATCATTATACTCTTGTACGTGAAAATGTTGGTATGATTAGTACTTATATTACAAAAAATAATCCCGAAGGAGATAATTGTTTGACGTATAATGATTACATTGATTTTTACGAATATACAGAAATGAACGATATCATAATGATATATTTATTAGCCCTTTATTGTTATATAATATATTATAGTATCATTGTGTGCGTTAATCATTGTAAATGTAAAGAAAAAGGTGAAAATGGATTTGAACCTGTAGTACAAGCGACATCAGTATGAGTCAAAACATAACAAGATTATACTTTTCTTTCACCATAAAACATTTTTCTATCTGAATATTTGTTTTTGGTTTGGAACACCTCTTATTTTTAGAAGGTTTTCTTTTTTTTGCTTCTTTATAAGTACGTATCCCTACCTTCATTTTCTTAAATATATATTCTTCTGTATTACAAATGTGTTTGTGTTTTTTAGAAGGATGCATTGTAAAATATTTTAACAAATAAAATATTCTCAATATCAAATTTAAAAAATTAAAAAATTAAAAAATTAAAAATAAAAAGGTTTCGCCGGGATTTGAACCCGGGTCGTTGGATTCAAAGTCCAAAGTGCTAACCTGATTACACCACGAAACCAAAAAAAAACCATTGGGTAGGTTAAACCATTCATCTCCAGATTCGAACTGAAGAACTGATATTCTATTACAATATCCGCTTTACCATTTAAGCTAATGAATAAGTATCCTATGTGGGACTCGAACCCACGACCTCGAGCTCATAAGACTCGCGCTCTAACCAACTGAGCTAATAAGACTATGGTGGTAGCGGTGGGATTTGAACCCACGAAGCATGATGCAAGCGATCTTAAGTCGCTCCCCTTTGACCAGACTCGGGAACGCTACCTAAATGTATCCATGACGGGATTTGAACCCGTAACCTTCAGATTAGAAGTCTGACGCGCTATCCAATTGCGCTACACGGACTATGACGAGATATAAATAATGAAATATCCCGGATTACTTATGGTAATCAATCATTCTCCTCCAGCTGGGCTCGAACCAGCGACCTATCGGTTAACAGCCGAGCGCTCTGCCAACTGAGCTATAGAGGAAAGTACTAGAGGTGGGATTTGAACCCACGAAGCATGATGCAAGCGATCTTAAGTCGCTCCCCTTTGACCAGACTCGGGAACCCTAGTGTTACTATGACGTTAAAATACTTTTTATTAACGAGTTGCTTATGCCAACTAATCAATGCCTTCCGTGGGGCTCGAACCCACGACCACAAGATTAAAAGTCTTGCGCTCTACCAACTGAGCTAGAAAGGCAAATTGGAGGTGAAAGGTATCGATCCTTTTACCTCTCGCATGCTAAGCGAGCGCTCTACCAATTGAGCTACACCCCCAAGCTTTCCCATGCCGGGACTTGAACCCGGGTCGACTGGGTGAAAACCAGTTATCCTAACCATCTAGACTACATGGGATTAAGTGGTAGCGGTGGGATTTGAACCCACGAAGCATAATGCAAGCGATCTTGAGTCGCTCCCCTTTGACCAGACTCGGGAACACTACCAGATAGTACTACACTATCTACTATAAAAACAAGTTTCAAATTTTCTATAAAATAATCAAAGAAATATATATATATTATTAAAGCGACATCGGCAGGGTTCGAACCTGCGCGGGCAAAGCCCAATAGATTTCAAGTCTATCTCCTTAACCACTCGGACACGATGTCATACTATTACAATATATACACATATTATTTTTTTAAGTAATTTAACGTGGTATTATTTTCACGATTGTCACATAAAAAACAACTTGCACACCATTACAATATATACACATATTATTTTTTTAAGTAGTTTATCTTTGGGATATTCATTAAGATTTACTTTTATCTTGAGGAGAATCCCAAACAACATACGATTACTCCTAGGATAGATAACAATATCACGTCTTCATAAGGACTTGGATAATTATGAATATACTTTGATATAAGTTCTTCTATTTTAGGACATATGCTTTTTCCACCTTTTTCTTTTGATTCAAGGTTTACTTCGAGTAATTCATGGGCATCAGAATGATATCTTACTTTAATTTCTTCACTATTATCAATTTTACAACATGTTACTTCTGTACAGTTTACATTATAGTCATAATCATTCAAATAATTATTGTATCCATAAACCAATTTTGTCAATGATGGACAATTACTACTTACTTCGTCTTTTGCAACGATATACCGAGGAGGTATCTGATAATTATGGCCTTTTGTATAGATATAACAACAATCAAAACCTCTATCATCACATCTGTAATGGTGTCTGGAATGCTTGCCGTATAAATGAGCGGTTAGTTTATTCGTATCCGAAACATCTTCAGTTTGAGAATCAGGAAATATCATCTTAAAGACGACCATGAATAATAACAATATGAAAATTATAACAAACGATACACAGCATTCTCTCTCGTAGTTCCTAGATGAAATGGTCACTTTTGGAGAACTTGGTTTGCGCGGAGAATTAAATCCCTGTTCTTCATCTTCATCTTCGCTTGATACTTCAGAAATTGTTACAACCTTCTCTTTTTTTGTGAGTGTTTGTTTTTCTTCTTCCATTTTATTTTAATCTTTCGTTGATATTTTTTAAAAATAACATTGTTTTTCAAATTTAAAATTAAAGTGATAAATATTATCATACCATTAATACATATGAATAATATTTTATGTTCGTTATCAAATGTACTTCGGGGTCAAAGTGATTGCATTGAAATTATTTATCGTAAAAAACTAATGATTGAAAAAAATGAAATAATACAATATCATCTTTTAAATGGATTAGAGAATCGTTTAATATATGGATACACTGTATGTTTTTCTGAATTCAATGAATACTATCTTACCACCGAAAAACAACCACCAGAAAACATATCGGTTAGTACGAAAGACAGAGTGTTAAACTTAAAAATGGATGAAAAAATTACAAATGAATTTTTATTAACATTCATTTTATATCAATGTAAAGAGGATTGGATACTAAAAAGTGATATGGGTCGTCAAGGTCGTCTAAAGTTAGAAAATGACACACGATATTGTAATTATGTCCTTCTTAATTGTCTAAACATCGAAGGTTTTGTACGGATTGAGGTGCTTTTCCCCGACAAAATATCAATGTGTAATGACTATGATATCCGTCGTTTTTTTAAAGATCCATCTTTAAGACAAAAAATAAAAGCTCTTAATTTTGTTTTTGTTAAATACGGTGCAGTATATCTTAATATGATAAAAAATGAATTCTTAAATTATGATATCTATGTTTGTATTCTTTTAAAAACAAATGGTGAGATTGAATCTATTTTGGGTGGATCCTGATTAATAGGATTTATTTAGTTTTCGTGGAGAAGGATACTTTTTATTATTCATGGAAGTAATCATACAGTGTTTATAGATATTAACATTATTCTTCTTACCGAAATCAAGATACTCAATACAAACACAGAAAAATTTATTGCAGGGGACGATGTTTGAATCTTTGATAGGGAAAGTGATGCGGTTAATAAACGACGAGATACACATCTTTTGTTTATGGTTTTTGTTTATTTTTAAAAACAAAACCATGAAATTTTCAAATTTAGTTTTAATTGTATCGTTTTATCGGTTGTATGTCCCTTGGATACGGTGTTTTTACTTTAACAATGTCAGTCTTAAATGAATTAGGATTATAAAAATTATATCCTCTTCTATGTTTAATAATAGAATGAACACGTTTTACTTCCAGAATTTCTTTTTCGTTCCACGGTACATATTTAATCAAAGAATATATTATCTTTAACTCATTAAGAGAAGTATTATCCGATATATTTAGCTCTAATAAAAGGGGGGGTCTATCCATTTTATGATAAAAGAATTATACTTTTTTATCAAATTTATTATTATTAATATATATATATATGGTAAAACCAGAAACCGACGCGGGTAGTATAACGAGCGAAACTGCAAGTAATGTTGGTCAGAGTAAAATACATAAGAATAATGAGCATCCTGATGATCCTGAATATGTTGTAAAGTCAATACAAAGTGATGCTTTAATCATCGACGTTAAAAACTACATGGAGGAAACCAAAACAAACTTCAATAAGAAAGCAACTAATATAACAATTAGCGAACATCAAAAAATATACAAAAATATAACCGGTTGTTTAAAAGAGATTTATGTGAATGTTCATATGATGGATAAAAAAATAACTATCAAAAATCTTTTAGATGAAAATGATAGGAATGATTTAAAAAAACAAATTGAAATTATGAAAGATATTAATTCTATTTTTTATAATCTTAAAAATGTCTACAAAAAAAAAACAAAAAAAAAAAAAAATTAAATAAAAATTTTAAAAATGAAAAAAAAAAAAAAAAAAATGAAGAAACCGATTCAGAAAAAGACAAAAATGAGATTAATATTGATTGTGAGAAAATCACCGAAATAACCAAAAAAGCAAAGAAAGATACAAAAGATATTAAAAATAGATTCATTCAAAGAAATGAAATCTTTGTATTAAACGATAATAATGAAAAACGTATGAATATTGAATACGAAAGAGATTTCAAAAATCATCTTCAAACAAAATTAAATATTTTAGATGAAAGACTCGTAATATTACAAATGAAATATAATACATATAAAAGATGGTATGACCGATTTAACATAATTATAATTATCATATCTTCTTCTCTCTCTATTTTCGAAGGATTAAGGACACAGGTTAGCGATAAAATTACGGAAGGAACAGGGTTTTATTATTTCTTCAATATGGTCCCAATTACGATTAGTAGTACTATCACATGTACCGCGGCTATCATTAAATTTAAAAAATACCAAGAAAAAATGGAGAATATGCAATTTACAAGAGAAAAGGTTATTTTAGCGGTTTCAAAGCTAAAAGAAGTTCAAGAATCATTATGGTTTAATGATAGCAGTGAGTTTAAGATAATTAAGAAAAAATACGTTGATGATGTTTATAAAGTTTATAATGAAAGTACAAGTGAATTAGAACGCCATATTAAACAAGACGATTATGACAAATATCATAAAAAGTATGTCTTACCGAAACAAAAAGAACAAAATGAACAATGGAAAGTTTTATAATTATTTCTAGCGCCATAATTTTTTTTTGAAAAAATTATAATATTGTTAATTTATAAAATGAAATTATTATCCTTATTTACTTTTTTAAATGGTGTCTTTAGTTTATCGATAAATTCTACTTATATGGAAAGATACTACGAATATATTAACGAATATAATCGTTCTTTTTCATATGATAATTTTAATGTGTTTAAAAATAATTCTATGTTAGTTGATACAGTTAACAAAAAAAATGAAAGTTTTGTATTAGAAATAAATAAGTTTAGTGATAATTATCCTCAAAATTACATGAACTATTTAATCAAAGAACCAATCATACAACACAACATTGATTTGGTTCACGAAGCACCCGAAAAAGTAGATTGGAGAAATAAACATGCTGTAACCCACGTTAAAAATCAAGAGCAATGTGGATCATGTTGGGCATTCAGTACAACTGGGGGCGTCGAAGGAGTTGTTGCAATCCATACGGGAGTATTACATAATATATCTGAACAACAATTAGTAGATTGTTCAACTAATGAAGGTAACCAGGGATGTAATGGTGGATCTATGGATCAAGCATTTCAGTATATTATCGATAATAACGGATTATGTTCAGAAGAGGAGTATCCATATCAAGCAATCGAAGAAAAATGTCAATCATGTAAATCAGTTGTAAATATCGCGAACTACAGCGATATTGAAAGAAATAATGAAAAAATATTAAAAGTCGCAGTGTCACACCAACCGGTGTCGGTTGGGATTCAAGCAAACCAACCATCATTTCAACAGTATTCCAAAGGAATCTATTCGGACCCAAATTGTGGCACCCAATTAGACCATGGTGTATTGATTGTGGGATATGGACACGATAAATTAAATGATATGGATTATTGGATTGTAAAAAATTCATGGGGCAAAGATTGGGGTGAAGAAGGATACATCCGTATTCAACGAAATGTAAATGATAGCAAAGGTTTGTGTGGTATTGCCATGTCTCCAAGTATTCCAATCTATTAAATATTTTATATATATTATAGTATAGTATTATATATGAAATATTCAGATTTTTATCATTTACCTGTTAAGCCCGATGGGGCATGTTTTTTTAATGCTATTTCTGGTATTTTTCATTTAGAAAAAAATATGAAAAAAATAAAAGGCAAAACAATTACCTATGGGATTGATTCTAAAAATTGGGCGAAACAATCATTAAAATTAAGACAAAAATGCGTGAAATGGCTACAAAATAACCTTAACTACACCATCAAAGGGATAGGGACAAACATAGAAAGCGAAATAAAAGAAGATCTTGAATATAATGATAATATTACAGATAAAACTCTCAATGGATATTTTGATTATATGAAAAAGAATAAAGCATACGCGGGTCAAATAGAAATCTATGCAGTATCTGAACTATTCAGAAGAAATATAAGAACTTTCATTGATAAAAATGGCAAGTTAAGTAATGTGGGATTGGGTTATGAAATCGATGAAAAAAATAGTATAGATGATATTTATATTTATCATAATTTAGGGGATGTTGGTAATGAAACTGGGATACATCATTTTGAGATATTATTTCCAAGAAAAAAAGCATCAATTGTTTCAAAATTGAATTATGTGAAACAAAATACGAAAAGTGTAAAAAGTATTTCAAAAAAGAAAAAAACAACAAAAAAATTATCATTCAAAAGAAATAAAACAAAAAAATTATCATTCAAAAGAAATAAAACAAAAAAATTATCATTCAAAAGAAATAAAACAAAAAGAAATAAAACACCCACTATGAGAAAAAGAAAATATAAGTTATAAATAAATGCCGCGTGCAAACAATGGTTTATATCAATGGAAGGACTACGAAAATAAAACGCTGGTCCATAATCATATGATGTCTAAAATATATAAAAAAAGATATCAAAGGGCCGCCGACCTTCAAAATACATTGTATAGTTTATTCGGCTTGATTACTGTTATTTCATCTACAGTAGCAACTACTCTATCGTGGGGTATGAATAATAATAATAATAGCGATAGTAGTGAAAATAATGTTGTGAATGAAATAAATAAAGATTTTGTCATTTCAACGATAACAACTATATCAGCTGTTTCTGCCGCAATTCAAAACTTCTATAAATTTCAAGAAAATGCAAATGAAAATATCACCACCGCCAAAGCATACGCCAAATTACAGAATAAAATAGAAATTGTAGGGAATATTCACCCTGAATTCCGCGTTTCAAATCCAACCGCGTTCTTAAAAAAAGTAAATGATAAGTTTGACCAAATATCAGACACAAGGACAGAATTATCTAACTTCTTTATAAACCGTTTCTATTCTAAAAAAAAAGATGGTGAAACATATCTTGAAGAAAAACATATACAATATCTTAATGATAAAGAAGAAGATAAACACGAAAATTCAAGACATGTTCAAAGCGATGTTAATATAGAAGTACGGACAGATAGCGATGAAGATAATTAAGTATCTATTTGTACTTTATGCACCATGAATATGTTTTTTCTTTGGTGAAATATCTTCAAACACAACATGTTCTCCACTCCATTCACTACTCACACCTGATTTATTAATATGGACCAGAGATCGGGCACATACAACATCATTCTGATCAAAATCATTAAAAGGAGAATCCGGTGATGTAAGCATCCACTGATCAAAAAGTTGCGAAACAACTTGTGAACACTTTTCCCCGTCAATCACGATACTCTTGATGAAGTCAACATCTTCCTTAAGTTCTTGGCGAGATTGATAGTATTTCATTTTTATATTCTTTATTCTTTATTCTTTATTAATATCCTTTTATAATAATTTTCAAATTTAAAAAAAAAAATTTAGATAATTTGTAAAGTCGTCCATATCAAATGAATTCATATTAAAAAAATGATCTTTAATTTTACAAGTTTCGGATTTAATTTGAGGATCATATTTTATTTTTTCAATGTCCTTCATAATCCGCATAATATGGAAATGTAGCATTGTTTAATATATATTATAATAAAAAAATATTTAAATATTTAATAGTATAAATAAACAAATACAAATGCTAAACTTCCTAAAATCACTAACTATCTTTGCAATCTTTAATTCAACCGACGCTCAATTAGTTGGGAATATCCATGATAATCACAATTGTGTTTTAGACGGTGGATATCAATGGTGTGAACATACACAAACCTGTATTCGTCCATGGGAAACACCGTGTCATAAACAAGTAACAGATGTTGATTTTTGCCAAGTCTCAAACGTTCAAACATGTAGAACCGCATGCGCCGAACCCGAATGTCCTTCAGAACAGTGTGCAATGAGGATTGGAAACTGTTGCGATTATACATGTGTTGTACCCTATGTAACTGAAGAAACATGTGAACCTTGTCCCCCACCCAGTCCATGTCCTATGGATATTATTTCAACAAATTGTCAAGTAATTGAACCAGTAACAGATCATTGTGGGTGTAATACAGGCTGCCCTACATTGGATTGTTCTAAAAGTCCATTACATCACATGGTTGGGAGAGGAGAAACGTGTGGTGGATTCATGCCTTATGATATGGTTGGACATTGTTCTGAAGGATTAGAGTGTGTTTACAATATGGGACCCATGATTGTCGATGCCCCTGGTACATGTATGTCATTATGCTCTACATTTCGGGACAACTGGGGGAACTGTGTAGATGAAGGCTGTAATTCTTGGTATGATGGATGTGTTGTATGCGATGTAAATCACGAAACTCTTGAAAACTGCTCTGACAATGAGTGTTACGTCAAACCTACCGAAGACGCCCACTGTATGGATAATATTGATACCTCTGTACCTTTTATCCCAAAGGATTGTTTAACATGGTACGATGGATGTAACACATGTAGTGTAAATGATGGTCTGTTAGAAGCATGCACAATGATGTACTGTTTTACAACAAATGACCCTCATTGCCAAACCCACAGTATTAGTGAACTAAATCAGGGTGATATATGTTATCGTTTTTGCGAGGATGGATCTCAACCAACAATCGATCGTGGGGATAGTTGCCCATTAGATTCAGAATGTGTATCAGATAATCCATCATTGATTTCATTTGATAGCTGCGGAGAAAGAGCGCATAGGTGTACCCCTACGAATTCAGGCCATTAAAAGGACAATCTTGATTATCTAGATAATAATATTGATAAATATAGGCATTAAAACACTCGGTATAAACTTCTTTTGAATATTCATAATCTTGTTTTTCTAAACATTCCATAATTCTTTTTATTTCGTTACGATGTTTCTTTACATCTTTTTCAACATTTTCTATTCCAGAATATGCATACGGATACTCTTCTAATAATGATACATCAAAATCTTCTCTAATATCTTTGCATTCTTTTATTGGAGAAGTATTCAAACGATCTAATAATGCAGATAATATTTTACGGTATTCTTTAATATCATCAAGAAGTATATCTTGATATTGAATATCTTCGGGCATTGGTTCGGGTTCCATTATTTATGTATCTAAATGTTTTAATTTTAAATAAAATATCATTGCTTATTAAATAGATGGATGAATATCAATGTGAAAAAATATTCACACAAAAAAATAAAAAAGATAAAAATCCTAAAAAGGAAACAAATTTGAAAAATAATTATAAAAAAAATATTAAAATGGACACTGTAAATCTTGAAATCAAAAGAGTTGAAAAGCTAATAAAAGAAAAAGAAGAAAATGTTGTCGAAGATGTTGTAGAAAATGTTGTTGAAGATGTTGTAGAAGATGTTGTAGAAAATGTTGTAGAAGATGTTGTAGAAAAAGAGAATAATAAAAACAAAATATGTAAAAATATAAATGATAATTTATTTACTCTTTATAATGATGAATGCATAAAAATAATGGAGGACATCGATGATGAAAGTGTAGATATGATATTATGTGATTTACCGTATGGATGTACCAAAAATAAATGGGACATTATTATCCCATTTGATGAACTATGGAAAAATTATAATCGTATTATTAAAAAGAATGGTGCGATTGTCTTATTTGGTTCTCAACCATTTACGAGTCAATTAATTATGAGTAATACAAAATATTTTCGTTATTGTTTGGTATGGGAAAAAAATAAATTTAGTGATTTCTTAAATGCGAAAAGAAAACCGATGAAAACAAATGAAGATATTTGTTTATTTTATAAAAAACAACCGACCTATAATCCACAATATACATACGGAGAACCATATAAACGCTGGAATACCCAAAAAGCGGTTGATAAACAAACAAACTATGGTGGTCATAAAAAAAATGTCGCTGAAAGCAAAGATGGTAAGAGACTACCCACAACTGTTTTAAAATTCAACCGCGTTGAAAGACCCAAACACCCCACACAAAAACCAACAGATCTATTAGAATGGTTAATCAAAACATATACAAATGAAAATGAGTTGGTATTGGATAACTGTATGGGTGTCGGTTCTACAGGTGTCGCATGTAAAAATGTAAATAGGTCTTTTATAGGCATTGAACTAGAAGAAGAATATTTTAAGATTGCGAAATCACAAATTATTGAGTGAAAGAATAAAACGAATATCTTTTTCAATCAATCCATCATCCTGAAAAGTTTCAAACGGATTTGTATTACGAGGACCACTGCTCTTAAACCACTCCGATTTTTTTATCCTATCGAACTGGTTTACGTGAGTATATTCAAAATTGCTACGGATAATATTTTGAATATCTCCGCGAAAGATAGACAGATTTTCGTCCATCTTTTTATCAATAAGATTGTACCGTGTAAATGAGTTTAAAATCATTTTAGGAGTAGATTCTCCCATTTTATCGGCGGTCTTTGCCATCCCTATTATGGCACGATCAAGAAAACAACTGTCTACATAATGTCCTTTGTCTTCTTCAAATGCCACGAGTGTTCCATCCGAACGAAAGACAGCTAAATCTGCATTCCAACACGCTTCATTTTTCCCTTTTTCAACGCGAAATCCGAGTGAAGTGTAAATGCGTGCTCGGTGACTTTCATATTCACGACCGACAACATCTTTCAAAGATTTTGCCGTGTCCAAATTAACCTTTTCCCCCGCAAGCTTCAACGAAGCTTTGTAAAAGTTTATTGAGGCTTGCATATCTGTAGAAGATGTCATACTTTAGTTTAATGTAAAAAAAAATAATATTTTCAAATTTTAAAGTTTGAACTATTGATTACACGAATGATTACATGAATGATTACATGAATGATTACACGAATGATTACATGAATGATTACATGAATGTTTCAATAATCTTGTCTAGAAGATGATTGATGGCGTCGGATGAAAGGACATTTTGACCACGTTCAATCATATCTTCAATAAGATATCTCTTACAGTTCTTTTCAGGGGCTACAATGTTCCACATGAATTCATCTCCATAGTATTCTACAAAATCAGCCTTGGAATACCACGCACCTCCATTACTTGGATCCCAACGATATTCGTCACATTGTGTCGTTGATAGATGCTTCTCTTGAATATGATCAGTACACTCGTTTTCCCATGGAGTGAAATATTCTGTATCCCACGAAGTATTTGGACCTTCGAGTGGCCCCCAATCAAACGGATAATCAAAGAGTTCTGTTTCTGGAGGATGATCAGAAGGTTCTTGGGGATTAACCGAAGTCTTGAAGAAGACGGGGAACTTTTGTTCAAAATGAGGTTCATAGAACGTGAGTTCTTCAAGTTTGTAAGAATTCTTCCATCCATCAAACACGATGTTGTCCTTGATGTTTGGAGCGGTGATCCATCTATCCCCGTTTTCTGCGTAATCACGGAAAAGGGGATACATATATCCTAGTAGAAGGTCTCCTTGATGTTCTTGAAGACTGATGTAGATGTAGATTTCTTCCTTGCCAACGTTGTCAACGTAGTCTGCATTTGTGATACTCGAAACCTTTTCTTGAGACATTGGAGAAACAAGGCAGTATCGCAGGTTCTTGATATGAAATACCTGTGTGTCGACATCACCCTGATCAAAGAAGGAGCGGGACCCATCTGACATGATGATACCACCACCGCTGGTCTTCAATTCTGGCGAATCAACACGATACCATCCACACGCCCCGTTGTTGTTGTGAAGAATCGTCCATTCATATCTTGTCGCAACTCCATCAAACGTAAACTTCTTCTTCCGGTAAAGATGGCCCCGCGAGGTGATATATACCAGGTCTTCGTTTGCATGATGGTCTGAAACTTGTCCAAGACGCGCGATCTGTAGTTCATTGATCATGTCGGTGCAGAAACGTGCGTTCATGTTTGTCGGGAGGTCTTGTTGTTTGTCGAGAGTTGGATTTAGTTGTTTTATCTGCTGTGTATTATTTGGTTTAGTATTCATATAAAATATGTTTTCAAATTTACTTTAAATGATTTACTTTAGATGATTTAATTCATTGTAGTTACAAGATTAGGATCATTTGATGAATCTTTATTTCTAAAATGTCTATGATATTTACAATATCCATCTATGATAGGGCCTCCATTTTGTCTTGGGTTTCCACGCTGCTTACAATGTTTTCCGTTTTTTTTTATCGCTTGACAATAAATAATATTATCTTCACCTTTATAATCATCTTTATCCATAAGTTATTTATTTTACTTGATATATATTTAAATAAATTTGAAATAAAATTATTTAAAACTTGCATGCAAAATAGTATTAGTAATAAAAACTAAAATAAAATGGAAAAGAATAACTACAATGAAACAGTTCAGTCGCGATTTGATGATATTAAACGCGACGGTCCGAATATTTATACGGGAATTTTGGAGAACACAGATAATTCTATCGATTGGGGAGGGGCCACCAAAATCGAAATAATCCATAACCGCGAATCAATCACAATAAAAGATAATGGCCCGAATGGTTTCGGAAGTTTGGAAGCACTTAAACGATTTTTCACAATCGGAAAAACAAATGAAGGTAATATCACAGATGTAACGATTGGGAAATATGGTAAGGGGGGATATAAAGCAACCATTAGTATGGGTAATCGTGTAGAGGTAACAACCTATTTTGATGGAAATAAATACGCCTATGGAACAAACTTTATTGAAATGGAAGAAAGAGATTCAATGGAACCAACAATGAAATTAACTTGTAGTAGGAATGAAACCGATGAAATTGGAACAGAAATCAAAATATATCTGCGCCATGAAATTGGATTGGCTTATAATTCTGATGAAGCAAAAAGACATTTTATCCGAGCATATCATGGTTATGGGAAAGACATTGAATTTAGCTTAAAATCAGGAAAAGACAACCTTATTTTCAATCCATCTGATTTTTGTCCCTATAAAAAGTTTCAAAAAGAAAAAGCATACTATGTATATTATCAAAATGAAGGGGATCATTTTATCTATAATGAAACTCCAGATGATAATTGCGTAATAGAGATTAAAACATATGTCCTTCAAGATTTAATCAAGCAGAATCCACTTTTGAGCGACAGAAAACCAGGAATAGACTTCTACCGTTGTGGAAGAATGTGTAATACACGATACCCAATTTTCAATATTGGTGATGTTGGACTCAATATTACCCAAGGTCAAATGAGAGGTATGAGATGCCACATTACTTGTAAGTTTAATGATACGAAAATAACTGATATTATGAGTATGGATGATTATATTGGTGTTACGACTGTAAAAGATATTTATGAAGATGACCGTATGAATAGTTCTATCATTAAGATTCTGAATGAAATAAGCAAAGATACAAGTCAGATGTATGAAAATCTTATTGCCGAACAAAAAGATAGTTTTAACACATTTATAAGTGAAATACACGAAACCGTTTCGTGTATGCTATCTATGGATGAAGATATTCTCCTTGAAAACAAGTATCCCCTCACCGAAACTTTGGAGAATCTTAAAAATTATGTCCTGTATCAAATGTATTATTTTGATATGGAGAAACTTGAATTTAGATTTTGCACTTCAAAAAATGAAGTAAAAGAATATATCAAAAATTGGGAAAATAAAAGATTTTTACTAGATGTAGATACTGATGGAATTGTAATAAAAATCAATAATTTAAATAAACAAAAGATATTAGGAATGACAAGTAAAAGTCCAAGGT
>ENA-OSJC01002129-OSJC01002129.1-marine-metagenome-genome-assembly--contig:-NODE-2129-length-15242-cov-5.166040_pt1 | contig 15242 bp, 16 predicted proteins | sample MGYA00237885_ERZ534234 | MGnify/ENA primary metagenome ERZ534234 (study PRJEB26413, sample SAMN06343907) | marine metagenome | isolation source: coastal waters | place: Atlantic Ocean: West Antarctic... | reverse complement strand
TTAGATTTTGCTAGTTTAAAAGATGTCCCAATATTATTTGTTTGTGAGAATAACTTCTATTCTGTGTATTCTCAGCTTGATGTTCGTCAAGCTCCAAGCAGAAAATTATCTACCTTAGCTGAAAGTCATGGAATTAAATCATTTACTGGTGATGGTAATAATATTGATAAAGTTTCAGAATTAACTAATGAGGCTATTAAATATATTAAAAATAACAATGCCCCAGCATTCATGGAGCTTGATACATTTCGTTGGCTTGAACATTGTGGTCCTAACGGGGATGATGACCTTGGTTATAGAAAAAAAGGGGAGTTAGATCAATGGAAAAAAAGAGATCCAATAAGCTTTTACAAGGCCAGTCTGATTGAAAATCATCAATTAACTGAGCTAATAATCAGTGAAAATGTAGAAACTATATCTGCTGAAATTGATGAGGCTTTTAAATATGCAAAAGAAAGTCCTTTTCCAGATCAAGGTGTTCTTAATCAACATATCTATAAGGATTAAGGCTTTTTATGAGAGAATTAAATTATGCAAATGCTATAAAAGAAGCGACAGACTTCTGTTTAGAGGTAGACCAATCAGTTCTTGTTATAGGTCTAGGAGTCCCTGATCCAAAAGGTATTTTTGGTACCACAATAGGTCTCCAGGATAAATATGGTGTTGATCGCGTAATGGATATGCCGTTAGCTGAAAATGGGATGACTGGAGTTGTTATCGGTGCTTCCTTAAATGGATACAGGCCAATATTGACTCACCAAAGAGTTGAATTTGCTCTTTTGTCGATAGAGCAGATAGTTGATCAAGCTGCCAAGTGGTTCTATATGAATGCTGGACAGCAGAATGTGCCAATTGTAATTCGTTTGATTATTGGAAGAGGGTGGGGTCAGGGTGCGCAGCATTCACAAAGTTTAGAATCATGGTTTGCTCATATTCCTGGCCTTAAAGTTGTAATGCCTTCAAATGCATATGATGCAAAAGGCTTGTTAATTTCAAGTGTAGAAGATAATAACCCTGTTATTTTTATAGAACATCGATGGCTGCACAATACAATTGATTATGTTCCCACTGGTGGATATAAGGTTCCTATTGGAAAAGCTAAGGTAGCTAGAGAAGGTAAAGATGTCACGATAATTGCTCATTCATATATGGTCTTGGAGTCTATCAGGTGTGCAGAAGTATTATCTAATCAAGGAATTTCAGTTGAAGTTGTAGATTTGCGTTCTATTAGACCTTTAGACACTGAAACTATATTGGGCTCTGTGTCAAAAACTTTAAGAGTTGTGGTTGCCGATAATGGGTGGGTAAAGTTTGGAGTAAGTGCGGAAATTATTTCAGTAATTACTGAAAATATTTTTGATAAACTTTTATCTGCCCCAGTTCGTATTGGGATGAATGATTCTCCGAGTCCTAGTACAAGAGCTTTAGCTAATAACTTTTATCCAAGAGCAGAGAATATAGCTAAAATAATAAGTAAAATGATGGGTATAGATATTGATATGAGTGACTTAACTCCCAAATCAGATGCGCTTTTGGATATTCCAGATCCATCTTTTAAAGGGCCATTTTAGTGACACCACTTTATAATTTTAAAAAAATTAGAGATTTTAGGATGGCAAAATGACGATTAAAAATAATCCCTTTTTATCGGATATTGAAAATAATTTAGCAAATGAGTATATAACTGAAGGTTATTTAATTGCTAAGATTCAAGAGATAGAAGCTATTTCCTGGATAAAAAGCTCTTTAATAAATATTGCTAAAGAAGAATTGAGAGTCAAAAAAGATATTCCAGGAGATAAGTTTTTAGATTCTATTCATGAGTATTTGCCAGTTAACCAATTAAATAATTTCCGGCTTACAATGATCAGAAAAATGAATTTATTGCCTAATTTCAGGCAAAATTATTATAAAGTTATCAAGCCATATCTAGATATTATTGTTGGAAATGAGGTTTCAATGCAGCTAAAAGCGAATCTGTCAATCCAACTCCCTGATGATGATAGTTCATTATTGCCAATACATGCCGACACTTGGTCTGGAGATTCCCCCTTTGAAGTTGTAGCTTGGATTCCCTTAGTAGATTGTTATAAAACAAAATCTATGTATATTCTTCCTACAGACAAGTACCCAGTAATCGAAAAAAATTTTAAAACATTGAGTGATGCAAGTACTGATGAGTTATTTAGTTCTGTAGAGAATGACCTAAAGTGGCTAGAAATTAAATATGGTGAAGTATTAATTTTTAATCAAGCCTTGCCGCACGGCAATATAGTAAATTTAGAGAAAGAATCAAGGTGGTCAATGAATTGTCGGTTCAAGGCAGTTTTTACGCCATATGGAGATAAAAAAATTGGTGAATTTTTTGAGCCTATTTCTTTAAAGCCAGCCTCAATGTATGGTCTAAATTATAATTTACCGGCCCTAGATTAGTTTGAAAAAATTAAGAGGGTATGTTTTTAGCAGGGGATTTATGGGAGAAAGGTGCCCTCAAAACATTCAAAATCTAGTCTTGCGTGATTATTGCTTAAAAAACTCATATGAATACTTATTAAGTGGAGCAGAATATGCTATGCATAATTCATATTTAATGCTTAATCAAGTTATCGATGAAATTCCTAATATTGATGGTGTTTTAGCTTATAGCTTATTTCAAATGCCTGAAGATCGAATAAAAAGATTGGAAGTCTATGAAAAAATTATTATGAAAAATGGTGAGCTTCATTTTGCTCTTGAAGACATTGTTATTGCTTCAAATAATGATTTAGATAAGGCTGAAAATATATGGCTCGTTAAGCAAATAATGCCAAACTGTAACTTTCAATTATAAATTTAACTAATAAATAATGCAGGGTATTTTTTATAAAATATTGTAGTAAATTTTTTAATCACTTAAAAAGAGTTTTAAATGGGAATAGAAATTAATTTAATGCAGAACTATCCATATTCTCAAAGGGATATCACTGGACGTCTTGAGTCAAAAACGCAGCAAGATAAACTTATAGCAATGGAGTTTGGTAAAGAATTTTTTGATGGTTCAAGAAGTCATGGCTATGGTGGATTTTCTTACAATCCACGTTTTTGGCAGCCAGTGATACCAACGTTTAAAAAACACTGGAATCTTAAAAGTAGAGATTCACTATTGGATATTGGATGTGCAAAAGGATTCATGCTTTATGATTTGAAACAATTATTGCCAGGATTGAAGCTTCATGGTGTAGATATCTCTGAGTATGCTATTAATCATGCAAAGGAAGAAGTGAAAGAATGTTGCAAAGTATCTAATGCAATAGATTTGCCTTTTGATGATAAGAGCATCGATATTTCTATTTCAATAACCACCTTACATAATCTAAATGAGCTTGATCTTTCAATTGCATTGCATGAAATTGAAAGAGTAACAAAAAGAGGAAGCTTTATAACTGTTGATGCATATAGGAATAATGAGGAAAAAGAAAGAATGGAGGCATGGAACTTGACAGCTAAAACGGTAATGCATGTGGATCAATGGAAAGAATTCTTTTCTGATATTGGCTTTACTGGTGATTATTATTGGTTTATTCCGTAGTTTATATTATGAATGTATTAGTTACAGGTCACAAGGGAGAGGCGGGTTCAATAATAATGAACTCTTTAAATTTTTTTGGACATAACTGTTCATCATACGAGAATAGTAAGTCGAGTATTAATAATGTGAATTTAATAGTTCACACAGCAGCAAAGCATCCTAATAATACTTCTAATGAAATATTTAGTTCAAATATTATCTATCATAAAAAAGTAGTTGATCATTGTAATAATTTAGATTCTAACATTGTTTTTTTATCCTCGATTTCAGTTTATGGAAAGAGTGAAAAATTACATATTGATGAAAAACATTGCGTTTCATCATCTTGTTTTTATGGAGCATCAAAAATCTTTGGTGAGAAATATATTGAAGAGAAGAATATTAATGGCTTCTCTCTTAGGTTGCCAGCTATCCTGTCATTAAAGAAAAGGTCAAACTTAATGGGAAGAATTATTGAAAGTCTTGAAAAAAATCAGGATATTGTCTTAACCAATTCGAATACTCCTTTTAATTCTTATGTCGATCCCGAGGATATAGCTAGATTTATAGATTATTCTTCAGAAAGCAAAGGTCTAACTTGTCTTAATTTTTCAGTTGATCCTTGTTTGACGTTATATGAAACAGTTTGTGTATTGAAAGAACTTACATCTTCAGAATCTTCAGTTATACAATCAGAAAATAAAGCAAGCAATAATATATACCTGACTCAAAAGTTAAAGAAAATCAATGATTTTGAGTTTGAACACCCTCAATATATTTTAGAAAGATGGGTTAATAGAATGAAAAATCATGCATCAATTTAATGGTTAAAATTGGAAAGTTAAAAACAACAATAGGCCACATGGTTCTGAATACAGCTATGTATTTTCAGCGTGATAGGCCGTTCACTATTATTGTGAATTCAAAAAATGAAATTAAAAATATTGCACTATATAATATTCTCAAATTAGAATATCAAAGAAATAAAAAAGCAATTTATTTAATTAGTGATATGTATGTTTTTCTTTATCGGGTTATTAATAAAGTTTGTAGGAATACCCCATGGCTATCTAAAATTCTTTCTAATATAGAATACATCCATCATGAAGTTACATTTGAACCAAAATATGGTTCACCTTATAAGTTTTATAACCAGCATACGTTTGATAATTTTGGACCTTTTGAAATACCAGAATCATATACTTTGGAGTTTGAAAAATGGAAGGTTTTAAATAATCTTAAAGGAAAGTTTGCATGTGTCTTTGCAAGAGATGATGCGTATTGGGGAGAGAGTGGTGATACTAGGAACAGTTCTATAGATAATTTGAAATCAACTATTGATTATCTTTTAGAAAAAAAGTACTCTGTAATTAGAGTTGGTCGTTCACATAATGACCATAAAAATATAATTGAAAATAAAAAATATATAGATTATTCTAGGTCTAAAAATATGTCTGATGTTATTGATATAATGTTAATCAAGGAGTGTGAGTTTTTTATAAGCACAAATTCTGGCATATCAAATGTACAACTTCTATTTGACACAAAAATTTTGCTTGTAAATTGGATGCCAATTGGTCTTGAGCCAGCATTTTCTAATTGTCAATATATTCTAAAGAGATATATAAAGAATGGTAAAGTTGTTCCATATAACTCAATAAATAAAAACATCCTATTGTGCGAAAACTCTGAAGTACTTGAGAATTATGGATACACATTGGAAGAAAATAGCGCTGATGAGATACTGAAGTTAGTCTCTGATTCTATGGATAAAAATATAGATATTTCAACCTCTAAAAAAACGCAATCATTTATTGTTACAAAAGGAAGGTCAGTTATTAATAAGAAGTGGGCTAATAAAAATGCAGAATTATTTTAACTAGAAGTTCTAAATTATGAAAATTATAAGCTACAGCATATTTGGACGTGAGCAGTATTACAAGCATGGGGTGAGAAGGAATATTGCACTAGCAAAAAAATTATTTCCTGGATGGGTTGTTCGATTGTATGTTGAAAAGGAAACTCAAACAGATATAATTTCTGAATTTTCAGATATTGATAATGTTGAGCTAATTATAAAGTCACAAAGGTTTCCATATGATGGAGCACATTGGAGATTGTTACCGATGCAGGAAGGCCATGAAATTGTTATTATTCGTGATGTTGATACTACACTTATTGATAGAGACGTGGCACTTGTTGAAGATTGGCTAGACACACCGTATAAATATCATGTGGCACGAGATGAGCCAGGAATGAAATCTACTCTCATGGGTGGAATATGGGGTGCTAAGTCTCCAAGGCTTGATGTTAAAACCATGTTTGACAAATACTTTAAGAATAAAAAAAGTGAAGCTGTTATTGACCTTGGTTTTTTAAATAAATGTGTTTACCCTATCGTTCGAAAAGACCTTGTTGTGTATACTGAATTTAATGTTTATGAGGGTGAGTCGCATATAAGAAAAATTCCACATACTATAAAGAAAGATAAGGATGGAGTTTATCAGGCAATTGGTAGCCGTGTTTTTAGTGATATTTCAGATGCAGATGATAATATCAATGAGATTTCAGATCTAAATTTCACTAGAAAAAAGGAGAGCGGAAGGAACGGAGCAAAATGGTTTAACGAGAGATATGACAACTCCCATATAGTAATAAGAAGACCACGCTATAAGTACCCTAATCCTGTGAGAAACTTTCTATATATGCTCTCTTATTACATAGTAGATAAAGGTTTTTTCGTACTCATGAAAAAATTATATGATAGAGTTCTTTTTTTTAAATAATTTAAAACCTCTTTTATATAAGATGAAAATATTAATAGTATTTGTTCCTCGTCCTGAACCAATTCGGCTGTGTTCAGTTATCTTAAAATTACGTAAAAAGATTTGATGTTTCAGTTTGTATAAATACACATCGTCATGAATTATTGGATCAAGTTTTGACTTTATTTAAAATTACACTTGATTATAATTTTGATATTATTAAGCCAGGACAAAATTTATTTGATGCCACTAGTGATACATCATTGTGTATGAATAAAAATATGTCACAATTACGTAATCCTTACGATGATGGAATTCTAGTAAAGTGATTTTTAAAATATTAAGTAAAAATGGATACTAAAAAATGAAAATAGTTTATTTTGTTGATTTATTGCCTTATAAGACGAATCCATTGTTAGATCCTATTGTTAAAACTCTTGGAAGTAGTTACAAATTCAAGTATATCAACAACACAAGCATGATTTCCATAAGGTATTTAACATTTATACTCATAAGATTAAAAATTTTCTTTAGTCTTATGATGATTAAAAATTCTACCATCCATTCTTTTGAGATCGAAACAACATTTCTTGCGTTGATCTTAAATAGGTTTAGGAAGAATAAAATTATTTTTAGTTACTTGGAAATATGGTCAGATACCCTACCTGATTCTTCTGTTCGATTGAAAATAATGGCTTCTTACTACAGAAAAATTGAAAAGTACACTTTAATGAACAGTAATATTGTTATTTTCCCAACCCAGCTGAGAAAGGAATATATTAAGAATAAATATGTATCAATGGCTGAAAGTAAACTACATGTGATTGAAAATATGTCTGTATATGGTAAGGACGTTTTTAAAAATAAAGAAATATTGGCATCTCTTAAGCATAAGCATATTGTCTATATGGGAACATTTAATGAAAGTAGAAGGCTAGATTTATTAATGAGTATTTCTGAAGAATTGAGGAATAATGGGATAAGAATCTACTTGTTTGGAGATCAGAATGATTCTTTAAAAAATTTATTAAATTTTAAAAATGTCTATTATCTTGGAAAGGTTGAGCATGATGAAATGATCGATATGTTAAAAAAATGTCATATAGGCATTGCAATTTATGGTGACCATAATGCTAATAATTATTTATGTGCACCAATAAAAATATTTGACTACATTAATGCTGAAATTCCATTTGTTGCTGTGAACTTTCCATATATCAACGAAATAAAAAATAGAGTTAATGTTGAAATACTTAAAACATTTGAACTAAATAAAAAAGATCTTTTATCTGCTATTTTGGAACTTGACAGAGATTATGATAGATACAAAAGCAACATAGAGAATATAGATAAAAGTCCATATAGATTTGAATCGCAAAAGAGCAAGATTATCAATATTTATACAAAAGCTTAGATTTTAGTTGGCATGAAATATAATACAGAGAATTTATTAAGCCAGCATTTTATGTTAGATAGGAATTTATGAAAATCACTATAGCCGGCACTGGTTATGTAGGCCTTTCCAGCGCAATGCTCCTATCGCAAAATCATGATGTTATTGCTCTTGATATCATCCCTGAAAAGATTGAGAAACTTAACAACGGAATCTCTCCCATTGAAGATACTGAGATTGAAGATTTTCTAGCTAACAAAGAGCTTAACTTTACAGCCACCCTAGATAAAGAACTGGCATACAAAGATGCTGACTATGTCATCATTGCCACACCCACTGATTACGACACCTCTAATGACTGCTTTAACACTACTTCAGTAGAAGTAGTTATACAAGATGTTATCAATATTAGTCCTAATGCTATAATGATTATCAAGTCAACCGTCCCGGTTGGCTATACTCAACGTATTAAAGATAAGTTTAATACCGACAATATAATCTTCTCTCCAGAATTCTTAAGAGAGGGCTTAGCTCTTTATGACAACCTTTACCCGTCACGTATTATTGTGGGTGAGATATCAGATAGAGCTAAACTATTTGCTAATTTTTTAGTAGAAGGTGCTATTAAAGAAGATATTGACGTCCTATTTACAAATTCTACTGAAGCTGAAGCAGTCAAACTTTTTAGTAATACTTACCTTGCCATGAGGGTCTCATACTTTAATGAGCTAGACTCTTACGCTGAAGCAAATAAATTGAGTTCTAAGCAAATCATTCAAGGTGTTGGTCTTGATCCAAGAATTGGATTACACTACAATAACCCATCCTTTGGTTATGGTGGCTACTGCCTACCTAAAGACACTAAGCAGCTTAAAGCTAACTATAAAGATGTGCCCAATGCTTTAATCGGCGCCATTGTTGATGCTAACTCAATGCGTAAAGACTTTATTGCAAATTCTATTATTAGTAAGAATCCTAAAGTCGTTGGTGTACACCGTCTTATAATGAAGAGTGGGAGTGATAACTTTAGAGAGTCAAGCATTCAGAGTATCATGAAACGTATTCAAGTCAAAGGGATTGAAGTGGTGGTTTATGAGCCTTTACTTACAGAGCAAGGTGAAAATGAGTTCTTCCACTCTAAAGTGATCAGCAACTTAGAAGACTTTAAACAAGTCAGTGATGTCATTGTTGCTAATAGAATGGTAGATGAATTAAACGATGTTAAGGCTAAAGTTTATACAAGAGATTTATTTGGCAGTGATTAATTAGGAGTTTTTGAAAAATAATGCAATATGACATCGGAGTAATAAACTATGGTATCGGTAATGTAAACTCGATCGCTAACATTCTTCAAAAACTCGGCATTAATTTTGTTGTAATCACAAAAGCATCTGAAATTCGTAACTGCAAATCATTAATTCTACCTGGCGTTGGCTCTTTTGATGCTGCAATGAAGAAGTTGGTTGGTGGTAATTGGATTGAGCCATTAAATGAATTTGCAAAGGTAGAGCGTAAACCGTTATTAGGTATATGTCTAGGAATGCAACTATTGACAAAAAAAAGTCAAGAAGGAAAGGAGCGTGGATTGGGGTTTATCGATGCTAAAACAGTATTGTTTAATAAAGACAAGATGATTGATGAAGTAAGAATCCCACATATGTCATGGAACCTTATTAATACAGAAAAGGACAATAAACTTTTTGATACTTTGATAGAACAGAAATTTTATTTTGTACATTCCTACCATGTGGTATGTAAAGAGATTCAAGATGTTCTGACAACAACAAATTACGGCTACAGTTTTGCATCATCATTCAGCAGGGGCAACATAATTGGTGTCCAGTTTCATCCTGAAAAAAGTCATCATTTTGGGTACAATTTCTTCAAAAATTTTATTAAGGAATATGTAGATTGAGGTTTACAAGAGTAATACCAGCATTGTTAATACATAATGGCGGTATATATAAAACCAGCAGGTTCAAAAACCCTGTGTACATTGGAGATCCTCTCAATGCAATTAGACTGTTTAATGACTTAGGTGTAGATGAGATTTGTATTCTTGATATTGATGCTTCAAAAAAAAATATTAAACCTAATTACAGTGCTATAGAAGAGATGGCTAGTGAGGCTTTTATGCCATTTTCATATGGCGGAGGAATTAAAACAATTGATGAGGCAAATACTTTGCTGCAACTCGGAATAGAGAAGATCGTATTGAACTATGCAGTTCTTCATAGCCACAAGTTAACGAATCAATGTGCAGAGCAATTTGGTTCTCAAAGTGTTGTTGTCTCTATCAATTACAAAAAAAAAATATTCAGTGGTAACCTCTGTTATGACTATGTCAAAAAAAAGACGCTAGAAATAAATGTTAGTAATGCTGCATTGGATGCCCAAAAATCTGGAGCTGGTGAGGTTATAATTAATTCAGTTGATCGAGATGGTTTAATGTGTGGGCTTGATCTTGAAACAATTAAAGAAGTGACTGACGTAATTAGTTTGCCCTTGGTGGCTTGTGGTGGAGCTGGCAGCGTTGAGCAAATCCAGGCAGCCATTGAGGCTGGTGCATCTGCTGTAGCTGCAGGAAGTATGTTTATATTTCATGGGAAACAAAGAGGTATATTAATCAGTTACCCTAAAGAAGCAGAATTGAATAAATATTTAAAATAGGATTATATAAGCTATATGAATCAAAAATTTTGCAAGCTTTGTTTAATGGATGATACTGACCCTGATATTAAGTTTAATACTAAAGGGGTGTGCAATCATTGTAAGGATGCAGAGTTAAAAATACATAACTTTCAATTCTCAAAGAGTGATAGTGACGCAAATTTGAAATCTTTAGCTATTAAGATCAAGCATAATCAAACAGGAGAGTATGATTCTATTTTAGGATTAAGTGGAGGTGTTGATAGTTCCTATGTCGCCTATCTTGCAAAGAAGATGGGATTGAATCCACTTTGCGTTCATTTTGACAACGGATGGAATTCTGAGATTGCAGTAAAAAATATTAAAAATATTATAGATGTGACGGGATTTGATCTCTATACATATGTTATTGACTGGCCAGAATTTAGAGATTTGCAGCGAGCTTTCATGAAGGCTGGAGTTCTTGATATAGAAATGCTGACGGACCATGCAATATTTTCCTCACTATTTAAAATTAGAAAAAAACATAGCATTACTTCAGTCTTAAGTGGTACTAACTTTACTACAGAACACGGAATGCCAAAGACATGGTCATGGAATAAAATGGACCTTAAAAATATTAAATCAATTCAAAAAATTTTTGGTGAAATGAAAATTAAATCTTTTCCAACTATGAATAATATATATTGGCTGCTGATGAGGAAATTCAATCTTGGGGGGACATTTGAAGAGCCATTAAATAAGATTAATTATAGGAAAGCTGATGCTATGAAGGTTCTTTCTAAAGAGTTTTCCTGGGAATATTATGGTGGAAAACATTATGAATCAGTATTTACAAGGTTCTACCAGGCTTATATATTGCCAACTAAATTTGGAATTGATAAAAGGAAGGTTCATTTATCCTGTTTAGTTAGGAATGATGAGATAAGTAGGGGAGAAGCTTTATTAGAGTTAAATGAATCACTTTATGAGGAGGCTGAATTTAAGCGCGATAAGGCATTCGTTTTGAAAAAACTTGGATTCTCAGATTCTGAATTTAATGACATAATGAAAGACCAGCCTGTTCCTCATGATTTTTACCCGACTGATCAAACTTATATCGTACCACTCATAAAGTATGCGAAATTATTTCTAAAACGTAGTTAAAAATCAATCTACTTCAATAGTAATGACATAAACCACCTTTAATTTTTTTAAATAAGAAATTTTGTCAATTTCTTGCAGAGACTTTATAAATTATAAATAATCTTACACTGACCAAAAAATATTAGTGTTAGTTAAAATGGAAGGAATAGACTAGATGCTCATATTAAGAGATTAAACATGTGTATATTTGACTCAATTGAACTTGTAAAAAACTTATAAACCCAAAGGGTGGCAATATAATAATGAGATTCAATTTATAATTGCGGCTAAAAAAGAAAGGAATACAATAAATGATTAAATTAAATTTCGCACTTATAGGATGCGGTAGGATATCTAAGCGTCATTCAGAGCTTCTTGGTTTCAATAAAATAGAAGGCGCCGGACTTGTTGCAGTTTGTGATGTAGTTTCAGAAAAAGCAAAAAAAATAGGTAATGATTTTGGAGTGCCTTCTTATACAGATATGGATGAAATGATGCAGAAAGAACAAGTGGATGTTGCAGTTGTGCTGACACCCTCCGGACTTCATGCAGAGCATGTGGTTAATTTATCCAAATACGGTAAACATATTATGGTCGAAAAGCCTATGGCACTTAATATTCAAGATACAGAAAATATGATTTATGCGTGTGATGAAAATAATATCAAATTATTTGTTATTAAACAGAATAGATTTAATGTTCCTGTTGTCAAGTTGAGAGAGGTATTAGAGTCAGGTAGATTTGGAAAGCTAACCTTAGGCACGGTTAGAGTTAGATGGGCAAGACATCAAGCATACTATGACCAAGATCCATGGAGAGGTACTTGGGATATGGATGGTGGAGTATTAACAAATCAAGCTAGCCATCATGTGGATATGCTTGAATGGATGATGGGCGATGTCGAAAGTGTTTTTGCAAAAATGACCACAGCGCTTGCTGATGTTGAAACAGAAGATACAGCTATTGTCACTCTAAAATTTAAAAGTGGTGCACTTGGTATTATTGAAGCAACAACTGCAGCAAGGCCGACAAACCTAGAGGGTTCAATATCAATTTTGGGTGAAAATGGCACGGTTGTAATTGGAGGTGTGGCAGTAAATGAAATGCAAACATGGGTTTTTGAAGATGATCAAGATGGAGATTCTAATGTTTTAGAAAAATTCTCAGTCAACCCTCCAAATGTATATGGTTTTGGGCATCAGGCATATTATGAGCACGTAGTTGACTGCATAGTAAATGGAAGCGCAAATTTAGTTGATGGACTTCAAGGGCGTAAAAGTATAGAATTAATAAGTGCAATTTATGAGTCTGCAGAAACTGGAAAAGAGGTATTTTTAAAATTTCAACCTAAACATTCTCGATTGGGAAAAAAAAGCTAAAAATGAATTTAAAGTCTGTAGGGGTTAAAGATGTTGACTTTGGTAATAATGTAACCATTGTTGAACCTGTGAATTTGTATGGTTGTGTAATTAATGATGATGTTTTTATTGGTCCTTTTGTAGAAATTCAAAAAGATACTATTATTGGCAAAAAAACAAAAATTCAATCGCACTCTTTTATTTGTGAACTAGTAACTATTGAAAATGATTGTTTTATTGGTCATGGAGTTATGTTTATTAATGATTTATTTACTCAAGGCGTTCCTGCAAATGGTAATAAGTCACTATGGAAGAAGACTCATATAGGCAATAGAGTTTCTATAGGTTCAAACTCAACAATACTTCCTGTAAAAATTTGTGATGATGTAGTCATTGGCGCAGGCTCAGTGGTAACTAAAGACATAACAAAGCCAGGGGTATACTTCGGAAATCCTGCAAAAAAAAGTAGATAAAGTGTGAAAACTTTATATTATATCTATCTAACATTTGATAATACTTATAGAAATTATATAGAATGAATTATGATTAAATTTTTAGACTTAAAAGAGCAATATGAATCTATTAAAGATGAAATCGATAGTGCTATTAAACAGGTAATCTCAGAAACAGAATTTATTGGTGGTAAGTATGTAGCTCAATTTGAAGAAGCATTTTCTATGTTTGACAATGAATTCCTTGATTCCGTTTGTTTAGTAACCCCAGCTGATTCAAGAGTTTATAAAGATGAAGAAGGGTTTTTAAAACCATTTGATGATGTTTTAAAATCTAAATCTATGTGGCGCAGACAACAAGTTACAAAAGGTTTTAAAATATATCATGGAGAGTTATTTAAGATGCCTAATGAATATAACTCAAACTTTCTTGGTGAAAGAATTGGTTATGTTGAAATGTCATCATTATGTTCATTTGATATTGATGACTCAGATGATTTAGATTACTTAAATATGCGAATTAAAACAGGAATTTATGACAAATTTATTCATTAGACTAAAAGAATTAATTGATTCTTCAATTCAAGATTTTTCAAAAAAAAATTCAGCAATTTTAAAAAAAGACGGATCACTTGTAACAGATTTAGACCTCCATTTAGATTTAGAAATCCGGAACTTATATAAGGAGTTTGATCCCGTTAACCCGATTATTGTTTCAGAAGAATCCTATCAGGGAGATCAAAGCGAGTCATACAATTTGAAAAACAGAGATTTCCTTATAGTTGATCCAATTGATGGTACTGAGAATTTTAATTTTTTTTCATTCATGTATGGAGTAGCTATTAGCGGAAGAATTAAAGGAGTTGATTTCGATTTTTTATATACACCTTTTGATAATACAGTTATATGTGGAAGTAATGATGTTTACCAAAACAAAACAGATTCAAGGATACAATTCTTCTCAACTGCATCTGTAAGAAATATAAATAAGAAAGAATTAATGCAAACAAGTCAAATACGTGTTCTGGGAAGCTCTTCAACAATGTTTTCTTTACTTCTAAGGGGGCAAGCTATATCATACGATTATACTTCTGGATGTAAAATTTGGGACTGCTATACTGGCTTGAGATTGGCCAGGAACGCTAACTGTTTTGAGTTTGAGAACTTGGAAGAGGATTGGTTTGAAACTCCAAAATTTATAACTAAATTTAAAATAATTAGAAAGTGATAAGAGAATTTATAAATATTAAAAAATTTGATAGAATATTAATTGTTGGAAGAGGTCCAACATCAAGATTCCAAGAAGATTATTCATCAGACAGAACATTTACAATAGGCTTTAATAATAATTCAAATTCATATGACTACAATTATACAAAAGACTCTTATTTGAAATTTAAATCAATTCTTGACGTCAACGCAATTGATGTTGGCTCAACTAAATACGAACTTGATATTTTATTAAAAGTTATAGATTTAATGATTGATAAAATGGAAGTACTAATCATAGGCTTTGATTTTAACTCAAATAATGAAGACGACGATTTAAATAAAGAAATTAGAACTAGTAATCTAATTCAGAGAAAGGTGGATATAGATAGTCAACTGATAGTTTACAAAAGAACAAAAAACACATATAAAAATTTAATATTAAAGAGGGTTGGCTTTGATCATAATTGCGATATCAACCCAAAAACTAAGTTAGAAGTCCCTGTATCAACTAATTTAGTAGAAATTGTAGCAGAAATCACAACCAATCATTTTGGAGATTCCGACAATTTAATTAAACTAATAGAGGGTGCTGCTAGAGCTGGTGCAAATTCAGTTAAACTTCAGAAAAGAGATATTCAAAAATTATATTCAAAAAGTGAATTAAAGGCAACTTACATGTCTCCGTTCGGAAACACATTTTACGACTATCGTAAGGGGATAGAACTTAGTGATGATCAAATT
>ENA-OSJC01002125-OSJC01002125.1-marine-metagenome-genome-assembly--contig:-NODE-2125-length-15261-cov-9.578043_pt1 | contig 15261 bp, 10 predicted proteins | sample MGYA00237885_ERZ534234 | MGnify/ENA primary metagenome ERZ534234 (study PRJEB26413, sample SAMN06343907) | marine metagenome | isolation source: coastal waters | place: Atlantic Ocean: West Antarctic... | reverse complement strand
GTTGTTGCCCGTGACCTCGGCTATGATTATCAGTCGGCCGCGGATGCCCTGAAGGCTGTCTGATCGCCGACATCCCCTTCTATAAATTCAAGATTCTTATTGCTTAAATTATTCTTTCGAAATTACATGAAGTTATCTTGCCTCATATTACCTCTTCGTAGTCTACGTCGGCCATGATAAAGGCGCCTTGGCCGACGTACTTATTATCCCTGAACTCACCGACGTATTTTCTTCCATTGGGAGTGGTAAGGGCGCCTTGACCGTTGAAGGCGTCATCCTTGAACTCACCGACGTACTTGCCTCCACCGGCATAGGTAAGGGTGCCTTGACCGTTGAAGACGTTATCCTTGAACTCACCGACGTACTTGTCTCCACCGGCATAGGTAATGGTGCCTGGGCCACTGAAGACGCTACCCTTAAATTCACCGACGTACTTGCTTCCATTGGTAGAGGTAAGAGTGCCTTGGCCGTGCCCGACGCCATCCCTGTACTCACCAACATACTGTCCATTATTAGAGGTATAGGTGCCGTGGCCGTGCCGTTTATTATCTCTGTACTCACCGACGTACTCGTCTCCATCGGCAAAGGTATTGGTGCCTTGGCCGTGCCGGTTGCCACCTCTGAAATCACCAACGTATTTGCCGCCACTGGGAAGGGTGTAGGTGCCGTGGCCGTGTCGTTCGCCACCCCTAAACTCACCGACGTACCTTCCTCCATCGGCAGAGGCCATGGTGCCTTGGCCGTTGAAGCTGTGATCCCTGAACTCACCGACGTATTTGTCTCCACTGGCTAAGGTGTAGGTGCCTTGGCCGTGCCGTTTGTCATTTCTGTACTCACCGACGTACGTGTCTCCAGCCCACTTGCTTCCATTTCCAAAGGTATGGGTGCCTTGTCCGTGCCGTTTGTCATTCTTGAACTCACCGACGTACTTGGTTCCACTGACCAAGGTATAGGTGCCGTTGCCGTTATAGTTGTTATCCCTGAACTCACCAACGTACTGGGCTCCATCGGGAAAGGTGTAGGTGCCTTGGCCGTTGTAGTTGCCATCCCTGAACTCACCGACGTATTGGGCTCCAGCCCATTGGCTTTCATTTCCAAAGGTATAGGTACCGTGGCCGTGCCGTTTGTCATCCTTGAACTCACCGACGTACTTGCCTCCACCAATATAGGTAAGGGTGCCGTGACCGTTGTAGTTGTTATCCCTGTACTCACCGACGTATTTTCTTCCATCGGGAAAGGTATAGGTACCTTGGCCGTTGAAGTCGCCATCCCTGTATTCACCGACGTACTTGCTTCCATCGGCATAGGTACGGGTGCCTTGGCCGTGTCCGACAGCATCCCTGTATTCACCGACGTACTGGGTTCCATCGGGAAAGGTGTAGGTACCTTGGCCGTTGACGCAGTTACCGCTGGTGCAGCCTGCCTCTTGCCCCCAGCTCTCCACAGAAATCAAAAGCCAAACAATGCAAAAACCGAATAGGCGAAGACTGTTATATGAGGTTCTGGAATTCATCACTAATGCTCTCCAAGGTCAGGTGTCAGAGTTTGTTATAGACCTTCAATATGGAGAGCTTGCGGTCAAATTGTGATGAATAGTGGCAGCTGCAGAAAATTTAGCTCAAGGAGAACTTATCGTCAGTAAATCCCATTGTGATTGAGTAAAAAACCTTATTGGCAGAATGCTAGTCCCTATACCGGAACTTACAAACACTTGGCGCTGAGAGTCTTCATAAAGGCCGCACAATGATTTTTTTGGTGCATCACTCGGCACGTATATCGGGCCCAATAAAGGCAATGCAATTTGACCGCAATGGGTATGCCCAGCCAAAATTAACCCCTCCACTTGAGGGTGAAAGGCTCCCGCCGGATCATGGGTAATGCTTAGCTGTAATTTGCCATCGCAACTTGCAGGGAAATCTAAATATCTAAAATTCCTCGTAAACGCGTCGCCAAATCCACGTATACACACATTAAGGCGATCAATTTCCATAACCTGGTTTTCTAAAACCACTATACCGGCAGCGCGAAAATCGAGAGACCACAAGGTTGGGGTAGACCACTCATCGTGATTCCCCAGTACGGCTATAATCGGTATATCGTCTGATTGACCGAGGATTTTGGCTATCCGCGCTCTCTGTTGTGCTATGTCACGCTTCTTCCTGCCATCATTAATATAGTCGCCCGCCAACATAATAACGTCGGGTTGCTCTGCTAGTACCTCTAGCCAAAGTTTTTCCAAGTCTTGAAATGAAGATTCGTCATCACCTACATGCAGGTCACTGAGTAATGCGACTCTCAATACCGGGGAATCTCTACCGTCGTCAGATATCAGAATCTGTACTTCATTAATCTTGGTAATCAGGTTTACGTGAACTTGATATGCACAAACCATAACGAACGCGGTTATAAGAAATATTTTCAGCTTCACGATACGTGCTCTCACTTTATAAAAAACCTCTAGAGGCTTACTAGTGAATTATTTCCCGGCTTATCATAACTATCTCACGATTTCCGCAAGCCCATAGTCTATCGCAATAGCAATCCAATCAATTGGCCGACCCTCTCAACAGCAAACGTTGTATTCTACGCACACGTTAGCATCTAGCACTCTAAGCAGATTTCATGCCTAGGCCTTGTATGCCGGTTCAAATCGCATTTAGCTCATATAAGAACGGCTGTTAAGTATCAAAACTTTTAGCGAAGAATGGAAATGTCAGTAAAAATAATCGATCTATTTGCAGGACCCGGCGGCCTTGGCGAAGGCTTCAGCAGTTGCCGACCCCAACGCACAAATCCGTTCGAAATCGCAATGTCTGTCGAAAATGAATACAACGCCCATAAGACTCTGACATTACGTGCGCTCTATCGAAGGCTCACAAATGCACAGCGCAAAACATACTATTACCCTTATATATGTTGCTCAAACGAAAAGAATAGAGATCATCGATTCCAGAACATGATTGAGCACTGTAAAGAGAAGTGGGAAGCAGCGCTCATAGAAACGCTTGGATCTCCACATGCATTGGGAAACCCACTCAAATGGAAAAAAATTCGAAATGGCGAGCCTCTAGATCCAGCTGATAGCAAGTCCACAGAGCAAGAGAAAACAATATTTAAAAGACTTTCTGAAATAGTTAAGTCACATGATGGTCCAATAGTAGTAATCGGAGGACCACCATGCCAAGCCTATTCTGGGCTTGGTAGAATCCGCAACCGTGCCGAAAAAAACTATAACCCCGAAAACGACGAACGGTTTTTTCTTTACCAAGAATATCTCAAGGTTATCGACAAAGCTAAACCCGATATATTCGTTATGGAGAATGTAGAAGGAATACTGACAGCTAAATTTGCTAACGGTGAGCGTGTATTTGAGCAGATCAAACAGGAACTCATACGTCCAAAGAACAGGATCGACGAAAGATACGACGTCTATTCATTAAGTACTTACCCACAAGAACCTGCATCTAATGAATTCGGCCCACTTTATATGGCCGACAATGACTATGTCCTCAAAGCCAGTGACTACGGCGTTCCGCAAGATAGGAAGCGTGTAATTCTGCTAGGCATCAAAAAGAAATACGGGCCTGTTAATACAATTTTACGAAAAGTTTGTGCAGATCAAGTTCCATGTACAGAAGAGTTAATTGGTCACTTACCTAAGCTTCGTAGCGGCTTAAATGATGACCGCCTCTCTGACACTAGACAAAATTGGGACCAAGTATGGGATAAATCCTATAACAGCTTGCTAAAAATCCTACGTAGCCCCAAGGAGATAAATCGCGTTGCAAAAAGATGGGTAAGAATTAGGCTTAAACTCAAGGGGAACCTAGGTTTAGGTCGGCGCGAGCAAACTCAATTAGAGCAAGAGCTTGAGGAAGAAATCCGTTCCGCCTACGAGCGAACGGCTATTGAAATCGAAAAGCTAAATTCGCGGATCAATCAACTTGCAAAAACAGACGATGGACGAGGATGCGATTTCTTTGTTAAGACAGGAGTCAAATCAAGAACATTCAGTCGAGAGTTCGAGTTAAATTATCCTGGGCTCTTTAAGTGGTTAAGTAGAGATAAGCATTTGGGTGGAGTAATTAACCACAGGACACGAAAGCATATGGCTAGCGATCTGAAAAGATATCTCTTTTCAGCAGCATGGACTGAAGCCCACTCACACCAAGCAAGCTCCTCGCCAAAGAGCAAAGATTATCCATTTGCGATATCACCTGAGCACAACAACTGGGAGTCTGGCAATCATGCAGACAGGTTTAGGACCATTGGCTCAACCACGGTGCCGCTAACTATTACCAGTCATTTGAGGAAAGACGGACATGCCCAAATTCATTTTGACCCCACTCAAAATAGATCAATGACCGCTAGGGAAGCCGCGCGGATCCAAACGTTTCCAGATGACTATTTCTTTGAAGGTAAACAAGGGGCACAATTTCAGCAAGTTGGCAATGCGGTCCCGTCATATCTCGCTAAGGCAATTGCTCTTCATGTTATAGAGATAATGGAAGACAAAGGTATCATTTAAATACCAAAGGCATCATTGATACTAAGAGCTGGTACTGACAATTTAAGTCTATCAAGCGCAAGCTTTTACCCGGTCCAGATCTCTACCACGAGTCCTTCCAAGGCCATTTGAAATGGTGTTAGATATATTTGGAAATTAACTTTTTTGTTGCGGGGAGATTAAAAAACTCGCGCACTTCTTTTGATCGTCTTATGGCGTGCCACAATTCAATCTTTTTAGCATATTCAGAAAAATCATCACTTTGTGAATATTTTTTTATTAGCTTGTTCGACAACTGAAGTAACCTCTCTGACAATCCAAAAAGGTCCTCTGGCAGCTTCTCAGCTTTCCATAACTTTGAAAAATCGAATGGTCGTGCAGGCGTAGCGCCGTCTGTTTCAGCGAATAACAAAGCTACAGCATAGGGAACCGTGGCCGCTCGTAGTTGCCCCATCGAGTTCTGTCCTTGGCCATATATAGATGTATAGCTATTCACAAGTATCATCTTAGCGATAATGTTTTCGTAAAAGTCTCTGTCAATATTGACGGCACTTTGATCTTCTCCAGTACCAGAAATACTTTCCATAAATCTTCTAAATATTTTTTGCCCACCTTTCTTCACAAACCAAGGCTCGTCCCCCCAGGACAAATAGACTTTTGCAAGTTGATCTTTTGAGAAACGCCTTTCTGTAGGCGATTCGCGCTTCATCCTATGTGCTCCAGATGCCCCAGCCATTCTGAGCATTGTATTAAATTCTCCACGAGACCTTTCAAAAAACCATTTTTTCCCACTAGGAGTAGAGACGCTATTACTAATCCGTTTAAGCTCGACCAGCTCGCGACTTCTTGACCTTAGGTCAACTGGTGAAACGTTTGTTTGTGTATTAGAAAACTTACTAATATTTGAGATAAGCTCATCAATCTCGCTCTCTTTTAAGCTTTCTATTACGTTGATCTTGGCCATGACTTTAACGCGAGAAATATCGAGCCCGTCTTTCTTACTAAAATATATGGAGGCTGTTGTTTGTCCGCCATTTACGATCTGGAAATCTTCAAGAGATTCTATTTTGACTTCGCCCCTTTTTTCAAGAACCTTCGCTCGTGTTGCTGTAATTGTTAATCCATTATTGTAGGCGATGAATCGTTCTGGGTTATTCCTAATGGTATCTCTAAGTCCTTTATTTTTTCCTTTGAATTGAAGAAAGGAACGGACATTTCGATCAAGTAATCGACTGCTGTACCGCTTGTATAAATCAGCTAGAACGTCTGCGCTAAGAACGCAAAGATATGACTTAAAGTTCGTGTCGTTTGCTGCTTCTATCACTGGAATGTAATACCCAAACGTCTTTTTAAAATCAACAATAAGTGGCTGTCTATTGCCCTGAGCAGTAATAATATTCTGTATGAAATTTAGGTCGACAAGCGTTCTTACGACAAGAAGTTCCTTTTGGACTCGTTTTTCCCCATAGGTTGTCGGAATTCTCATATCCTTAAAATGTATAGATTTTGGGGTTATTCCTAGGCCTCGTGTGGACACGGTTGCAGTAAGGGAAACCAAGACTACTTCTACCACATCAAATTGCTCAAGACCTTGAAGTGAAGCTATTTTTCCTGTGAGCGCGGCGATCGGATCTGACGCCTGAATGCCGTCTAGGAATTCTCCTTTAAGGGCGGACTTTACCGTCCTAATCCCTCTATTAAATTGAGACTCATAGTCTGCTCTTTGGCTGATACAGTAGTCATCCAAATCTCCTGTTTCGCCAATAGTGCCTTCATCAACTACGAACAATATGAGCCGCTCACCAGATTCGTTAACTAGATACCCATTAATCTTGAGATTATCTGCTTCGTTTAGGTAGTAACTTTCCGCGTAATCCTCTGTCTCAATGACTTTTGCATCTAATAAATATTTAAGAATGTTCTCTAGAACTAACGATTGATCAATAAACCCGTTTGAGTCTTTGGATTCGGCTATCAAATCAGTCCTTAAGTTTGATAATTCTGATAGTTCTGATAGTTCCATTAGATGCTCTCGTTAAAAATCTTAAACGCTCCTAAAGAAGTTAGATTTAGGTTGTAGCTAACCATTGAAACCTCATCGGAAATTGATGTTTTCCTGATTGCGGGGAAAGACGATGCCACGGCGTCATATGCCTCAAGTCTTTCCAGTAGTATCTTAATATGATCATATCTTTTTATCGTTTCATGATTTATTCCGATTTTTCGTAACGACTTTAGGTAGTTGCTCATTGATCCGCCACGTTGCACTATCAGCTTTTTGATGGAGTCATTTAATATTGAAAGATTAGTTCCACTCTCAGAATCAAAACGCCCAGAAACAACCCAAAGCTCTAACCCTTTACCGGGCTCGCATGTCAGTTGAAATTCGCTACTAATCCGCACTTTGGACGCCTTAATATTTTTGAATTTAACTTCGATGTCTTTACCGTCAAAGGAAAAGTCTTTGGCGGTATCAAAAGGCCCTATCCAAGATTTGATTAAATCATTTACGTGACTGGTCTGGTCTTTCTCAAGATGTCTCTCCAGCACAAAGAGCTCTGCTATCAACCCCTTTACTTGATCGTCGCCAAGGCCATTACGTTCTTTTGCTTCAAACAGCTCCAACCAATCTTGGACCAGCTTAATTAGGAGTGGTGCGCAATTAGCTACTTCGACTGTGTGGATTTCCTGGTAGAGAGCAAATACTAGGTCCGTAAATAACTCCGAATGTAGTTGATCCTTGAGGAGCAGGATAATTTCACCCTCATCACTGGAAAACAGTTCGATGTTCTTCCTTCTGATATTCGTAATTACCCCCGAACCCGCTGGGACGAATTTGGGCGGCAGCAAAACCAAGCATCTATTTCCGTCAATATCCAAGCCCAGATTTAGATCAGGTATACACTTGGAATCTATTTTTTTATAAGTAAATTTGAAGTTAATCCCAACCTCAATACTATGCCAAATCGAGTCTAGCGAAATTTTTTCAATCATTATTTTCGAGTGCCTCATCAATATCAGTTTCGAGAGCATCTATTTCATCTCCGAGGTCGATATTCTCTTGTTTAAGCGCCTCATCTTCACTCGCCTTGATATGATCCTTGCTCTCCATATACTGCGCCATCGGATCATTGCTTACTTTTGGTATTCCAACGGCAAGACCTATCAACGGAACATCCGTACCCAAAGTTGCTTTACTGCTCTTTAGTTCTTCAATGGGATTTTGATCGTTTTTGTCTAAGAAAATCTTATCGGTATCAATCAGGTAGATCACAATAACGCCATTCGTACTTGGCATCTTTCTTCGATAAACATGTTCAGGAATATTTTTTTTCTTCAATTTCTCGGTAATTTCTGACTCAGAGTCATTCGGATAGAGCGCTTCTAACTCCGGCCTTTGTTTTTCTAGGAATTCGGATTCGGCTATTTCAATATCCTCATCCTTCGCCAAGGCAACTTTCATGTCCGCACTGCTATGAATGTTCGAACTACGCCCTCCGGCTATCCAAGTCTGCTCATCTTTTAGCAATTTTATAGCTTCCATTCGAGCGTTATTCGATGTAGATATTTGACGTGAAATCGTCTTAATCACATGATTTTTTAAGCCCAGCCTCTCAGGTGTTTTTATTTCTTCTCCGTCCCCACGTATGTTGATCGATATAGTCCAGCGAACAAGCTTATCTTTTTCATTGCACGCCCTGATATAACGAGACACTTCGTCCAAGTCATGATCGAAGTAACTACCTTCCAGTGCAAGAAGGCCTAAAGCTATTTCTGGTGGGGCTCCTCTATAAACCAAAGCTCTCTGGCTCTGGACTGGTATGAAATACTTACTTATCTCTCCAATGTATGAGCAAAATGATTCGTATGCTTTCGTAACCCTATCCTGGGTCAGCTTAAATTTTGTGGTCTGAACAAAATGATCTGAATATGTAAACTTCTGTGCGGTAGCGTTCTTTAGAATTGTATTTCGTGTGAGTTTTAAAGCGCCCGGATGGCTTAACAATTTTAGTGAGTAATTTTCCGGCGTGTTAAGCGGATCGCGATTCATGTCTGATAGCTTTTCAGTGAGATCCTCCACAGTCATACTAATACTGTTAAATTTCTCCATTGCACCGCTAGTCATAAATATTTTGCAGCAGTCTACATATCCCGGTCTATAGCCGAACCAGCGACCCATCTGAAGTAGCGTATCAGTGAAGCTGGTGTCTCTTATAAAATAACTCACAGTCAAGCCTTCAAGAGTAAACCCTCGTGAAAGCCGGTTGCCTCCTATTGCTATAAGTGTTTGCGGACCCTTTTCTTTATAATTTAGTTGGTCTTTGGGGGGCTCACTATTTAGAGCTAACACGGAAATATCTTTCGCAACTGTGCTCAGTAAAGGCCTTACATCCTTAAATGAAACAGACGTAAGGAAGTCGTCGAAATACTGTAGATGCTCACTCATACCACTATGCATAGACGCCGCGAAGTGAGTGGTAAAATGACGCTCGAATTCTGCGTATATTCCATCTCCACTCGATGGAAGCTCCAGTGCAGTCTTTTCAGCTAGCTCTTCTACGAATTCTTGTACAAGTTTTTTAGTTGTAGATTGCCAGTTAATAAAACGAGAAACGTGGATAAGCATTGTGTTATGCGGTTGATAAAACACCGTCTTATACATTTTTTCCTTTCGAATTGAACGTATTGCAGTTGCCAATACAAAGCAGCATATTGCCTCTTTTAGGGAATTCGGCAGCGAGCCAGGATAGGGGTCAAACCGATTTGCGGCTCTCGTTCCTTTACCCCTATCACGCGTAGGTAATAGAGAGTCTTTCTCAAGGCGTTGGGGAAAATATTTGAGATCATCTGTAATCATTGGAGCCAGCATGGGCTCGATCTTTTTGACTTCAGAATGTGTCGTGAATATCTCTTTGATGCCGATATAGTTGGGGGGAGGAGTTATCAGCTGAATAAAATCCTTTGGAAAGACATTTGAGCCCAGAACGAAGCTATAGTTCTTTCCCCTTACAGAAAACTCTTCGAGAAGTTTATTGCCTCTATCCTCCCTAAGCTGCAAAATATTGGCGAAAGGACTTGCTGTGTATCCGACATATGCGTTTTTTTCAAATAGACCCAATATGGATCGCAGCAATGAATTGATTTTGGAGGCACGCAGTCTTCCCGTTTCTCCATAATTATTTAAAGACGCATTGTCCGCCTCGTCGTCAATGATTAAGAGTGAAATACGATTTTCTCGTTCCTGGAGCTCCCCTTGCAGCCATATAAGGATTTGTTTGAGGATGCTTTGATTTTTCTTGCAAACGAGTAATGCTTTACCTGCAGTAATGTCGGTCTCTTGACTTCCTAAAGCAGCCTTAAAGTCGGTTGCCTTTGACGTGATTACTCTGACAGGCTTAACGTCTCGATGCGCTTGAACGTTAGAAAATTCATTGAATTGGTAATCCTGCGCTACACCCTTCCATTGACCTTCCACCTTCTTACCAACCACATCGGTTTGAACCCTATCTTGAGTTTGGACTCGCAAATCTTCCATGATCCCTGAAAGCACGATTACCAGGTGATAGCCAGCATCAATCGCACTAGCAATTACACCGTTGAAATTTTCTGTTTTACCCCCCTGAACAGGGCCAACGACTAGCCCTCTTGATGCGAAGCCATTAATTGAAGATGGATCTCCTAACTGCTCAATGATTTTCATTGTAGAGCGACGTGTTTCTAATACATGTTTCTCTGGTCGTTTAACGTATCTTGTGAGGTAGTGGAAGTATCGCTGTCTGTAATTCCCCACCTCTCCATCTACCCAGCCTAGCTGAGCTTTCCTTTCATCGGTCAACCAGGTTGCCTCTTGCGAGCCTTTCAGCATGATACTTGGTGTGGAACTGCGCTGTAAAAATGTTTTTATTTCACTTACCGAGTTGCTGTATGAAGATTCAAATTGCTTCTCCGTAAGCAACTCCCTCTTGAGCATACGGCATGACATTTCTAGAAATTTTCGCGCTCCTTCTTTTCGCTCAGGTTCTTCGAAAAATGAACCGTGAATGCCGATTGAGTCATTGTTATCTATCTGTGACTTCAAAAATTTTTCTATGTACTCAATATAAAAACGATCCGCTGACATTACCTACTCCAAAATCTCTAGTACGGACTGGGGAAGTGTTTCAATCGCGTACCCTAGCTCTGGCATGAAGTCTCTTTTGATGACCTCGACACTAATTTCAGCTTGGATAAGTTCATTCACGATTTTCAGTAACTCATCTTCACTAAGTAAAACGTTGCCACTGGATATCCCAAAGGGCTCTGGCTCTGCTGACTTTCGAACAACGTTTAGCTTAGTAATAAACAACCTTAGGATCGTATTGAGAATGGTAACCTTATCCTGCGGAAGCTCTGTATAGAGACTCTCTAGCAACGGAAAGTTCTTGTTCACAAAAAATGTAAGGCCTTTGCTCGAAGGCTCCAGGCTCCACAAAGAAGATTTTTCGTCCTTTTTATTTTTAAACCTTCTTTGTGGGGCTTTGTTGTAATACTCGCGTTCTGCCTCTCGTTGTAGAACATCTATATAGGACTTAAACGCTTTCCGTAGATCGCTAGGAATGTTGACCTGTGATTTCGCCACATTTAGATGAAGATGAAGGTCGACTTGGTTACCTATATCCACTCGCAAACGGGCAAGCTGTAGACGTGGTGATTTTTTCACAAGTGCATTCCAGCCACCAAATGAGATTAGTCGATCTGCCCTGTAGACGTAGACCCCCTCCATATCGATTAAACCTAGATGCTTTGTAGTCCACACTGACGCCCCAGAACGAGATTCTGCGATGGCTCTAGCAGGCAAAACAAAGCCCTCAATTTTTATGCTGTCAGCATTAAATACTCGAGATTTCGATACGATTGGTCTTAAATCTTTCTCCGAAGCGGGAAAGGGATTGAAAGGAATTATTTGACAGTTGTTCAAACGAATCTTTAGGGGGGAATTCTCTTTTTCCATGAACCTATGGAAAACTATTGAAAGATGGTCCGCTGTAACCTCAATTAGCTCTTTTTTGAGCGCCTTTTCTCGGCCTGAAGGAGTGATAAATTCTTCAAATTTGTACAAGCCTTGCCACACGACGATAGTGTTGGCTTGGTATTGTTCGAATTGATTAAAGCATTGGGTTGATAGCCCATCATATTTTGACAGCCACTCTTTGATTTCAGCTTCTGAATTAACGGCTATCTTCCATTCGCCCTTTTCAAGGACACTTAAATCCCAAGTTCTTGCAGCATAGCGTTTTGTCCCTTTTTTACGGGAGATAACAGTAAATTTCCTTGACTGAGAAAATGACGCCGTTTTCAAACCCAGTCCAAACCTTCCTAGATCATCTACGTGACGTGCGCAATCTGGAGATTGGCTAGGCAGCTGCATAGCTAGTTTAAGTTCTTCCTCACTCAGGCCGTCCCCGTTATCACTGAGGAAGAGTGTAAAAGGCTGCTGCGAGATATCAATTAGCAGCTCTACACGATCTGCCTTCGCGGAGATCGAATTATCAATCAGGTCTGCTAGCGAAGCCTGGAGGGTGTAGCCTTGCTCAGCTATTGACCTAATGAGGCCTGCTGGAGATGGAGTTGCATCTTCGTAGACTGTTGAATTCATAAAGGTTTTGCTGCCCCTGTTGGCTTTTCTATTTGTCCGTCGCCAAACAAATGGGACAGGTTTAGCGTTTATCTAATGGAGAGTTTTGTTCCTCATTTTCAGTTTACGCGGCGTATCGCTGATAGTGCAACCGACGCGGTGAAAAGCCCGTAATGCTTACCCATCATCACTGCTGCACGAAGCCTTACGCTGTCCTTAGGCTCGCCTTCCCGCATTTACCGGGAATCCCCGAACTCACCGACGCACCTCTTTCCATTGATAAAAATTTCGTTGTAAAAGTATAATTAAAAGTATATAGAAGTACTTGTAAAGTTACTTAAAGTATATTATAGTATGCTTCATTAGCAAGAGGAGACACTCAATGAATGGCGAATGCATATTGGTTTGGACGGGCGAATGGATGGATGACCTAATAGGTTTTAAGGGTACTCAAGGGAACCTAGATGGGTGGAAGTTGGATACCAAGCGTGCCAGTAAATGTAAATACGTCATTTGTGTAGCAGACAGGCTTAACTCTCCAATGGACGACCTTGATCATGGACAGGGTTTTTTTGTTGGAAGAAACCTCACAGCCAGAAAAGCAATTCTAGGTCATGAGTCGAAGTGCATGATCGAGGTTGAAGAGTATGTGGAAATTTCTGATCTTCCAGGTTCATATGAACTATGGGGCCCATCTAGAAATCCAGTTGCATACAAAAATATTGAGGAAATGGAGGAATTGCTTCAAGTCGATTTTGCTGCAATGGCATTTAAGACTGCCCCGAACCGATGTATGGATTACGTTAAAGAAGTTATGAACATGCGACTTGATTTCTACGCTAATGAACCTGATGAGGAGAAAGGGGAAGGGCTTTCATTTGCTGAGGCAAAACAGGAACTGTCTGTGAAATACGGCGTTCCCGTAGAGGATATTGAAATCACTCTCAGAGGATAAAGCAAATAAATTCATTAAATATTTATAAAAATTAATGAGGAAAGTTGTTATGAATGAATTAGAGATGCAAATACAAAAGTATTATGAGGACTTCAAAAGAGATTTTAATCGAGGTAATTTTCCTGATGTCTTTGAGTTAATTGAAAATCATAATAAAAAAAAGAACTTAAAGAGACAGGAGCATAGTTTAGGAAATTTTGCGATTTTTTATACGCCAGTTCGATACAAGCCAAAAATAATGATGATAGGCAATAACCCTTCTTGGTTTGATAAAGACAATGGAGTTATAGGTCATAAAATCGTTAAGGAGTTAATGAAAGCTCCCCCTAAAGATAACTCTTACTTAGTTCATAATCATGTTTATGCTAACCGTATGCAGGATATATTTCGTCGGGTTGGAGGGATGGACTTACTTAAAAATTGTGTTGGAATGAACAGGTGGTGGCTGCAAACAGGCTCACAGAATGCTTCATGGAATAGAGCTTGTAAGGCTTATTCTTTCAATCTTAAGCAAAGCCTGTATGAATATTGTGAGACGAGAACAAGAGAGATTATCAGCTTAATTCAGCCCAAAGTTACTCTGCTGGTAGGAGTAAAAGCACAAAAACTTTTGCCACAAGAAATTTATTTGGGTACTGATATCCAACATGTTTCTTATCCTTTAGGCGGAGGAATTACGCTTCTTGAAAAAGAATTAAGAGCAATAATAAAAGGGTTTTGATTGCACAGGCATTGAAGCAGAAGGTAAGAGCATGAATCAAACAGACCTTTTCCCATACTTTATTGACAAAACGATGGTCAATAGCTATCGGGTTGCTCTAAGTGAACTAAAGCTACTGAGAGAAGCAAGGGCCGAATGGATTGAGCTCCTAAGGTCTTACAAAAGAATGAAACGAGACCTTAAAAGAATATGTGATGCATCAACAGAAGGACAGCTTAAACACCGAAGGCTACTCAAAAAATTTGAAGCTAATGAAAACGACATAAAACAATGTGAAGAATTCAAAAATATAGATTTCAATATAAGAAAATGGGAAGCAAGACTGGTTTCAGTAAAGTCTGCAATCAATGATTCACGGGGCTGCAATAAAAAACCACTTCGATTTTTTAGCGGCATAAAGTTCGGACAGCCCTCAGAGTGGGGTGTAAGAATCTTCTGTAGGCCTATGGATGAGGCCGGACACAGGATATTCGCAGCTGAAAACCAAAAGCATGAAAAGGAAAGTCATGATAAAGGTTTTTTATTCGTGATTTCGCCAGATCGAATAAAGATTTTAGAAATTGAATATTTTGGTGATTGGCAAGAATGTGACGTTGATGAGTTTTCTCATCAGTGGTTACCTACCAGGGTGGAGACGATTGGTCCATCAAGTGAAGAGCAGGTAAAAGCATTTAAGATCTTTAAGCAATTGGTATCAGATGCAGAAAAAATTAATGGATTTCCAATAACCGATGAGAGGCATGACTCAATACTTTCAAAACCAAACTTTAGAAGGTTATTAATAAGGATTTTTAATTCCAAATACTTTGTAGGTACTGACCAAAACTATAATCGAAGGTGGGAGCAGTCCTGTACGTCCTAGATAATCGACAAAATCAAATATTCAGGGAAAGGGAAGGTCGCTCTACGCGAATGACTGGCTCTTCGTCACCTGCATCGATCGTCCGCGCACATTCGTGACCGGCATATACGGCATGTGCAATCGTTCCCGGCGCACGACAGTCACCAATGCCCACGACAGACTTGATGCCTGCATTTTCGATATGCTCAGACCTTTCGTTGAGCTCATTGAGTAGGCTGTCATTTCCGGTTCTATGTCCTACAACAACCAGTGATTCGCAGTCTATTTCACTCACTTTTCCACTTCGATAGACGCTACTGAGTTGAATGGCGCCATTATTGAACCCAGTAATGCGTTTTTCCAATTCAATGTGAATATCGAGATCGAGCATTCTATTTCGAATGTCGTGCAGTTCGTTATTCATGAACGTCCAGGCAGATACGGCGTTCGCGGGCGTTACTATCGTGACTTCATTGCCACGTCGGCGTAGCACCTCTGCCAGACAGTTGCCCATGTAGTAGTGGTCAAAGTCGTAAATGACAACGGGACCCTTTACGTCGGCCCCTGATAACACCTCATCAGGGGTAAATACATTGCCCTCGAATTTTTTGACCGGAAATCC
>ENA-OSJC01002124-OSJC01002124.1-marine-metagenome-genome-assembly--contig:-NODE-2124-length-15268-cov-13.701731_pt1 | contig 15268 bp, 17 predicted proteins | sample MGYA00237885_ERZ534234 | MGnify/ENA primary metagenome ERZ534234 (study PRJEB26413, sample SAMN06343907) | marine metagenome | isolation source: coastal waters | place: Atlantic Ocean: West Antarctic... | reverse complement strand
ACTCCCCAAATAATCGTTGCATCTTCTGCTGTAAAAGGTCGAATAACTGAACTAACTTCAGCATTATCAGATAATCTAACACCATTAGCTGAAATGTTTACCAAAATACCTCTGGCGTCTTTTAACTCCACATCCTCAAGCAGTTCAGAGCTAACAGCTTGCTGAGCCGCATCTATGCCCCTGTTCTCTTCTGCACACGAGCTTCCGGTACCCATCATTGCGATGCCTTTTTCTGACATTACAGTCTTCACATCGGCAAAATCAACATTCACATATCCAGGTTTCATAATAATATCTGAAATGCCCTGAACTGCACCCTTCAAAATATCGTCAGCCTTAGCAAAAGCTTCTTGCATTGTGGTTCTGGGGCCCAGTATCTCCATGAGTTTTTCATTTGGTATCGTTATTAGACTATCAACTTCTTCAACTAACTCAGAAATGCCACCTTCAGCAGCCTTTTGTCTTTCTTGTCCTTCAAAGCTAAAGGGCTTAGTCACCACAGCAACCGTTAAAGCTCCAAGCTCTTTAGCAATTTCTGCTATAACAGGTGCGGCTCCTGTACCGGTTCCGCCTCCCATCCCAGCAGTAATAAAAACCATGTCTGCTCCATCAAGCATCTCCTCTATTGCTTCTCTATCTCTTTCAGCTGCAGCCTTTCCAATCTCAGGGTTTGCCCCGGCACCCAGGCCTTTAGTGAGATTATCTCCCAGCTTTAAAATTGTTGCTCCCTTGGCTCTATCTAATGCTTGAGCATCTGTATTAGCACAAATAAATTCTGGACCTTGAATTTCATGCTCCATCATATGGATTACAGCGTTGCCGCCTGCACCGCCTACACCAATTACCTTAATGGTTGCTTTGCCACCAGTTTCTTCAATTATTTCCCAATTCATTTAATACCCCTTATTAAAAAGTCATTGTTTTTATACTTTCTGGCAAAATAACTTCAAGAATCTCAGTAGAGAGAGATCCACCCATTTGCCTCATTTCCCAATTTTTTTCATTCCAAATTTCAAATTTATTTCCCATGCCTACCAAGGCTATTTTATTTGATGCATTAATGTCTGCATATTCTCTTAACTCACTTGGAAGTAAAATTAGCATTCTGCCTAATGGATCAAAATCATTGACGCTAGCATTGCCCAGAATTGTCCACTGTAAATTTCTTACTATTGGATCTAGCCCCTGAAGAGATTGCAGCTCACTTGCAATTTGAGTCCATGCTGAGCCTGGATAAATTTTTAAAGCTGGGTATTGAGGATCTCTAGTTACAACAATTTGCGTTTCATGCGTTGACTGAAGATGATCGCGATATTTTGCTGGTATCGCTAAGCGACCTTTTGCATCTATCGAAATTGTTGTAAAACCAAACATATTACTCAAATTAATATTAGTAACACACTTTATACAACATATTTCACACTTTTACACACTTTTTGTTAAAAAAAGAAAAAATGAGTTGACCTATAAGCCGGATTCTGTTTTAGATGGCCATCTATCTAGGCAATATGTCGCCACATTGCTCAAGCAACCTACCCGAATCCTAAGCGAGCAGCCTAAACGGATTCCTATTTGGTTTTGCTTCGGGGTGGGGTTTACATTGCCAAGGCTGTTACCAGACTTGCGGTAGGCTCTTACCCCACCTTTTCACCCTTACCAATTGCTTGGCGGTATATTTTCTGCTGCACTTGCCGTGGGCTCACGCCCCCCAGGAGTTACCTGGCACCCTGCTCTATGAAGTCCGGACTTTCCTCTAGAAAATACAAAAGCATTAACTAGCAGCCATCCAATCAACTCAGTGACATTCTAATGCGTTTAGGAAGAATTAGAAATGCTTAAAAGAAACTTATACACTTTTTGCTTTGAATGATTTGTTACTTTTGCTATTAATTTTGAGGCATCTGAGGGAGACATGTATTCAAGAAACGGTATGCAAAATTCTTTATTTAGATCTGCAGAGCCCTGTGATTTTATCGAAGATTGTATAATAAGAACAAATTCTCCTAAAAGCTTAATTTTTAATTCAAGCATTTGCTCTTGAATCTCTTTAATAGTGCCGCGATAAATTGACTCGTACTCTTTTGTCATTTCTCTACAGATCGAAACTTGAGAATTACCATCAAGAATTTCTAAAAATATCTCTAATGTCTTGGGAAGCCTCTTTGCTGACTCAAAAAATATATAAGGAATTCCATTATTCTGCACCTCTAACGCAATTTTTTTTCTTGCAGCGCTAGGTTTTGGAAGAAAGCCATAAAAGGTAAATTGATGGGAGGGCATTCCAGATAAAAGCAATGCATTAATAATTGAAGATGGTCCTGGTAAAACTGTAAAATCTATACTTAATTCTATGCACTTTTGCACTAATGGATACCCTGGATCGGAAATTAATGGTGCTCCTGCATCAGACATGACTGCTGCGTCACCTCCATCCAATAAATAAGTTGTAATTTCCAAGAGTTGATTTTTTTCATTGTGCTCATGAAAGGGTAGTGTCTTTTTAGATATATTAAAATGCTGAAGCAATCTAGCAGCTATTCTCGTATCCTCTGCATAAATACGACCAACATCTTTTAATGTATTGATTGACCTCAAAGATAAATCATTTAAATTACCAATAGGTGTGCAAATTAGATAGAGCATAGTATTAGAAACATGAAATCAAAAAAAAAAATTATAGTTAACTTTACAATATTTGGACTCATCTTATCATCATGCTCAACAGCTTCGGTTAAATTATCTAATGAGGCCCCTGCCAAGGCTCATCAAATGCAAGGGCATGAGATAGATAAATATCTTTCTTATCAACACTTTGATATTGCCTCGGTGGAAGAATTAAATCAAATCATTGTTAATCAGACTTCTAGCAGAGAGCAAAATACAAAGTTACAAAAGCTTAAAAGAAATGTAAAAAAAATTACTTCTAAGAAAAGCTTCACTTTGAATATTAATAATTCAAATATCCATTCATTAGCACTATTAAAGTTAATTTATAAATTCGACTTGCCCATAAGCATCGCCTGGGATGAATTGAATGCTGAGCAAGCATTCAATCATTTAGCCTCGGAAAGACTCTCAGGATTTTGTAATAGTATTTTTGAAGATACTCTGGAAGCAATTGCAGGAAAAATTAGCAATGCTGCCGAGGAAACAATAGTTATATATGTAGATAAATATTCAGCTTTTAATAACACGCTATCCGAGCAATTTCCTGAACTGATAAGCATCGAATTAAATAAAAATAATCCCCTGGAATTTGCTTCCACAATTCTTGGCATTGACGAAAGCAACGATCGTTTCAAAAAAATTACTAACCTAAACCCAAATCAAAAACTAAAATTTACTCCCAGGTCTAGGAAGGATACTAAGAACATAGTGCTGCTTCTTGAGCCAGATCAATACAAATCTGTGTTGCCAGCTTTTAGATATCATGGTGGTGATAAGTTTGAGTATATAAACTTTAGTTCAGCTATAGAAAGTTTGGGTAATCTCCTGCAATTATTGGATTTTGAGAAAACTCAGATGAGCTTGTCATCATATTTATTAAATGAAATTAAGAATAAAAATAGAACATCACTTGATGGTATTTTAGGTGAATCAGCATTAAATGATTGGCTGATAGTCCAAGTATTAAAACAGGCCGGAGTAGACTCCGCTTTGGTTAATGGGATGTCAGGAAAGATAATTTATAAAAGAGGCAGCTGCGCCAAACGCATAATACCTTTGATCAGTATTAATTCTCAATGGGTAACCTCTTAGCTTCTTGGCTTCTTGGCTTTTTAGCTTCTTAGCTTCTTAGCTTCTTAGCTTCTTAGCTTCTTAAATCCCTTTCGATTAATGAAAGGCTAGCTTGAAAACTTGGCATTGCAAATATTTTCGCTTGATAATCAAGTAATGGTTTTAGATGCCTGTTGAGTGGTAAGTTTATTCCCAAAGACGGCAAGCGCCATAAGATAGGAGCAAGATAACAATCAATTAGAGAAAAGTCTTGAGTCATAAAAAAACTAAATTCTTTAAATGTAGGGGCAACGGTACTTATTTCGTTCAATAGCTCTTCTCTTAACATAACTAATTCTTTTTCGGAGAGAGTTTTAGCCGTTAACTTGTCGACCAGTGGGCACCAATCCTGATCAATGCGAAGCATCAATGATCGAGTATCTGCTCTTGATACTGGATAGACTGGCAACAAAGGAGGGTGAGGAAACCTCTCATCTAAATATTCAAGCATTATCCCAGTGTTGTAAAGAGCAAGTTCTCTATCAACTATAATAGGTAAGCAATGGTATGGGTTTAGTGCCATAATCTCATCAGGAGCCTCTTCAAGCGAAGTTTCTCTTATTTCGCAGACAATATCTTTTTCTGCCAATACTATTCTTACTCTATGGCTGTAGTGATCGTCTTTTTCAGAATATAAAATCATGGGTCCTCTGGGTTATTTATTAAAATTCTAGTGATAATCTTTTTGATACTCTCTAAAAAGCAGATAGGCAAAAGATGTAAAAATTATAAAAAATAAAATTACATACCAACCTATTCTTTCCCTATCAGCTCTGCTTGGCTCCCCAACATAAGTCATGAAGTTTACAAGATTATATATTACTTCATCAAATTCAGCTTTGGACAAAGAGCCGGTGTTAGGAATCGTCTTCAGATACCCGCACTGCTCTTTTGTAATATCATTTCTAGAGAGATCTCTCTTAACTCCTCCATTAGAAGCAATAATAGGCACATCTTTGCAAGAAAGTATTTGCTGCCCTTGCAAGGATGCAAGCACATTTGGCATAGCCGCACCAGGATAGACCATATTATTAACACCATAGGGCTTTGATGAATCTTCATAAAAAGTCTTGAGATAAGTGTAGACCCAATCAGATCCATGCAATCTAGTAACCAGCGTTAGATCAGGTGGGCTAATACCAAACCAAGACTCAGCAGTAACTTTATCCATCGAGCCGGTCATCCTGTCACCAAGCTTAACTGTTTGGCCATACACTAGGTTTGAAGAGAGCATTTCCTCAGGTATCTCTAAATCTTTTGCGATTCTATTCCAGCGAGAATATTTAAGCGAATGACAGCCATAACAATTATTCATAAAAGTTACAGATCCTAGTTGAAGTGATTCGAGGTTATTTAATTGAGGTTTAAATGTTTCACATTCCCCATAATCACCACATGGAGCAGACTCAGATGCAAATGTATTAATAAAAATGAAACATAAAAAACTGATAATCAGTAATTTTTTCATAGTCTCTCTGGCACTGGTTTTGATGTCTCTATAGATGTATATATTGGCATCAGGAGGAAGAATGCAAAATAAATTACAGTCCCTACCTGACTTAGAGTTGTTCTCAGTTCAGTCACTGGCATAGTTCCAAGCCATGCCAACATCAGCCAACTTAAAACAAAAGTTACCATCGCTATTTTGCTTAAATTACCCTTGTAGCGAATGGAAGCAGCTTTACTTCTATCTAGCCAAGGAACAACAAAAAGAATTGCTATGGCGGCACCCATTACAATCAAGCCTCCCAATTTATCAGGAATAGCTCTCAACATAGCGTAATAGGGTGAGTAGTACCAAACAGGTGCAATATGATCAGGAGTGCTTAATGGATTAGCTTCTTCAAAATTAGCAAGCTCCAACATATATCCTCCCCCCTCAGGGAAGAAAAACATAATGATTGAAAAAACTATTCCAAAAATACCAATTGCAACCAAGGCATTTAAAATCTTATATGGAAAAAACGGTACGCTGTCTAAAGGAACACCATCCTCGTCAAGATATTTTTCAATATCAACACCTTCTGGATTTCCAGCTCCAACCTCGTGCAATGCTACCAAATGCATGAAAACTAAAGCTATAAGAATTAAAGGTAATGCAACTACATGCAAAGCGAAGAAACGAGAAATTGTTGCACCTGAAATATAGTAGTCACCCCTAACCCACAACTCTAGAGATTCTCCAATGTATGGAATGGCTCCAAATAATGAAATAATCACTTGAGCACCCCAATACGACATTTGGCCATATGGTAATACATACCCAAGGAATCCTTCGGCCATCATAACGAGATAAATGGTCATCCCAAAAATCCATACTAATTCACGAGGCTTATGATAGGAGCCATACATCAGACCGCGAAACATATGCAAATACACTACTGCAAAGAACAGTGAAGCACCTGTTGTATGCATGTATCTAATAATCCAACCATAATCAACATCTCTCATAATGTATTCAACTGAAGCAAATGCGCCTTCTTCGGTATTCTCATAACCGAACATTAACCAGATACCGGATACAATCTGAATGATTAGTACTACTGAAGCAAGTGCACCAAACATATACCAAAAATTTACTTTTTTAGGTACCGGATGTTTTGATAAATGGCGCTCGTAAGTATTTTTAATTGGCAGTCGATCATTGACCCAATTAAATATTCCTGAAGATTGATTTGACATTATGCTATTTCCCCATCTTCCCCTATGGTTAAAATATTTCCACTAAAAGTATGCGGTGGAACCTTCAAATTCGTCGGTGCTGGAACACCTTTAAATACTCTGCCTACTATATCAAACATAGACCCATGACAGGGACAAAAAAACCCTCCAATCCATTCTTGATCCCATGGTTGGGGCTCCATCTCAGGATAATATTTAGGAGAGCAACCTAAGTGCGTGCATACCCCAGCTATAACAGTAAACTCATCTGAGGTTGATCTAGTTGGATTGATATTTCTATAGGGCTCATCGATGTTAATAGATTGAGGGTCGTCTAGTTTTTCCTCTATCTTAGTAAGGCTTGCAAGAGCCTCTTTTGAATGTCTGATAACAAACACGGGTTGCTTTCTCCAGGCAACTTGAATTTTTTGACCAACTTGAATTTTAGAAATATCAACTTTAACAGGAGCGCCAACTGCCTTAGCCTTTGCACTCGGATTCCATGCAGATAAAAAAGGAACTGCTGCAAATGGAACTCCAGCAGCTCCAAAGCCTGCCGTCATGCCGATTAAGACTTTTCTTCGTGTGGTAAGTTTGTCTTCCATTAAAGGAATTAACGTTTTGAGAATTGAGAGCTTTTTCTAGCTTTCTTGAGACCCGGTTTCTTTCTTTCAACTTTTCTATCATCTCTTGTCAAAAAGCCAGCAGATTTGAGCTGAGACCTAAGAGATTCATCATATTCTAGTAAGGCTCTTGAAATGCCATGTCTAATTGCTCCGGCCTGACCGAAGCTACCGCCACCTTTTACCATTGCTTTAATATCAACTTGCTCATCAAGCTCTGTTAATTTTAGAGGTTGGAGTACAAGCATCTGAGCGACCTGTCTCCCAAAGTAATGAGAAAGCTCTTTATCATTTACCATGATCTTACCTTGACCTTTAGAAAGGTAGACTCTTGCGGAAGAAGTCTTACGTCTACCGGTTGCATAATGGATAGCTGTGCTCATATTTTTGGTTCCCAAATTTGAGGTTGTTGTGATTCATGAGGGTGCTCAGAACCCTTATAAACTTTTAATTTTTTGTACATCTGTTTACCAAGCTTATTCTTTGGAAGCATTCCCTTTACAGCTTCCTCAATAACATATTCTGGCTTAGTCTCTAATATATCTTTTAAAACTCTTGTTTTTAATCCGCCAGGATAAAGAGTATGGGTGTAATATTTTTTATCTTCCAGCTTATTTCCAGTAACTTTGATTTTTTCAGCATTAATTACAATAACGAAGTCCCCACCATCAGTGTGAGGTGTGAAAGTTGCTTTATCTTTTCCTCTTATTTTGTCTGCAATTTTTGTAGCAAGACGACCCAATATCTTATCTGAGGCATCAACTATGACCCATTCATGGGTAGCGTCTTCTTTTCTTAGAGAAAGAGTTTTCATTTTATATATGTTTTAAAGAAAAATTAGATGCGAATGTTAATGTTTAAGCGCAATTTAATCAATATTTTAATGCATTTAGTTTACTTTTTTCTCTAAATCTTCGAGATATTTTTTACTGGATATTTCATGCAATCTGCTTGCAGATCTTTCCCATAGAAATTTTAACTGGGTTCCCGTATATAAATTTTGTAGCAATGCATCGTCAGCAAATAATTTCATCTTTTGTTTTTCCTGGTAAGTAATATCAATATAGCTAATAAATCGTCTGATTTTATCTAGATGTTCATCATTGCAAGAATGAAATTCACTAAGAAAAACCCATTTATAGGTTTGTACTATTTCTATAAAGTCCATGCTGCCGCAAGGTTCTGAAAAGAAGTCTTTAAATGAAAGCCATAAAAAATTTTGAGAACGCCCGTTACATGAAAATTCTCTGTTATTAACAGTAAAATTAGGGCTCGCAGCCCATTCCTCTTCAAATGTTTTGTGAAGAAATCTCTTTACATCTTTATCAACAGAATTAAATAATGAAATTTCTCTGAGTCGATAGTCTTCAGCCCCCTCAAGATTAAAAATAATAAAGTCGGATTGAATAAGCTTGATTGTTGGTAAAAATTTATTTCTTTGTAAGCCCCCTTTGTATAAATCTTCTGGCGGAGCATTTGAAGAAAGCATTACCCGAACCCCATTGTCAATTAAACCCTTTATGACTAGCCCAACAATCATGGCATCAGATATATCTTCTATTTGGAACTCATCAATAAATAGCATTTTATATTTCTTTGAAAGATCTTTTGCAATAAGCGGCAAAGGATCTTTAATTTTTCTAATCTCGGATAATTGGCTATGTATTAATTGCATGAATTCAATAAAATGGAATGTCCCCGAGTCCTCAAAATAACTGTCATCTATTGCTTTTAGAAGTAACGTTTTACCCCTTCCAACAGGGCCCCAAAGGTAAATACTTCCAGGATTTGAGCGTTTACGAAATAGAGATGAAGATTTATATTGAGAGTCACACTCAACAAAGGTTTCTAAAAATAATTGCTGCGACTGATCAGGCGTAATCCCCTTGGATGCAAGATTCTCAAGTACAATCTTTATATCCTTCATTATGTTAATTTAATAGGCATATGAGATTTTTTAATAATAAACTTTCAAGAATCAATTTTGTAATTCTTATGCTTATTCTCCCATATCTTTATATAGATATGTCTAATAGTTCTGATTCATCAGGAATTAGCAAAGCTGCATTATCGGTTGTTAATATTATTGCTTCCAATACCTCTGCCTTGGAAACTTACCAAGGTAGAATTAATCAACCGGTTGTAGGCTCTGGAATTATCATTTCAAAAGATGGCTATATTGTAACGAATCTTCATGTCATCAATGGACAAAAAAAAATTAATGTTGAACTTGACGATGGTCAAATAAAATTGGCGAGCATTATTGGCTACGATCAAAGATCTGATTTAGCAGTCATTAAAATTTCAGATCAAGAAAAATTTTCTCCAATTAAATTAGCAGATAGCAAAACAGTTCGCATAGGAGACAACGTTATTGCTATTGGAAATTCTTTCGGCTTAGGAAAAACTTTTACCAGCGGAATTATAAGTGCGACGGGGAGAGATTATGGAAATCCTTATCTTGAACTTATCCAAACAGATGCAGCAATAAATCCAGGAAATTCTGGAGGCGCACTTTTAAATCATAGAGGTAATTTAATAGGCATGAATACAAAAATTTTTTCTAAAACTGGTTCATATACTGGCATTGGATTTGCCCTTCCATCCAATAAGATGATTGATGTTGCATCAGAAATTATTAAATTTGGAAAAGTTCAAAAGTCATGGATAGGTGATTTTCGTGTTAAATATAAAAGATTTGTGCTTAATGATGAATTAGTTTATGGATTAGAAGTTCTAGAACGAAAGCAAGATGGCCCTTTGTTTGAAGATGACAATATTCAACTCGGTGCAATTATTATTTCTATTAATGATCAGGTTGCATCATGGGAGAATCTTACTGAGGCCTTAAACAATTCATTTCCTGGTGATAGGATAAGTCTCGGTATTCTTCAAAATAATAAAATTATTAAAAAAGATTTAGTTACTGAAGCTCAAGGCAATTAATTAGGCATTCGGTTGATGTCTGCTCCAAGATATGAGAGCTTTTCCTCAATTCGCTCATACCCTCTGTCAATATGATAGATCCTATCCACTATTGTCTCTCCCTGTGCGCACAAACCAGCTAAAATAAGACTAGCTGATGCCCTAAGATCTGTCGCCATTACTGGGGCACCTGTAAGAGAGTCAACTCCTTTTACAAAAGCATTGCTGCCTTTAACCGTTATATTACAGCCCATCCGATTTAATTCTTGAACATGCATAAATCTATTTTCAAAAACATTCTCTGTAATTACAGCAGAGCCATTTGACAATGCATTTAAAACAGTAAATTGAGCCTGCATATCTGTTGGAAATCCTGGGAAAGGTGCTGTTGAAATATCTACTGGGGTTATTGAGCCGGCAGACATAGATAGTTGAATAGAATTTTTCTTGATTGTTATCTCGGCTCCACTTAACTTAAGTTTATCAAGGATATTATTCATCCGAGTTGCATCAATATTCTGAATTGTTATGTCTCCATAAGTCACAGCTGCGGCTATAAGATAAGTTCCTGCCTCTATTCTGTCTGCTGGAATTATAAAGTTAGATTCATTGAGACTAGTTACACCATCAATAATAATTTCATCAGTTCCTGCTCCTGAAATCTTAGCACCCATAGACTTTAAAAATTCTGCAAGGTCTTCAACCTCAGGCTCCTTCGCAACATTTCGTAATATTGTTTGCCCCTTAGCTAAAACTGCCGCCATCATTATATTTTCTGTTCCAGTCACTGAGATGCCTGGAAAAGTTATTTCACAGCCAATTAATTTTTTGGCACTAGCCTCAATGTAACCATTTTTAAGTTCAATTTTTGCGCCTAACTGCTCCAAAGCAGCTAAATGAAAATCAACTGGTCTTGTTCCAATAGCACATCCCCCAGGCAATGCAATTCTAGCAAATCCATGTCGAGCAACAAGAGAACCAAGCACAAGAATGGATGCCCTCATAGTTTTTACTAATTCATAACGAGCCTCAAAGTCATGCAAATTAGCAGTAGAAATAATAAAATCCATATTTTCGTTGAGGGTTATGTCTGCTCCCATCGAACCTAATATCTCAAACATAGTAGTGATATCTTGAAGATAAGGAAGATTTTTAAAAGTGACAGGTTTATCAGATAAAATCGTTGCAGCAAGCATCGGCAAAGCGGCATTCTTAGCACCAGAGCAAGAAATTGAACCAGATAATCTATTTCCACCGATGATTTTTAATTTTTCCACTATTAAGAAATCTCTAAAGGTGTTTTAGTGGTTAGGCTTAAAGCATGGACTTCGCCAGATTGAAATTGAGCTTTAAGGCTATTCATAACCAACTTGTGTCTATTTAGGGTGGTCAGTCCCTCGAAGCTAGAGCTAACTATTAGTAATTTAGAGGAGCAGTCCTTTCCATCTGTTGAAATTTTCGCGTCAGGAAATTGATCTTGAAGAAATTCTTTAATATCCATAAAAAGTTAAGCCTAAAATTTTAAAAGTTAGCGTCTGATGTCCAGTGACTGATGATCTCATCTAGATTTTCATTGTGTTGTGAGGCTAGAGCCTGAAACTGATTTCTAAACGTGAGCCCAAGATTAACACCATTAACTATAATATTAATTATTAGCCAATTATTTTCGCCGTCATTTCGAACTTTGTATGTTATTGGATAGATATTATTTGAAGTTATAAGGTTCTGATTGACGTCTTCGGTTTTGCTAAATATTGTCTTAGCTGGGAAGTTCGTCTCAATAGTTTGATCGCCCCATTGAGCCAAAGTTGAGGAATATGTATCCAATAATGATGTCTTAAATACTGAAATAAATTTTGTTCTTTGCTCTTTTGTGGCTGAGAGATAATATTTTTTACCCATAACGCTGGCGCCAACTCTTCTGAAATCTACCATTGGCTCAAATATAGTATTAATTTTATCCTTAAATAACTCGGGATCCTCGGCATATAAACTCTGGTTGGCTCGAATCACTTGCACCATGGCTTGGGCTCTATTATCAATATAATTATTGGGATTAGTTTGAGCAATTGCAGGGGTATGGATGGTAGCAAAACAAACCACGGCAAGAATAGATTTCATAGTTAGATTCATGCAGGTATTATAACATTAGTACAAAATTAAAAATTAGATATGAAAGAGACCAATTTTATTGATAGTGCATTGAAAGTTATTCAAGTTGAAGCTAACGCTGTGCTGGCTTTAAAAGATCAAATTCATGGCACATTTGATGATCTTTGTAAAAATATTTTAAACGTTAAGGGCAAGCTAATTCTGATGGGGATTGGTAAATCCGGTCACGTTGCACAAAAAATTTCAGCAACTCTATCTAGCACAGGCACCCCATCATTTTTTATACATCCAACAGAGGCTGCTCATGGTGATCTTGGGATGATAGATAAAAAAGATGCAATTTTAATCTTATCTAACTCTGGTGAAACTAAAGAAATTATTGAGATTTTACCTGCGCTAAAGAGATGTGCAGGCAACGTTTTTACGCTGACCAATAATTCAGATTCTTCTATTGCAAAGAGTGGAGAAATTAACATAGCAATAACAGCAAGCGAAGAAGCTTGTCCTTTAGATTTAGCTCCAACCTCCTCCACTACTCTTGCCATGGTCTTTGGAGATGCTCTTGCTGTATCACTCCTAGAGCATAGAGGCTTTACCAAGGATGATTTTGCAAAATCACATCCTGCAGGACAGCTTGGAAAAAAACTCACCACTTTAGTCAGGGATATCGCGATTATGGATAATAGAGCTCCAATTGTGCTGGAGGCTGCTACCCTCAAAGATGCCCTAATTGAGATCACAGACAAAAAACTTGGCATTACTCTAGTGTCTAGTGGAAAAAAAATTACTGGCATATTTACAGATGGTGACTTACGAAGATGTCTGAATGAAGAAAAAAATCTTTTAGAAACTTTAATTGGCAGTGTGATGACTGCGAACTTTAAAAGTATTGCTCACAACGCATTAGCAATAGATGCTGCAGAAATTATGGAAAAAAATAAAATTTTTGCCTTAGCTGTAACTGATACATCAGGCAATGCTAGGGGCGTTCTCACTATGCATCAGTTGCTTGAGTATGGGATTATCTAAATTCTAATGAATAGAAATTTGAAATTTTACTACTGTATTTTGTTGGCTTGCTTATCTTCTTATATCTATTCAGATGAAATTGCCAACTACGGTAATATCAAGATTAAAGCTGATGTTGTTACTTTTGATGAACTGGCAAATGAGTTGCTACTGAGGAAAAATTTAACGATTAGTTTTGGTAGTTTTAATATTTCCGGAGATACAGCTCTTCTTAACTATGAAAATAAAAAATTAACAATTGATGGCTCGCCCGCATCAATAAATTCTAAAGAAAATGCAATAAGTGGAGCAGCTAAACGCTTTATTATTTATCCCAATCTCTCATTGGAAATGCTAGGAGATGCAAATCTTATTGAGCATAATAATTCAATGTATGCAGAACAAATTACATATCAAATCAAATGATTAATCAGAGCCTAGCCCTTAAAGGAATTTATAAAAGCATAGCTGGCAGAAATATTCTTTCAGATATTACTTTCTCTGTTGGAAAAAAAGAAATTATAGGGCTGCTTGGTCCAAATGGTGCCGGTAAAACTTCTGCATTCCATATCTCAGCAGGTCTACTTATTCCAGATCAAGGGGTTGTATTGATAAATGGAGAAGATGTAACAAATTTACCAATGCATATGCGCTCTAGAGTTGGTTTGAGCTACTTACCACAGGAATCCTCAATATTTGCAGATCTAACGGTTGAAGAAAACCTTAATGGAATTGCTGAACTAAAAATGAATACAGTATTAGAAAAAAGTAGATTTATTGACATGGTAATTAGTGAATTCAATCTAAATAAAATTCTTAAACAAAAAGGTCGCTTGCTTTCTGGTGGGCAAAGAAGAAAAGTTGAGATAGCTCGAACTCTGGCTTGTAATCCCTCCATTCTTCTCCTTGATGAGCCGTTTGCAGGAATTGATCCCATTGCTATAGAAGAAATAAAAGAACTCTTAGGTCAAATTATTAAAAAAGATATTTCGGTTTTGATTACGGATCACAATATTAGAGAAACATTAAATTTATGTGATCGAGCAGTTATTATGGATGCAGGCAAAGTAATAGCCGAGGGGAATTCTCAAGAGCTGATTGCAAATGATTTGGTGAAAAAAACTTATTTTGGAAATATATATAACTAAAAAATGGCCATCAAGCTTGTTAGAGAATTTCAACAAAAGCAGCAGCTTGCTATTACCCCTCAACTAAAAAAATCAATTGATCTGCTTCAACTATCTAGACTAGAAATTACTAATAAAATTAATGCTGAAATAGAGCAAAATCCTTTTTTATTAAAAGAATCAGAAGAAATGCTCGTCTCTGACTATGATGATGAAGAGATTTTAGCAAATTTAGTAGAACCCATTTTATTGCGGGACTACCTAAAAAATCAATTAAATGATTTAAACCTAAAAGATAAAGAACAAAATATTGGAATCGCTCTTATTCACTCATTAGACGATAATGGCCTACTCTCTATTGATATTGCGCAGCTAGAGGAATTAATGCAATATCAGATTACAGAAGACGAAATTCAAGATATTTTGAAAGATGTTATCCAAAATTTAGATCCTGCAGGAGTGGGCGCCAGAAATTTTAAAGAACTAATATTTCTTCAGTTAAAAAGAAAAGATCTGTCAGACCATAAGATGCTTTTAGTTAATGAGATTCTATACAACCCTAGTTTGAATAATTTTGAGGAAGCTAAATCTGAGTTAATTAAAAAATTTTCAATAGAAGATATTGAAGCGACTCTGGCTCTGATTAAAAGTTGTGATTTATCTCCCGGCTTTGACTTCGAGTCAATTCACTATATTCAGCCTGATATTGAGATAGTCCCCGAGAAGAATACTCTAACGGTAAATTTTATTAATGATCATTTTCCTAAATTAATTTTAGATACTGAATTAGAAAAATTAACCAAAGAGAATCCTAGCAACAATAAACTTCGCGAAAAAATTTTAGATGCAAAATGGCTAATTAAATCTGTAGAAAAAAGAAACGAGACTATTAAAAAAGTTGGCACTTTAATCTGCCATAAACAAGGAGAGTTTTTATTAAATAAATCCATTCAACTCGACTCTCTTAGTAATATAGAGCTTGCAAAAGAGTTGCAGCTGAGTGCGTCTACGATTTCAAGAATATTAAGATCTAAA
>ENA-OSJC01002122-OSJC01002122.1-marine-metagenome-genome-assembly--contig:-NODE-2122-length-15275-cov-10.648770_pt1 | contig 15275 bp, 15 predicted proteins | sample MGYA00237885_ERZ534234 | MGnify/ENA primary metagenome ERZ534234 (study PRJEB26413, sample SAMN06343907) | marine metagenome | isolation source: coastal waters | place: Atlantic Ocean: West Antarctic... | reverse complement strand
CTAGTGGTGATGCCCACCTTCTCCGTGCACATGCTTATGTTCTGTTTCTTCTTTGTTTGCTTTTCGAACATCTTCAATCGTTGCTTTGAAAATAATTCTTTGCCCAGCCCAAGGGTGATTACCATCAACCTCTACCTTTTTATCAGCAATACTCTTAATATAGTAAACAATTACATCACCAGATTCATCTTCTCCTTCAAAAGCCAAACCCACTTTTAAGTCTTTTCCAGGAAAAGCACTAATGGGCTCAATTTGAACAAGTTCTGCTTTGTATTCTCCGAATGCATCTGCAGGCTCTAGGCCAATTTCAACAACTTCTCCCTTTTTCTTTCCATGCATCTCTTCTTCGACTTTTGGAAATATTTGATCATATCCCCCATGAAGGTATGTAACTGGATCCTTACTTGATTCTAATGTATTTCCGTCACTATCTTTCAGTTCGTAAGACATAGTCACAACTGTATTCATGGCAATTTGCATAGTTTTAGTCCTTATATTTGAGGCATTTTATATTTATTTTAACATCTAAGTTTGATGAGGAGTTATGCCTATGATTATTTAAAGTTTTAAAATAGGGTGTTTTTTCAATTTATCACTTTTATTTTTTTTATGGAGCTTATAACTTTTTAAGCATATTAATTTTTTAAATTTTTAGGGATTAGTATTGTTTCTTTTGCGGTTTTGAGAGTTTTAGGAAAATCTTTACTGTAATGCAATCCTCTGCTTTCTTTTCTAGCAATAGCTGATAAAACAATTAACTCTGAAACTTGAAGCAAATTTCTTAGTTCGATTAAATTTGGAGAAATTTTAAAGTTAGTATAAAACTCATTTACTTCATTTCTAAGCATATTTATTCTATGGAGAGCTCTAGATAATCGTTTATTCGTTCTTACAATCCCAACATAATTCCACATAAACGTTCTTAATTCGTTCCATGTATGGGTTATTAAGACTTCTTCATCCGCATCTGCAACCCTGCTTTCATCCCAATCAGGGAGTACGTTGCTATGATTAAACTTATCTTTAAGTATTTTCTTTGCAACAGAGTCTGCGTATACAAGGCACTCCAATAAAGAGTTACTTGCAAGTCTATTGGCCCCATGAAGTCCTGTGTAAGCAACCTCACCGATAGCAAATAGTTGCTGAATATCAGTTTGCCCATCAAGATCAGTCATTACACCACCACAGCTATAGTGTGCAGCAGGTACCACAGGTATCGGTACTTTTGTAATATCTAAGCCTCGCTCCAAACATCTTTTATAAATCATTGGAAATCTATTAGTGATAAAACTCTTTGGTTGATGTGTAATATCAAGATAGACGCAGTTTAATCCACCCTTTTTCATTTCAAAATCGATAGCTCTTGCAACTATATCTCTTGGGGATAAATCTCCTCTGGAGTCATACTTATTCATAAAACTTTCTCCATTTGGAAGAATTAATTTAGCACCTTCTCCTCTTAAGGTTTCAGATATCAGAAATGATTTATCTTTTGAATCAAAAAGACATGTCGGATGGAATTGAACAAACTCCATGTTTGCAATTTTGCAACCAGCCCGCCAACCCATAGCGATTCCGTCACCCGTACTTACATCTGGGTTTGTTGTATAAAGGTAAACTTTACTTGCCCCGCCTGTAGCAAGTATTGTGTTGAAAGCTGAAATTGTATATACACGATTTACCTTATTATCTAGTATGTATGCACCTAAACATGTATTACGTTTTAATTTCCCACCTATTTTATTTGATGTAATAAGATCTACTGCAATATGACTTTCAAAAGTTGTGATGTTGGGGTGGCTTAAAACTAAATCAATTAAGCAGTCCTGAATTGCCTTTCCTGTAGTGTCTTTTACATGAGCTATTCTTTTATGAGAATGCCCGCCTTCTTTGGTTAGGTGCAAGTCTTGCCCATTTTTCTCTTTTGTAAATTTTACCCCGGTTTTGGTGAGCCAATTTAATGCTTCTTGACTGTTTTCAGTGACAAACTTTGTAGCATCATCCTTGCATAAACCAACTCCAGCGATTTTAGTGTCTTCTATATGTGATTTAGTTGAGTCATTTTCTGCTAAAGACGAAGCTATTCCTCCCTGCGCCCAATGACTTGAGCTATCTACGAGCTTAGATTTACTTATTACTGCGATCTTTTTTTTGTCAGCTAACTTGAGTGCGGAACTAAGCCCTGCTAGGCCACTCCCAATAATAAGGACATCAAAATTTAATTTATTCATTTCTATTTTTTTAGGAACTTAATTTATATAATTACGTCAAGCTATTGTAACTAATAAAAATAAAAGAAAGTACATTTATCATGAATTCACTAAAAGTCGTATCTAAGTCAACTGAGGTGTACAATGCTTCAAATGTTAATTCAGATAATTCAGAAGAAGTTAAAATAAATATGGAAGTGCGCCCAATAAGTCCTGAAAGAGCTATTGATCAAAAATTAGTAGAAAAAGCACAAAAAGGCGATAAGCAGGCTTTCGGTATTTTAGTGGAAAAATATCAGCTAAAATTAAACCGGCTTATCTCAAGAATGGTGAGGGATCAATCTGAGATAGAGGATATTGTTCAAGATTCTTTTATTAAGGCATATCGAGCGATTAACAATTTCAGAGGGGATAGCGCTTTTTATACTTGGTTATATCGTATAGGAATTAATACCGCAAAAAATCACTTGGTGTCGCTCGGCAGAAGACCAAAAGCTATGGATGCAGTTGACATTGAAGAGATTGAGAATTTTCAGGATGCACAAGACCTCAGAAGCGTTGAAACACCAGAAACAACTATGATGAATAATCAAATTACTGCTACAGTAAATAATGCCGCGGAAAGTCTCCCTGATGAACTTAAGCAAGCTTTTAAATTAAGGGAAATGGATGGTCATAGCTATGAAGAAATATCAGAAATGATGGGGTGTCCAATAGGCACAGTTCGTTCTAGAATTTTTAGAGCCAGAGACGCCATCGCAGAAAAATTAAAACCATTAATAGAGGTAACTAACAAGCGTTGGTAATTAAAGGAAATTAAACTTATGAATGAAAAAACATCATCACTTTTTGACAATGAAATACAGAGCAATGAACTAGATAGCCTGTTATCAAAAAAAGAGAGAGGGGCGGATATTCGTGAAGCTATACAACACTATCAAACGATTAGTGATGTAATTCAGGGTAAACAATTATCTAGAAATAATTTATCGAATAAGATTATGGCTGCAATTGATAAAGAGCCTACTCAGTTAGGTGGATTCTTAGCCGCTAAAAAATCTTTAAGCCAACAGAGCAGCCCTTCAGAATATTGGCCTATGGCGGCTTCCTTTGCTGCACTTTTTGTAATAGGACTTACTGTATTTAATGGGGATAGTATTAAAGTAGGAAACAGCCCAGTATTAGCTAAAGGCGATATTCCGGAAGACATAATTATTGCACACCATTCTTCAACATCAACAAACATGAAATACTTCATTAAAACAAAAGATTAATTAGAGGCGCATGACAGTCAAAATCATAATCAGTTTTCTCCTTTTACTCATACTTAAACCTGTGTCAGCTTTAGATAATCCTTGGGAGATTATCAATAAAGCTGCGGAAGCATCAAAAAAATTAAGTTATAAGGGTATTTTTCATAGTCAACATTCAGGTGATATTAAATCAATCGAGATTACACACGCTTTTCATGGAAGCGATGAATATGGTAGCGATGAATACACAAGAATTAATATGCTCGACGGGGATTTTGGAGAAGTTCTTGCTGATGCAAAAAATGTTGTTGTTTATCATTCACATAAAAATGATGTAATTATGCAAAAAAGAAAAAATCAGCATTTGTTTCCAGCTATTTTTCCTGTAAACCCACAAATTTTGAAAGATAATTATGAGCTAAGCTTTGGTAATAAAGAAAGAGTTGCCGGAAGAAATTCTCAAATTGTAGTCTTAAGACCCTTAGATAAATATAGAAATTTTTATCATTTTTGGTTGGATGAGGAGACTTCAATTCCATTAAAAATGATTGTCAGTGATGGGGATAATAATATTTTCGAACAATCAAGCTTCACAAACATTGCTTTCCTTCATAGCTCAAATTTGTCATGGTTTAAACCAAGTATTGATAATAAAAAACAAGATATTATTGAAAAAAAATCAGATAAGTCGGTTTCACACAATAAATTTTGGAAGCTAAAAAATACTCTGCCTGGGTTTAAGGAAGTTGATCAAATCTCTCAACGTATTCCAGGGCTGAATATACTCAGTCATCAGCTAGTTTATTCTGACGGCTTAGCATATGTATCTTTATTTATTAGACCAGTTGCTAAGGATAAAAGACCTAAAGTTGGTGAGGTTAGAATTGGTTCGACCAATATAAGTGCTAGATATTATAACGGTTACCAGATAATGTCTGTTGGCTCTGTCCCATTTAGTACTGTGAAACATTTTAGTGAATCTGTGGAATTTTAAGAGTATAGATTCAAAGATACCTGCTTAAGTTAGATAAAAAATACATGCATGAATGGGTTCATTACTGATTTAATGCCATACGATTTATACGGTATTATAAAACTAGATTTTAATTTTCATTTAAAAAAAGGATCACGGCCTTGAGAGTTCTTCAAATTTTTCAATTATTGCTTATATCTTTACTTTTTACACCTTACGTTTTAGCTGTTACTCTACCTGATTTCACCGTTTTGGCAGAAAAGCAAGGGAATAAAGTTGTAAATATTAGTGCTATTAAAGAAAGAACTATCACTCAGAATAGATCTATCTCTCCTCAAGAAGAACAGATGCAAGAGTTTTTCCGAAGATTTGGTATACCTCAATTTCCAGGACTCCCTAATAGTGAAAGCCCACAACAACAAAAAATGAGTGCCACTGGTTCCGGCTTCATTATTGAGAGCGATGGTTATATTATTACCAATGCACATGTTGTTGCTCAAGCAGACACCGTTATTGTTAAGTTAGCTGATAAGCGAGAATTTAAGGCTAAGCTTTTAGGTGTCGACAAAAGAACTGACGTGGCACTCTTGAAGATTGAGGCTAAAAATTTACCAACGGTAACTGTGGGTGACCCAGAAAAAGTCAAAGTTGGTGAATGGGTTGCTGCAATTGGTTCTCCATTCGGCCTAGAGAATACTATGACTGTAGGTATCGTAAGCGCAAAAGGAAGAGCTCTTCCTCAAGAGAATTTTGTGCCATTTATTCAAACAGATGTTGCTATAAATCCTGGAAATTCTGGAGGACCATTATTTAATACTAGCGGGCAAGTTATTGGAATTAATTCACAGATATATAGCCGAACAGGGGGTTATATGGGCCTATCTTTTGCTATTCCAATTGATGTTGCGATTAATGTGGCTGAGCAATTAAAGTTAAATGGTAAGGTTATAAGGGGTTGGTTAGGTATCGCTATTCAAGACATTACCAAGGAGCTTTCTGAATCTTTTGGTATGAATGATACCAAAGGCGCTCTGGTTGCCGGAGTGGAAAAAAATTCACCTGCTGCAAAAGGTGGGTTGCTTCCTGGAGATGTTATATTACAGTTTAATAAAAATGATATTGTAAACTCATCTGATCTACCTAAATTTGTCGGCACAACCAAGCCTAAGTCATCAGCTCCTGTCGAGGTTATCCGCAAAGGTAAGAGGTTGAAATTAAACATTGTAGTCGGGGAAATGCCCAGCGATAAAAAAATTGTCATTGCAGAAAAGCCTAATAAAATTGAAGTTAATAGGATTGGTCTCGTTTTAAAAGCAACTTCGAAGCAAGAAAAAAAGTCTCTAGATGGCCGAAACGGTTTATTAGTTGTTGAAGCAAAAGGTAAAGCAATTTCATCACAGATTAGACCTGGAGACATTATTTTAGCTTTAAATAATTCACCAGTCACGACCGTTTATTCATTTAATAAAGAGTTGAATAAAGCGCCTAATGGCAAAACAATTGCAATACTGATTTATCGGAATGGGGATACTCTTTTTATTCCAGTAAAAATAAGTGATTAAAATAACCTAACCAATGCATAGAATAATGTAAAATTTGCATTTTTTGAAAGGCGCTTTTAGCGCCTTTAGTTCATTTAATATTCTTTAAGGCGCAACATAACCCTTTATGGAAAAAATAAGAAATTTTTCAATCATTGCTCACATTGATCATGGTAAATCAACTTTAGCTGACAGAATTATTCACTATTGTGGAGGTTTAGCGGACAGGGAGATGGAGCAACAGGTTCTTGACTCAATGGATCTTGAGAGGGAGAGGGGTATTACTATTAAAGCCCAAACAGTTACATTGGAGTATAAATCTAAAAATAATGATGTCTATACATTTAATCTAATTGATACTCCTGGCCACGTTGATTTTACTTATGAAGTTAGCCGCTCACTAGCAGCTTGTGAGGGTGGATTATTAGTGGTTGATGCTTCTCAAGGTGTTGAAGCTCAGACTGTTGCAAATTGCTATACTGCTCTTGACCAGGGCGTCGAAGTCCTTCCCGTATTAAATAAAATTGATCTACCTTCCGCAGAACCTGAAAGGGTAAAAAAAGAAATTGAGGATGTCATTGGTATTGACGCAACAAATTCAGTTTTATGCTCAGCAAAAACAGGAATAGGTGTCGAGGATATATTAGAGGCAATTGTGGAAAGAATTCCACCGCCACAAGGATCTTTGGATAAACCATTAAAAGCTTTAATTATTGATGCATGGTTTGATAATTACGTTGGGGTTGTGATGCTAGTTAGGGTAGTTGACGGGGAAATAAAGCCTAAAGACAAATTACATTTGATGGCTACGGGGGCGGAATACATATGTGAGGAAGTAGGTGTATTTACTCCAAAGTCACTTGTAAAAAGTTCACTCAAATCTGGTGAAGTAGGATTTGTTATTTCTGGCATTAAAGAGCTTGCTAACTCCAAAGTTGGAGATACCATTACGCTTGCCAAAGACAAGGCGACAGAATCCCTGCCTGGTTTTAAAGAAATTAAGCCCCAAGTTTTTGCTGGCCTTTATCCTATCGAGTCAAATCAATTTGAGGGGTTAAGAACCGCACTAGAAAAATTAAAATTAAATGATGCGTCTTTAAATTTTGAACCAGAAAACTCCACTGCTCTAGGATATGGATTTCGGTGTGGCTTTTTAGGCCTATTGCATATGGATATTATTCAAGAAAGACTAGAACGTGAGTATGAGATGGAATTAATTACAACAGCTCCAACAGTAATATACGAATTACTTCTTAGAACTGGCGAGACAAATCTTATTGAAAACCCATCACGTTTACCGGATGTCTCAGTTATTGAAGAAATTAGAGAGCCTGTAATAAATTTAAATATTCTTTTACCCCATGACTATGTTGGTCCCGTTATGACTTTAGCTAACGATAGAAGGGGTATACAAAAAAATATGCAGTACTTGGGCCGTCAAGTAATGATTAGTTATGAAATTCCTCTTAGTGAAGTGGTTCTGGATTTTTTTGATAGATTAAAATCAGTCTCAAGAGGTTACGCTTCTATGGATTATGAATTTTTAGAATTCCGGGCAGCTGATTTAGTAAAACTAGATATCATGGTAAATGGAGAAAGGGTAGATGCACTATCCTTGATAGTTCATCGGTCAAATAGTATTTTTAGAGGTCGCGAGTTGGCGGCCAGAATGCGTAAACTTATTCCCAGGCAGATGTTTGATGTTGCCATTCAGTCTGCAATAGGTGCTAATATAATTGCAAGAGAAACCGTTAAAGCTATGAGGAAAAATGTACTTGCAAAGTGCTATGGTGGAGATATTTCTAGAAAGAAAAAGTTACTTGAAAAGCAAAAAGAAGGCAAGAAAAGAATGAAGCAGGTGGGTAATGTCGATATTCCCCAGGAAGCATTTTTAGCAATTTTACAGGTAGACGATAAATGATTTTTGCAATAATTTTAATGTCAGTTACAGCATTCACAGGAATAATATCTTTACTTGATTGCATCTATTTTAAAAAAAGAAGGTTAAAAAAAGCAAAAGAACCTTTTTTAATTGAGTATTCTAAAAGTTTTTTCCCTGTTTTGTTGATTGTTTTTGTTATCCGCTCATTTATAGTTGAGCCCTTTAGAATACCGTCCGGTTCTATGATGCCCACTTTAATTTCAGGGGATTTTATTGCCGTTAATAAGTTTGCTTATGGCATCCGTCTTCCTGTATGGAATAAAACTTTGATCTCTCTAGGGAGCCCCAGTCGAGGTGATGTTTTTGTATTTCACTACCCTAAAAATCCTTCGATCGACTATATAAAAAGAGTGGTTGGGCTTCCTGGAGATGAGATTAAATATATTAATAAGGAGTTGGTGGTAAACGGTATACCAATAGAACTAAAATTTAAAGGTAAATATAATTATGAGACAAATGATGGTCGGATTATGAGTGCCCTCGAGTTTGAAGAGTTATTGGTTGACTCAACGCATTCTATTTTAACCCATGAGATACCGTCAGAAAATTATCAATTTAATGTCCCTAATGGGCATTATTTGGCAATGGGAGATAATCGTGATAACTCATCTGATAGCAGGGTTTGGGGTTTTGTTCCTGAGGAGTTACTGGTAGGTAAGGCGTTTTTAATTTGGCTTAATATTTCAGAACCCAGTCGCATTGGAAAATGGATTAATTAAATAATTATGAATAAAGAGCAACTGCGGTTATTGGAAAAAATTATTAATTACAAGTTTAAGCAGCATGGCTTACTTGAGCTAGCTTTGACGCATAGGAGTGTTAGAGGAAAGAATAATGAGAGATTAGAGTTTTTGGGTGATAGCATTCTAAATTTTATAATTGCTGATTTTTTGTTTAAAAAATTTGAAGATATTGATGAGGGAGATTTGAGTCGTCTTAGGTCTCAACTTGTTAAAGAGCAAACTTTAAGTGAAATTGCGGTTACTATTAATATAAGTGATTACTTAAATTTAGGAGAAGGTGAGCTTAAAAGTTCAGGATGGAGGAGACCCTCAATAATGGCTGACACTATTGAGGCTATTATTGGAGCTTTATTTTTGGATGGAGGCATAGAAGCATGCTATCAATTTATTTCTAAATTTTACGAAGATAAAATTAAAAGTATTGACCCAAAAAAAATAATGAAAGACTCTAAATCTGTTCTGCAGGAGACACTACAGGCACGAAAAATTTCCTTACCTTTTTATGAGATAGTATCAATTGAGGGAGAAGATCATTCACAAATTTTTAAAATAAGTTGCTCAATACCAAAGTTAGAGGTACAAAGTCAAGGGCAGGGAACTAGCCGAAAGATTGCTGAGCAAGAAGCTGCGCTTTCAGCACTAAAATTAATAGAGACTAAATTGAATGACAAGTAAATTAACAGCAAGAAGGTGCGGAACAATAGCAATTGTAGGTAAACCAAATGTTGGTAAGTCAACTTTATTAAATTATTTTATTGGAACAAAACTAAGCATTACATCACGTAAGGCACAAACAACCAGATATCAATTAATAGGCATCTCTACAAACAATGACACCCAATATATTTTTGTTGATACCCCTGGTTTTCAGTTAAAGCATTTGAATACTATGAATCGTGGCTTAAATAAAACAGTTAAGCAAGCGCTAAAAGACGTCGATGTAATTTTATTTTTAATAGAACCAAATGAATTGGATGATACTGACAAGAAAATATTAGATATGATTCCTGAGTCCACACCCACAGTCTTGGTTATAAATAAAATTGACCAGCTTAAAGACAAAAATAAATTACTCGGGTTAATGGGTAATTTAGGAAAATTAGAGTTATTTGAAGAAATTATTCCGATTAGTGTTAAAAAAGAGAGTAATTTACCGGAACTACTAAAATCAGTTCGCCAACTCCTACCCCAACAAAATTTTATCTACAAAGAAGATGAGATTACTGATAAAAATGAAAAATTTTTAGCATCTGAAATAATTAGGGAAAAAGTTTTTAGACTAACAGGGCAAGAACTGCCTTACTCTGTTGCTGTAGAGATTGAAAAATTTGAAGTCGAAGGTAACTTAAGAAGAATTTTTGCAGCAATTATTGTAGATAGAGACTCTCATAAGCCAATGATAATTGGTAATAAGGGTGAGCGACTTAAAGAGATTTCTAGTAGCGCACGTAGAGATATGGAAAAACTATTTAACGGGAAGGTTTGGTTGGAAACTTGGGTTAAGGTTAAGAAGGGCTGGTCTGACGATATTCGTGCTCTTAAGTCTCTGGGACTATAAAGGCATGGCTAATGCTCTATCGAAACAAGAAAATCAAAATGTATACATACTTCACTCTTATCCTTTTAAGGAAACCAGCCTTATTGTTGAATTGTTTTCGGAGTATCATGGAAGAATTCCAGTTGTCGCCAAGGGAGCTAGAAGGCCTCGCTCTATACTTCGTGGAATGCTCCAGGCATTCCAGCCACTTCAAGCTACTTGGTCAGGTAACGGAGATATTAAAACGTTACACAGCGTTGAGTGGAGTGCCAAATATCTAGCAATTGATGGCGATGCGCTTATCTGTGGTTTTTACCTCAATGAATTACTTATTAGGCTCTTATTAAGAGAAGGCACACATAACGGCTTATTCAAATTTTATCATGAAGCAATAGAGATGCTTTCTTTAAAAAATAATTTAAGTGTTACTTTAAGGCGATTTGAATTAAGATTATTACAAGAATTAGGCTATCAGGTTCCCTTGAAGCTAGATGGTAATTCTGAACCTATTTTAGCTGAGAAGGTATATAGATATATAGCTGAGTATGGAGCTAGTGATTCATCTGAGAGCAAAGATGGCATTAAAGTAATGGGGCAAACATTAATTGATATGGATATGGATAATTATGAAAAGTCTCAAACAGAAAAGCAAAGTAAGTTATTGATGAGGTATTTAATTGCTCACTATTTGGGAAATAAGCCCTTGAACTCGAAACAACTTTTTTCACATATACAGGGTGTTGAGTAAATGAATTTAGGTGTAAATATTGATCATGTAGCTACCATAAGGCAAGCAAGGGGGACCTCTTACCCAAGTATAGTTGAAGCTGCCATTAAAGCTGAAAAGGCAGGGGCTGACAGCATTACATTGCATTTAAGGGAGGATCGTCGTCATATGCAAGATATTGATCTTTATGAGCTAAAACCTCTCCTTAAAACAAAAATGAATTTAGAACTAGCTCCTACGAGTGAAATGATTAAAATTGCTTTAGACGTTCTTCCTGAAGATGTTTGTCTGGTTCCGGAAAGAAGAGAAGAAAGAACTACAGAAGGTGGGCTGGATCTTATTAATAATTTTGAGGGGGTTAAAGAAGCTGTTAACTCACTAAAAAATAGTGGTATACGAGTTTCACTTTTTATTGCACCTGATGAGAGGCAAATTGAAAAAGCTGTCGCTTTGGAGGTGCCGGTAATTGAAATTCATACTGGGCATTTTGCAGATTGCAAGGAAGGCCGTGAGAAAGAGAATGAATTAAAAAAAATTAATGATGCTGTGCTCTTTGCGCATAAGAGTAAAATTATTGTTAACGCGGGTCACGGACTACATTATGAAAATGTTCAAAGAATTGCCTCAATTCCTGAAATATATGAATTAAATATAGGTCACTCTATTGTTGCTGAAGCTTTATTTATAGGCTGGGAGAATGCTGTAAAAAAAATGAAAAGAATTATTATGGAGTGCTCAGTTAAATGATTTATGGGATAGGTACTGATGTAGTTGAGGTAAGAAGAATAAAAGGTGCCATTGAAAGGTTTGGAGATGCTATTGCAAAAAAAATACTTAATAACGCCGAGTATTCTGTTTACAGTAAAACAAAAGTCAAAGAAAATTTTTTAGCTAAACGGTTTGCTGCAAAAGAAGCTTTTGCAAAAGCTTTGGGGACTGGGTTTAGAGGTTTGGTGACCTTAAGGTCGATTGAAGTGACTAATAACTCTCTCGGAAAACCAAGTATAAAAATGAATTCAGGATTGCAGAATTTAGTTGACAGTCTCGACATAAAGAGTTGTCATTTATCTATATCTGACGAAAAAAACATTGCTGTAGCATTTGTTGTGCTTGAACGTGAGTAGTAAAAAAATAGATACAGAAAGACGTTTTGGGGGGATTATTCGTTTATTCGGAGAAACTCAATTTAATCGTTTTCAATCTAGCCATGTTTGCATCGTAGGTATTGGAGGAGTTGGGTCATGGGTTGCAGAATCTATGGCAAGACATGGTGTAGGAAAAATTACTCTTATTGATATGGATCATATTGCAGAGTCAAACATCAACCGACAGATCCATGCTTTAGATTCGACAACTGGCGCTTCAAAAGTGCGGGCAATGAAAGACAGAATTCTAGATATTAACCCAAGCTGCAAAGTAATTTGCATTGATGATTTCCTTACTGAAGAAAATATCCCAATTTATATTAAAAAAAACTTTAGTTTTGTCGTTGATGCAATCGACCAAACAAAAGTCAAAATTTGTTTGGCAGACTACTGTTTAACTGAAGACCTGAAGTTTCTTATGATTGGAGGCGCAGGGGGAAGAATAAACCCAGAACTTGTAAAGATCACTAATATTTTTAAAACTTTTGGCGATCCTTTACTAACAAAAATACGTCAGTATTTTAATAAAAAAATATTTAATAAAAAAATTAATAAAAAGTTCCCTGTTATTTTTTCATCCGAAGTTATTCGTAAGCCGAGTAAGGGTGAGGCTAAATTTCCAGTAAATGGCTTAAATTGTGATGGTTACGGGTCTAGTCCAAATGTAACTGCGACATTTGCATTTGTTGCAACCTCTTATGTTCTTTCTAGTTTATAGGGGTTACAAAAATTTCCTATTGAAAAAAAATATTTTGCCCCCATTTAGTATTCAATCAACCGTAAAAACATTCATTTAGGAAATATGACATGACAGTAAAAAAAGAAACATTAAGTTTTCAAACTGAAGTTAAGCAACTACTTCAGTTAATGATTCATTCTTTATATAGTAATAAAGAAATAGCGATAAGGGAGCTGATTTCAAATGCAAGTGATGCATCTGATAAATTGAGATTTGAAGCACTTGAAAACAGTAAACTTTATGAGGATGATACAGAGCTTAAAATTAATGTAGATTTTGACAAAGAAAAGCGGACCATTACTATTTCTGATAATGGTATTGGCATGAATCGGGATGATATTGTTAATAATATCGGCACAATAGCAAAATCTGGAACAAAGGAATTTTTAAGTAAGCTTTCTGGGGATCAGGCAAAAGATGCAAACCTCATAGGTCAATTTGGCGTAGGATTTTATTCCGCATTTATTCTGGCGGATGAGGTTATTTTAGAGTCTAGAAAAGCTGGAACCAAAGATGGTTTTCGTTGGTCTTCGTCTGGTGACGGAGAATTTACCTTGGAAGCTATTGATAAAAAACTAAGAGGAACAGCTGTTACTTTGATGTTAAAAGATGACGCAAGCGAGTTTTTAGATGATTTTCGTTTAAAGGGAATCATTAAGAAGTATTCAGACCATATTACTTTGCCAATTTTGATGAAAAAGACCGAATTCAAAGATGGCGAAACAATTCAATTAGATGAGAGTGAGTCAATTAATGACGCCTCAGCAATCTGGACAAAAAATAAGAAAGATATTAAGGGCGAAGAATATAATGAGTTTTATAAAAGCTTAACCTATGATTCAGAGCCGCCTCTGGCACACTTTCACAGTAAGGTTGAAGGTAGTCAGGAATATACCTCATTACTTTATATCCCAAGTAAAGCTCCTTTTGATCTCTATGATCGGGATCGTCATCAAGGAGTTAAACTTTATGTTAATCGTATTTTCATAATGGAAGCTACTGAAAAATTAATGCCAAGCTACCTAAGGTTTGTGAAGGGAGTAATTGATAGTAGCGATCTACCTTTGAATGTCTCAAGAGAGATACTCCAGGATAGTAAGGCGGTTGAGGCAATAAAATCAGGAACCGTAAAAAAATTACTGTCATCTATGCAGGATTTGGCTAAGAAGAAACCAGAGGAATACCAAAGGTTTTGGAATGAATTTGGGCGGGCATTAAAAGAAGGTCCAGCTGAAGACTTTACTAATAAAGAGAAAATTGCAGATTTATTGAGATTTTCTAGTACAAATAGCAAATCTGAAGAACAGAATGTGTCTTTGACTGACTACATCGGAAGAATGAAGGCTGATCAAGAGGTAATTTATTACATTACTGCAGATTCCTTAATGGCAGCTAAAAATAGCCCGCATTTAGAAATTTTTAAAAAGAAAGACATAGAAGTTATATTACTTGGTGATAGGGTCGACGAGTGGATGATTGCGAGTTTACCTGAATACTCTGGCAAAAAGCTTCAGTCAATTGCTAAAGGCGATCTAGACCTAGGTAAGCTTGAAGATAAAAAAGAAAAAGATAAAAAGAAAAAGATAGAGGATAATGCTAAAAATTTAGTAGAAAAAATAAAGGAATCACTAGGAGATAAAGTTGCTGAAGTAAAGGTAACTCACAGATTAACAGATTCTCCAGCTTGTTTAGTTGTTGGGGAGAACGATATTTCAGGTAATCTTGAGAGAATTCTAAAAGCAGCGGGGCAAAATACACCAGATATAAAGCCAATATTAGAAATAAATCCTGAGCATGGCTTAATTAAGAAATTAGATAGCTATCAGGGCAAAAAAGAATTTAATGAATATAGCTCTGTTATTTTCGACCAAGCCTTGCTATCAGAGGGAGGTCAGCTAGAAGATCCTGTTAGTTTTATTAAGAAAATCAATCATCTTTTGGTTAAATAAAAATAGCTAAGATAATGTTTGACAAAGGTTAAAACTAACTGCTATAGTCTCGTTTCTTTGCGACAAGTACGCAAACAACGAAAGAAAAATACGAATTTAAAAATGAGTATAACTCGTTGATATTTCGATCGCGGGGTGGAGCAGTCTGGCAGCTCGTCGGGCTCATAACCCGAAGGTCACAGGTTCAAATCCTGTCCCCGCAACCAAAATCGAAAAGCTCTTTAACAATTTAACAACTGATAAGTGTGAGTACTTATTGATGAGGTTAAAGTTAGGTTTCCTTTAAAAGAAACTTAATTCTCAAATATAAAGTGCTTACACTTCAAAATTTGTGACAAGACCACACTAGCTATTTATAGCTAGTTAACCTTGGAAATGAATTTGAGTAAAAGCATAAGCGATACAAACTGCTTTTCAATTTATTGGAGAGCAGAGTAAAAAGTTAGATTAAACTGAAGAGTTTGATCATGGCTCAGATTGAACGCTGGCGGAATGCTTTACACATGCAAGTCGAAC
>ENA-OSJC01002121-OSJC01002121.1-marine-metagenome-genome-assembly--contig:-NODE-2121-length-15275-cov-22.589814_pt1 | contig 15275 bp, 16 predicted proteins | sample MGYA00237885_ERZ534234 | MGnify/ENA primary metagenome ERZ534234 (study PRJEB26413, sample SAMN06343907) | marine metagenome | isolation source: coastal waters | place: Atlantic Ocean: West Antarctic... | reverse complement strand
GCGGGATTCATTGAACAACAATGCGCTGAATATGTAACCCGTGTTAGGACGTGGCAACAATGGGCCAGCCATCAAATCACCCCCGACCAAGCCGAGGCGGTATTAAATGCCAACAACATGGCGGGCCGTAAAGTTAAAAAGATGATGGAACAATTCGAGCGGGAAGCCGACGCCCGAGGCCGTTCGGTTTGGGCCCTTTATTCGGCCCTGACTAATTACGCCAGCCATTCCAGCGAATTGTTCGGCGTCCGCAATAGTGGCAACGTGGACAACGTGGCGATCACCCTAGACCAACGGGAGCGGGAAGTTGCAAAGCTTATTGATTCCGACGCATTCCGAGCGGTGGCCGCATGATGGGCCGTCTAGCCTTTATCCTAGTCGGGGCGGCGTTTATCGTCGGCCTCGGCATGGTGGGCCGCGCTGATATGAATGATGAAATAGCCGAGGCGGTGTTTTATTGCGATATGGTCGCGGGTGGGCACTGGCCCGACTACAACAACACGGCCAGCGAATGCCATAAAGCATACGCCGCCGCCGATCTATATTTAACCGAGGGCAATTGATATGTTGTTTCGAGAATTGAACCAAGCCGAGGCCGTGGCCTTTATTGAATGGGCAAACGATAACTATACAGCGGGGGATGATATCGACCGCGAATGGTGGCACCCCGCAATAGTCCAGCAATGCGACCGCATAAACCAACTGGCCGACCATGCGGCCCGCTTGGCCCACTATAACCACGCCACGCGCTGGGGTAATGTCCGATGATGGTATTCAGCGTCCTATTAATAGCGTCCGCCCTTTGGGCCCTCTATGAATCCGAACTAATAAAGGAGGAAAAAAGGAACCGCCGCCGAGAATAACCCCCGCCGATATAAACCAACCGAGCCCCGCCATAGTGTGGGGTTTTTTTATGCCCTTAACTAAATACTTTACTCGGCCCCTAGTAATGTGTTTATAATGTCCCTCGGCTGGCCGTGGTGGCCCCGCCGTTTCACTAGCAAACGAGGCTACATTATGAATAAGGTTATTCTTAAATCACTTAAAAAAGGCGATATATTCCGACGCAAGCCCGACGGCGTCGAATACATTCGAGACCATTATAACCGTAAGGATCTATTCGGCCCCGCGTCGTATTGCTGTACAGATTGGCATGATATCGGCCGCTCCATTCAACTCAAAGGATCGACCCTTGTTTGGGTTGGTTTCGACTTTTAAAGGAGGGTTTGATATGTTTGATATATATTGCCCACACTGTGGCGAACCAACCGAGCAGGATTATTTACATATGCCCGAGGATCTCGGCGGCCCTGATAATCTGACATACACCGAGGCGGCCCAATCGTTTAAGGTTAACGGGTGCGGATTGTTTAACGATACCCCGAGCCCCTGCACTATGTCCCCGATTGAACCACCCGATAGGATGGCCGCAATTAGGGCTATGCAATCCTTTAGCGACCACCCCGACGAATGGGCCCTGTTGTTTTAATCGGCCCTTAGATCGATAACAGCCCCGCCACTGAGCGGGGTTTTTTGTGCCTGTACCATTTACCCCAACCGATACCAAACCGCCCTTAGAATGGATTGTAAGCGTATATCGTACACTCGGGGGCCCCGCCCTCGGCTCGGGTTAATACGTCAACATGGCAACGGCCAACAAATACCCGAGCCCATACCCCCACGGTATGAGTCCCGATCTATTAAACCCCAGCGAACAAAGGCCCCGAGCGGGCCAGTGGTTTTATCTGTGGCCGTTTGCTAATGGATCCCAGCCCGCCACACTTTACCCGCCCCAATTAATCCCGATCAAATAGGCTGAAAGGCCCGCCAGTACTGGGCTACAGGCCGACCGAGGGGGGCGGGCATGTGCCAGTGGGGGGGGTACCCGTTACCGTATACAACTACGACCGAATTTGTGAAAATGAACACTGTCAACAAGGTCGAAGGAGGGCCATAGATAACGTACATGATCCCGTACTGTTTGATATTGTAAAATGGGTAGGCTTTGTGTCGATATTTGGGGGTTTGGGGTACACGTTCTGTCAACACACACTTTAATGCGCCTATTAATGTACTAATTACACACTTAATTGCGCCAAACTGTTGACTTTACTAGCGTATTTTATTACCATCCAGTATGACTTTAGCGAATGTTGGAGTATTTTCCTTAGACGGAATAACATATGACCCTCCCCAGTAAGAATGCTACGTTAGAACTACCGTTATTGGTAGAGAATGACCTTGAGGTAGATAACGATGGTCGTTTCTATGTAGTAAGTTACATCTTCCCTGATGAAAGCGATGACTCTATTGAGATACGCATCGAGTTTGATCAAATTATAGACAACTTAATTGATTTCTACCGTGAAGATCAGGGCCCGGCCAGTTACGGCCAGCTTTATCTTATTGCACACGAACTTGACAGACATGCCCATACTCTTCGCGATGTTGCGGGCCTTATGGAAGGTCGGTATGTTAACGAAGACCTATTTGATGAATTCTAGATCCCTATTTAACCCTAATTTGATGACTCCTTTAGATGCGACCCAAGTCGGTCGTATTGGAGAGCATCTAGTAGCCGCTATGCTTGCGGGCTACGGCTATGAAGTCCACCACACAGCAGGAAGCGGATACGATCTACTCGTAATGCTCCCTAATGATACTGGCGTAATTCGTGTAGACGTTAAAACGAAGAAAGCCGCGACAGGTGCGCGGCTCTTTAGTATTAGAAAGGGTAAAACTACCACATTCCGTGAATACGAAGCGGGTGTATGTGATGTGTTTGCTTTGGTCTGTCTTGAGGATACGTCGGTGACGTTTGAGAAGTGTGATGATTACGCTGGTAGGAACTCTATCTATCTTAATCGCCTAGAGCATCAGGCTACTTGTCCGCATACTGCTTGGCAGAGAGTGCATGAAAGAAGTACTATCAAGGGTGAGTGAAAAGGATGCCTAAACAGGTAATCTAGATCATCTATGATAGCTAGGATAATAGTATATGGCCCCCTCGGCCAACGCCTGTCTATTTTAGCACGAAATTAGCTCACAGTCAATACCCCGCCCATACTAAATACCCTAACTACGGACTTAACAGGGTTGCAATTAAATCGTAGTAGTGTTATAACAAATACCAGAACTTAAATGTCCCCTACAAAAAACCCCATTAATCTAATATATATCCGTGCCGCTATTGAGGCGGCTACTGGCATCCGTTTGTCTTTAAACGAAGTCAAACGCTACCTTTTAGAAGAAGGTCTCATTACGCCTAAACAGGCCAGAGAAGAAGCGACGGTGTTTCGGGGGTATGGTGAATTTTATGACTACGACAACCCTGACCGTCGGGATCGTAGCAATTCTACAAGAGAACTGAACTTTGACGATGACGCCACTAGGCGAAAGATCAAGTTCGGGGAAAACTAATTACTCGGGGAGAGATCAGTGAAATACGCAAATTGCGGTGCTTCGACTAAAGCCAATACAAAAGTCAAAAAGATGAACGCGGGTGGTTTTATGAAGATCGGTGACGGTCTCCAGAAACTCGATGTGAACAAGGAAGACAAGCTTGATATGAACCGAGGCGGTATGGCGAAGAAGCCTAAAGCGCCGAATCCATATGATGACTCTAACCCTAAGCCCAGACCTTTACCAAAGCCTAAACCAAAGCCGAAGCCTAAACCCAAGCCCCAAGGGCCAAAGGTAGGGCCAAAGCCTAAGACAAGTGGCCCCGACCCTAAACCAAAGCCGAAGCCAAAGGCACCCGCCCCGTATGATGACTCGGGAATGGGTAAAAGAGGCCGTCGCTTTAGTTCTGGTGGAATGGCCGAAGATAAGCGCAAAGATAAATCGGATGACGAAGGTAAAAAAGGCGCGAAGAAGTCTAAGCGTGGGGAGCTAGTAGAAGCATCTCGCGGTAAGTTGGTCAAAAAGAAATGACAGCCAAAAAAGAACTGACACAAATGCAAGAGGCCTTCCTTGAAGCTCTCTGTAGCGAGGCTAGGGGAGATATCCGTGCGGCGATGAACGCGGCTGGGTATTCGCCTAACACTCGTATTAGTGAGGTGGTCACACCCTTGCGCGATGAGATTGTAGACCGAGCTAGTATGGTTTTGGCGATGAATGCGCCGAAAGCTACTTTTAGCATGGTAGACGTATTGAACGACCCGGGCTCTATGGGGGCAAGGAATGCAGTGGCGGCCGCTACTCAGATTCTTGATAGAACTGGATTGGTTAAGAAAGAACAGATTGAGATTAAAGGCCCAGAGGGGGGTGTATTTATTTTACCACCAAAAAAGGTAACCCCTGCGGATGACGAAGCCGACTACGACGAATAAATGGTCGGATAAGAAACGACCCAATAAAACATCTAAGCTACCCTATGGCTACATAGCCAGTGCAGACGATATCCTACTTGCTACCCCTGACTGGAATTTGGTCGGCTTTATTGAAAAGGCGATGGACTTCCTTGATGATGGGAATTCCTACCGTGAGGCCGCCAGATGGTTGGGCGAGAACTCAGGGCACGAGATATCTCACCAAGGCCTAGCGAATATTTGGAAGAGGCATAGGGGCGATAATAACCCCCGCGTAAAACAACTTGCCCAGCGCAAGCGTAAGAACGCACCCAAGACCAAAGAAGAGCGGGCGCTACACACCCTGAAGAAGCGGGAAGCGGCTACCAAACGTAGCCTGACCGTTACTAAGAAAAAGATAGAAGCAATACATGGGGAAGATGAATTAACCCTTGCAGTCCGAACAACTCAGGCACCCCTACAATTTAGTGACACCCTAGACTTCACGGCAAAGCCAGCGGAGTTAAATGTTATATTCTCCCCTAATGAAGGGCCACAGACAGAGTTCTTGGCGGCTTCGGAGAAGGAAGTTTTATACGGGGGTAGTGCGGGCGGCGGTAAGTCTTACGGACTTCTAGCTGACCCCATGCGATATTTTGGGAATACAAACTTTAACGGTTTGATCCTACGTCGTACCAACGATGAATTACGAGAATTAGTCTGGAAGTCTCAGGAGATATATCCCAAGGCCTATCCGGGGGCTAAGTGGCAAGAGAAGAAATCCCAGTGGGTATTCCCTAGCGGGGCCAAACTCTGGATGACGTATCTAGAACGTGACGAAGACGTTTTGCGTTATCAGGGACAGGCGTTCTCCTACATTGCCTTTGACGAGCTAACACAACACTCTACGCCCTTCGCTTGGAATTACATGCGATCACGTTTGCGTACAACAGACCCAAGCCTACCAACACATATGCGGGCAACGACGAATCCGGGTGGCCCCGGCCATTCTTGGGTTAAGAAGATGTTCATTGATCCAGCGCCAGCAAATCAAAAGTTTGCGGCCACGGACATAGAGTCGGGTGAAGTACTTGCCTATCCCGAAGGCCATGCGAAAGAAGGACAGCCTCTGTTTCATCGGAGGTTTATCCCAGCATCCCTTAAAGATAATCCCTACCTTATGGAGGGCGGTCAGTACGAGGCTAACTTGCTATCTCTACCCGAGATGCAACGAAGGCAGTTACTTGAGGGCGATTGGGCCGTCGCAGACGGCGCGGCTTTTGGGGAGTTCAGGGCCAAGACACACGTTGTTGATCCGTTTGAGATTCCTCTGGAATGGAGGCGCTTCAGGTCGTGTGATTACGGATACTCTAGCTACTCAGCAGTACACTGGTTTGCGATAGACCCAGCCTACGAAACTCTCATTTGTTACAGGGAGTTATACGTCAGTAAGCATACAGGCAGAGACTTAGCAAAAGCGGTCATGGAGCTTGAAGTTGGGGAGCAAATGAGCTATGGTGTGCTTGACTCTTCCTGTTGGCATAATAGGGGCCAAATTGGGCCTTCAATAGCTGAAGAGATGATTTCGATGGGTTGCCGATGGCGTCCATCCGACAGAAGTACGGGATCTCGCGTTGCGGGGAAGAACCGACTTCATGAACTACTCAAATATGACGAAGAAGCAGAAACACCGGGCATTGTATTTTTCAATAACTGCCGACAAATTATTGCGGATCTTCCCGTCATTCCCAGCGACCCCAAGGGCGGGGACGATATCGATGTCAGGTATCGAAGCGACCACACCTATGACTCAGTACGATACGGGATCATGTCCCGTCCTCGGTCTAGTTCACCGTTTGATGATTGGGGTCAAAAAAATACTCAGACTTGGAAACCCGCAAGTCGTAAATTTGGATACTAATTAAATGGCAATTCTTGATAGACCAGAAGACATAAATTTAGAAGAGAACTCACTGGGGTTGGAAGACGGGAGCCCTGAAACTAATGCTTCGTTAGATGGCTTAGTAGGGTGGATCGAAGGTAGGTATAATCGTTCAAATGATTCTAGACAATCTGATGAAACACGTTGGCTTACTTCTTATAGGAACTACAGGGGTTTATACGGCCCTGATGTCCAATTTACCGACAATGAGAAAAGTCAGGCATTTATCAAGATCACCAAGACTAAAGTTCTTGCGGCCTATGCTCAAGTTGTCGATGTGCTTTTTGCGGGTAGTAAGTTTCCTATTGGCATTGATCCTAGTTACAATCCTGTGGGCGTGTCTGGGCCTATACATTTTGATCCAAAAGAAGTTACCGAAGAAAAATTAAACGAAATGACTGGGGGCGAAGCTAAGTCCTCCACTATAGCTAGACCAGAGCTTTTAAAGAACTCTGGCCCTTTGGCCGACCAACTTAGTCGTGTAGAGGATCAATTACGGGAAGGTGCGGGCAGAACCCCGACAGCCCTTACCTTTGAGCCCGCCAAAGAAGCCGCTAGGAAAATGGAACGAACTATCCATGATCAACTAGAGGAAAGTGAAGCAAACAAACATCTACGCTCTACCGCTTTTGAAATGTGCCTATTTGGCACGGGTATTTTAAAAGGCCCATTCGCGCTCCAGAAGGAGTACCCGAAGTGGGGTGAGGAAGGAGAGTATGACCCAATTTTCAAGACTATTCCAAAAGTAGAAGCTGTAAGCATCTGGAACTTCTATCCAGATCCTGACGCTCGGAATATGGCAGAAGCAGAGTACGTCATTGAACGTCATCGGCTGAACCGCTCTCAGATGAGGGCTCTTAAAAGACGTCCTTTCTTTAGAGGAGAGGCAATTGAAGAGGCGATTGAATTCGGCCCCAATTATGCCCCCCACTATTGGGAGGACACCCTAGAAGACAACGAAGCCTCGGCTAGTATAGAACGCTATGAGGTCTTGGAATACTGGGGTGTTGTAGACGCCGAAGTGGCCGAAGAGGCCCAACTAGATCTCCCCGACGAAGTTTCGGAAAGCGAAGAAGTGCAGATAAATGCATGGATTTGTAACGGTCAGGTTATCCGCCTAGTCATCAACCCTTTTACCCCGATACGCATCCCGTACCACTCAGTCCCATTCGAGTTAAACCCATATAGTTTCTTCGGCATTGGTGTCGCGGAAAACATGGAAGACACGCAAGAAATCATGAATGGTTTTATGCGTCTCGGAGTAGACAACGCGGCACTATCATCAAACCTCTTGATTGAGATTGACGAGACCAACCTCGTGCCGGGACAAGACATGTCCGTGTATCCGGGCAAGGTGTTTAGACGTCAGGCTGGTGCGCCGGGACAAGCTATCTTTGGGACTAAGTTCCCGAACGTAACTGGGGAATGCCTCCAGATGTTTGATAAGGCACGGCAGTTGGCAGATGAAGCCACAGGTATGCCTTCCTTTGCTCATGGTAGTACAGGTGTGATGGGTGTGGGTAGAACCGCATCAGGAATGTCTATGCTCATGGGCGCGGCCGCACAGAATATTAAAGCAGTCGTTAGAAATGTTGATGATTATCTACTGGCCCCACTTGGTCGGTCTTTGTTCAGTTTCAACATGCAATTTAATTTCGATAAAAGTATTAGAGGGGATCTCTCAGTCGTTGCCAAAGGCACAGAAAGCCTAATGCGAAACGAGGTACGTTCTCAGCGTCTGCTACAGTTTATGCAGATGACGGGTAACCCCAGTATGGCTCCATTTGTTAAATATGACTACATCCTGCGTGAGCTTGCCGCTTCTATGGATCTCGACGAGGACAAGGTTCTCAACGACCCAAGGGAAGCCGCAATCCAAGCAGAGATGATGGCAAAAGTTGCCGCTCTTATGCCACAACAGCCACCACAAGGTCAGCAAGGCGGGGCACCAAGTCCCAACGATCCTACAGGCAATGGTGGCGGCAATATAGCACCGGGCAACGCTCCAGAACCCGGCGCACCCGGTTTTACAGGTGAAGGCGGCGGAGCGAATGGCGGCACACCACCCCCAGCACCTCCTCAAGGTCAGCCACAATAATGGAAAAAGCCGTAGCCAGATCACTACTACCTCTCGTTAACGATTCCGAGAAATACGCAATACTTCAAACTTACATTGAAAATCGCATAGATACGATGCGGTCATTTTTAGAGAATACCAAAGATCACGCCAAACTTATGGAAGTACAGGGTGCCGTTGCAGAACTGCGCCGCTTCCAGACACTGCGAGATCAAGCTCTGGAGGGAGCAAAATAATGGCAGAAGATACTTACACAACTAAAGGCCGCAAGGTTTACGAAGATCCTGAGACGGGTGAAAATTTCTCTGAGCGTACTGTTACCTTTGAGACCAAGTACGGCTGGGTTACTATTCCCTCTGTCAATGAGACAGGCGATGAAATTGACCAAAGAGATCTGGAACAATTCATTGAAGAAAATGGCCCTATAGACCCCATCACGATGGAAGAGCTTCCTGTATTTGAAAGTGAGCCCGAGGCTAGTGAATACGCCCGCGTTCGGAGCGACAGCCTACTACCAGAGGCAGAGCCGTCTTTTCCCGGCTACGATAGCGACTCTCCCGAAGCAAAGGGGGCCATTAGGGCTCTTGATGATATGGGTGAGGAACCTGTCGCAATGTATCACGGCGGTATGATGATGCCCGAGATGCTAGTCGGTTATGACGATGAGTCAGGCAACCCAATACCACCCGGCTCCAACGAAATGAATGTTCGGGATGATATTCCTGCGGCACTCAGCGACGGAGAGTATGTCGTTCCTGCGGATGTTGTTCGTTGGCACGGCCTAAAGCACTTTGTTGAAATGCGAGATGAGGCAAAATTTGGTCTTATGTCTATGCAGATGGATGGACAAATTCAATCGCTTGAAGACGAAGATACGGACTACGATGACACGCTTTGTGAAGAGTGTGGTGAAGTGGATTGTGGCTGTGATTACGGAGATTACGAAACTGAAGAAGGTAACGTAGTCGAAGAGGCAGTTGCAGAAATTGAAGAAGAAACAATGGAAGTCGAAGAGGAAGAAGACTCTTCTGACGGCAAAAATACTTATCGTCCCAGCGTCAAGTTTGCTGTGATGAAAAAGTAATTTGCGGATCGGGCTACCCGCACAAACCACCGACAATTTAGTCGGTCTACTTTAACGGCCCCCCAACGGAGAATATATGGCTAAGTACAGAAATGCTTATCGGGATGAACCTGATGAGCTTACTCAAGAGGCGCAACTAGCACCTGAAACAAACCCTACTACCGCACCAGCAAATGCTGATGAGGAAAGTTTTAAAAAACGCTACGGAGACCTTCGCAGACATATGCAAAATCAAATGTCTTCCCGAGACCAAGAATTAGCACAGGTCAAGGCACAGCTAAACGAAGCAACCCGAGGACAAATCAAATTCCCTAAATCCGAAGAAGAAGTTGATGCATGGTCGCGCAAGTACCCTGACGTTGCTAAGATTGTTGACACAATCGCACAAAAGCGAGTTCAGGAAGCTGTCGCGGACGCTAAAGTTGAGATGGATGGCATTAAAAAGCAACAGCAAGGCATCAAGACTGAAAAAGCGATGTTGGAGCTTAAAAAGATCCACCCAGACTTTGATAGCATCCGAGCAACTAAAGGATTTCATGAGTGGGTGACCGAACAGCCAGTTTCTGTTCAAGATGCCCTCTATAAGAACAATACTGATGCTAGGGCGGCGGCTAGGGCTCTCGATCTCTACAAGTCCGACAAAGGTATCCGTAAAATAAAGCCTAAGAATTCCAGTGCGGCCGCTCAGGCCATTGGACGAAGTGGTGTTGCCTCCCCAACGGGCGGTAGGTCTACTTTCACTGAAAGTCAGGTATCGAACATGAGTGCGGCTGAGTACGATAAGAATGAAGCCAAAATCATGGAGTCAATCAGTAAAGGGCTGTTTGAATACGATATGACTGGTGCGGCGCGTTAAATCACTTGCTAAAGCCTTAGTAATTGTGGTATAACAACCTTAACAAACCCCAGAGCCGAAACTTATGTATTTCCGTAGTCTAACTATAGTTATACATAACTTCCTACCTCACCCCCCCCCTTACTTCAGAAGAACACTCTAAAGTTACCTAAGTATTGTTGGCCCTTCGTCCTGAAGATACCCAATACAACTTAGCCCTTAATGAAGTTTTCCCTTCTGTTTCGTTCCGACACTAGTGGCGTAGTTCAACTCCCGTTGAGCAACTCACAAAATTTTAGTGTCGATTTAACTTAACATCTATTAGGAGATGCATTATGGCTTTCGCAAAAGCTTCGGGCTACGCCAACTTACCAAACGGTAACTTTAGTCCAGTGATTTACTCACAAAAAGTACAAAAATCTTTCAGAAATGAATCTGTGGTCGAAGACATCACTAACACCGATTATATGGGCGAAATCGCTTCATATGGTGATAGCGTCAAGATCATCAAAGAACCAGAAATTACTGTTTCAGATTACGCCCGTGGCACAGCAGTCGCGGCGCAGAATCTAAGTGACAGCGATTTCTCTCTAACCATCGACCAAGCGAACTACTTTATGTTCAAAATGGACGATATTGAAGCCGCTCACAGCCATGTTAATTTCATGGACTTAGCGACTGATCGTGCCGCATTTAAATTGCGTGACACTTACGACCAAGAAGTATTAGGTTACTTATCTGGTTTTGAGCGTAACGCCGCTAACGATGCTTGGATTCAGCGAACAGCCGCTAACGGAACTAAATCACACGCAAGTGCTGGTGCCGACGAATTGATCTTAGCTAACAAGCTAGACATCGTTGACTTCGGTGGTTCTGATATTGGTGGAACAGCTTCTGCTTCTAAGCATGCTTTGACTTCTATCCCTCTAGCCGCTGGTGGCGGTTCTGGTGGTATCACTAGCCCTCTAGCAGTTCTTAACCGAATGGCTCGTAAGATGGATCAAGCTAACGTAGATACAGCAGATCGTTGGTTTGTAGCCGACCCTGTGTTCTATGAATTGCTAATGGACGAAGACTCTAAGTTCATCAACTCTGACTTTGGTGGTAGCGAAGAGCTACGCAATGGTCGTGTTGGTAATGGTCTCATCCGTGGATTCAAAGTGTATAAGTCTAACAACTTGCCGTTCTTTGGCACTGGCGCAGGAACTTCTGCATCGGCTGGATCTGAAGATAACTTCGGAGTCGTAGTTGCTGGTCACAAGTCTTGTGTAGCTACTGCACAACAGTTGGCTAAGACTGAAACGTATCGCGATACAGCATCTTTTGCTGACATCGTTCGAGGCATGCAGTTGTACGGTCGTAAGATCCTTCGTCCAGAAGCTCTAATGACTGCTCATTACAACTTAGCGTAACTCAGTAAGGGGTGCCCTTCTTAGGAGGGGTACTCCTTTTTTTATACCAAAAAAGAGTAATTTGACCAATGGCATCCACATTTCTTAGTCTCACAAATCGCTTACTTCGTAAAATCAACGAAGTGGAGATTGCTGAAGCTGATTTTGCTAATACGCGAGGTGTTCAGACACTTGCGAAAGACGCGGTTGCAGACGCCATTGGTCAGATTAATCAGGCTGAATACGAGTGGCCGTTTAACGCCGCCCAACATACTCAGGTTCTAGCAGTAGGTCAGGAAGAGTATTCTTGGCCCGAGTATTTCAAAATTGTAGATTGGAATAGCTTCCAACTTCAGAAAAATGAATCTCTCAATGTAGACCACAAGATGTTGCAGTTTTTGGGTCGTGACGAATACTACAAGAGCCACAAAAGTGCCGATGATGATAGCGGGTCTGCGGGTGTAGCTTGCCCAGAGTCCACTGCACCCTCTCATGGTAATGGTTATGTGGTAACGCCCTCACCTGACAAAGAATACACCATCCAGTTCAAGTACTACATGAACAATGTGGGCCTATCCTTACATTCTGATACAACAAGAATTCCAGATTCCTACGATAACGTGATTATCGATGGTGCTTTATATTATATGTATATGTTCCGAGATAACCCTGAATCTGCTGGCGTTTCCGTACAGGTATTCCAGCAAGGCATAAAAAATATGCAGGGCATCTTCATCAACAAATACGAGCGGGTCTATGACACCCGAATTTCTCGTGGCTCTAGAAATAGCTACGGGTATAAGGGGCACTAAGAATGGCCGATAGGGTACAGTCCTATAAAGTAATTTGTGGTGGTGGTCTGAACAGTAACGAAAATCATCTTGATTTGAGTGAAAACAGCCCCGGTGTCGCGACAAGACTGGTTAACTATGAAGTTAGCTTGTTTGGCGGGTACCGTAGAATTGAAGGTTTTGCCCCCTACAACCCTAACGCCAATCACCAAGAGATAGACCCCGTTAACAGTGAGGGTAAGGTTCTCTCGGTCGCGATCTTTAAAGACGATAATCTAGACACCACAATCGTCATAGCCTCTCGCAAAGTAAAGAAGTTCACCTATACAGCAACTGCTAGTCAGACTGCGTTTACTGGGGCGGATACAAATTCAAGAACATTGGCGGTTAACAACTCTGCCAATACTATAGTTAAACAAACTACGGGAACTACGACTACAACCCTAGTTTCGGGCACCCACTACAGCCTAAACGGCACGACCGTTACCTTGGCTACAGGTGCTACTGTTGGCGACACCATAGAGATAGATACAAACGAATATAAGTTCTATCGTTATGTTGCCTACTCCGCATGGGCCCCATACACCACAGGGGTCGTACACAAATTTAAAGACGGTGTGCGAGAAGTAAAAAAACTCCGACATGTGACTTTTAATTTCGGTGGCGGCAACAGGATTTGTTTCGTTGACGGGGTTAACAATGCAATTCTCTATGACGGATCTAACTGGAAATCTATTAGCCCAAATAACTCGGGTGGTAACTCCAGTCCCGGTGGGCCAAGTGCATTAGCACGGCCAGAGCTTGTAGATGCGTTTGAGAACCACCTATTCCTAGCTGGAGACAGAGTAGCCCAAGCAACGATTGCTTACTCGGCACCTCTCGACCCACTAACATTCACATCAGCCGCTGGCGCAGGACAACTGGCTATCGGTTTTGATGTAGTACAGTTTAAGCCCTTCCGAGATGACCTGTTCGTCTTTGGTACAAACGGCATTAAGAAAGTTTCACCTGACGTAACCGCTGGGTTTGTTCTAGACCAGATTACAACCAACGTAGGCTGTATCGCTAGAGACTCAGTACTAGAAATCGGGGGTGACCTTGTATTCCTTGCACCAGACGGATTACGACCAGTAGCGGGTACTAGTAGGATTGGTGATGTTGAATTAGAGACTATCTCTAAGAGCATACAACAACTACTTACAGCCCTGCCTTCTGACTACGACCTAGAGACGCTTAATGGCGTGGTCATCAGGAGTAAGTCCCAATTGAGATACTTCATTGGTGATGACTCAGTTTTCACGCAAGACAGCTTTGGTATTATTGGCGGCCTTCGATCCGCAGACCAACGCCTTGGTTGGGAATTTGGTGAGCTAGTTGGGATTAGAGCCAGTTGTTGTGACTCCGCCTACGTTAACTCTAGTGAGCTAGTTTTACATGGAGACTACAACGGGAAAGTCTATCAGCAAGAGCAGACTACCCAATTTGATGGGGCAGATATCCTCGCAGTGTATGCAACCCCATTCTTTGATTATGGCGACACCGAGGTCAAGAAGACCATGCGTAAAGCCAATACATTTATTCGTGCTGAAGGCCCCCTCACTCTGAACATGGCGGTAACGTATGATTGGGAAGATCCCAATACGGCCAAACCTAGTTCTTACTCGCAGGAGTCCGCTGGCGCACCAGTACGTTATAAAGGGAAAAATATTAATTATGTCGGCACAAACATTAACTACGGCGGTAGCGCAAAGCCTATTGTCACCACTAGCCTACAGGGCTCTGGCTACTCTTGTCAGCTTACCTTCGTTACTCTGGGAAATTTCAACCCGTACAGTATCCAAGGCATTGTTTTTGAATTCAGCATTGCAGGGAGACGTTAACTAATGGCGGGATATACTAGACAGTCAATCGCGGACATTATCAACGGCGCGAACATTACAGCACCCCCAATCAATGCGGAATTTAACCAAATTCTAGCCGCTTTTAACGCATCATCAGGACATACTCACGATGGATCAACGGGCAGTGCCCCTAAACTACCGCTTACGACCTCCGTATCTGGTTATTTGCCTGTGGCTAACGGTGGTGTTGGCGGACGTAACAATACGACAGCAACGTCTGACCCCGCAACATCCAACGACAACACTCAGGGTTATGCTCCCGGGTCGCTGTGGATCAACGCCAATACCGGCTACACCCATATGTGTTTATTCAACACGACGAACAATGCAAACTGGGTAACTATAGCGGCAATCAGCAATACTAATATCATTGCTCCAAAAGCCACGAACACTGTGGACGTTGGTACCAGCACCCTCCAGTTTAAGGACATTTACGCAGACGGCGTAGGTTACATCGATACTATTAGTTCTGAGACCATGTCTAGCACAGGTAACGTCGGTGTTGGTGGCGCTCTAGCTGTAACAGGCAACGCAACAGTAGGCGGTACTCTTGGAGTAACTGGCCTAAGTACCCTAGCTTCTTTAGGCGTGACGACTAACCTTACAGTAGGTGGTGGCGTAGGTATTACTGGCGCTACTGTTATGTCGGGCAACTTAAACGTCAACGGCAACACTGTACTCGGTAACGCGGCGTCTGACACAGTAACAGTAACAGCAGACGTAGCATCTCACCTTATTCCTTCAGCAGATTCTACTTACGATCTCGGTGCTACTGGGTCTGAGTGGCGTGATCTGTATATTGATGGCACTGCAAAGATTGACGCTCTAGAAGCGGATACAGCAAACATTGACGGTGGTAGCGTAGACGGCACTCCAATCGGTGCGGGGACTCCTTCGTCTGGTAGTTTTGCAGGGCTTACAGCTACAGGCACAGTTAACCTCTCGGGCGCTACAGTATCTAATCT
>ENA-OSJC01002120-OSJC01002120.1-marine-metagenome-genome-assembly--contig:-NODE-2120-length-15279-cov-5.271412_pt1 | contig 15279 bp, 9 predicted proteins | sample MGYA00237885_ERZ534234 | MGnify/ENA primary metagenome ERZ534234 (study PRJEB26413, sample SAMN06343907) | marine metagenome | isolation source: coastal waters | place: Atlantic Ocean: West Antarctic... | reverse complement strand
AATCGATTACGAAACACCTGAAAACCCCGAGTTAACATTGCCGACTCACGAGCTGGATGTTGATACCTGCGTTGAGAGGTTGATTACAATATTGGAAGACTCCGGCACTCTTTGAACCGACCAACAAGGCCGCGCAGCTTATAATTTCCAAGGCAGTTAGTTGGAGGTGCTCAATGGTTGATCGCAAAGCTTGAATTTTTGTTACTTCCAAGACTCCTCTCATTGGCTCTCACGTTATCAAGAAACTTGTAGAGCAGTGGGTGGCAATGAGAAGTTAATACTTGCTGGCGATGCAAGTCATGGGCTAATCAATCGAGAATGTAACTCGCCGCTTTTTGAGTCACATCGACCACATTACATCCCCGTGCGCCAGGGCAAAATCAGTGCAGTGACTACAAGGTCACTCAGCGTTTCGAAGATTAATTCACTAGGCTGCAAGGCTGAGACAGACCTCGCGTCAGGTATTTCTGAAACCTACCAATGGTTTCTAGAAAACGACCAAACCTTCAAGCGTTAACTTCTACCATAAACATCATCAAATCGTACAATATCATCTTCCCCGAGGTAGTCGCCCGACTGCACTTCGATTAGCTGCAATGGTTCTTCACCAAGATTGCGCAATCGGTGTTTTTCACCCAGGGGTATATAAGTTGATTCGTTGCGATTTACGGTGAAAACTCTTTTGCCACAGGTGACTTCAGCGGAACCAGCAACGACGATCCAATGTTCGGCGCGGTGATGATGCATCTGAAGACTTAGGCTCGCACCTGGCTTCACGGTAATTCTCTTCACTTGAAAACCGATATCTGAATCAATGCTGTCATAATCACCCCAAGGTCGATAAACCTTTCGATGAAATTGGCTCTCAAGTCGATCGAGCTTATTAATCTGCGCAACAATCGCCTTCACATCCTGAACTTTATCCTTCTTGGCAACTAGCAACGCGTCTGCTGTGTCCACAACAATCAGATCGTCCACACCCACTAATGCAACCAGCCTATTTTGAGCATGTACATAATTATTCTCAGCATTCGAACTTAAGACATCACCGACGAAATGATTGCCTTCGTCATCCTTCTCGCTAACCTCCCACAAAGAAGACCAAGAACCAACGTCACTCCAACCTACACTCATTGGAATCACAACTGCCTTCTCTGTTTTCTCCATGACGGCGTAGTCGACGGATTCAGAGGGGCACAACTCGAAAGCCTCTTTGTCCAACCGAATAAAATCCAAATCTGTTTTCGCAGCACCGAGTGCTGACTTTGCGTACTTAAGAATTTCGGGGTTATGCTGCTCGAGCTCCTCAATAAAACGGTCTGCTCTGAACATGAAAATCCCACTGTTCCAATAAAAGTTTCCTGCATCTAGGTAGCCTTGAGCGGTTTCGCTATCGGGCTTTTCAACAAACTGATCAACTGAATATGCATCTCCAACTGGCGTCCCCGCTTTAACATACCCATAACCTGTTTCAGGACCACGAGGCTCTATGCCAAACGTCACCATGTAGCCTTTCGCCGCAAGCTTGAGACCCTGCTTCACATGGGTTTGAAATTTCTCAACGTCTAAAATCACATGATCTGCAGCAAGAACCAGTAAAATTGCGTCTTTCTCAGATTGCTGCTCTGCTGCAATTGCGATTGCTGGCGCAGTATTTCGACCAACGGGCTCAAGAATTATCTGCGATTGGCTCATCTCAAGCTGCTGAAGTTGCTCCGCAACAAGAAACCGATGATCCTCATTACATATGACCAGCGGGTCCATTGCCTCCATGCCTTTTAGGCGAAGCGCGGTGTCCTGCAACATTGTTGATTCGTTAACTAAAGATATAAGTTGTTTCGGATAGTGCCCACGAGAAAGCGGCCAAAGGCGCGTGCCGGATCCGCCTGAGAGAATAACAGGTACGAGATGTGTCATGGTTTTTCCAAATAAAATCCGCGTATGGTAACAGTAAATAAACAATTTGTACTCAAGGCAACGGCTAACAAGCCAACTTTATGTTTGGGCTTCGCGACGCTGACCGATATTGGATCGTATTCATCAAGTACCTAACAAGAAAACGTACTGGTAATTATACATTTCCAGACTAGATTGCTATGTTTCGCTCTGCGACTTATACGTAAACCCCACAGATGAAAACCAGCGTCCCTCTTAGCTATGAGACGCTTAAACAAGGATATCCGATGCACCCTGAAAGCAATTCTTATCGCTCTATTGTCTAAGCATTAAGTTAGGCGGCTATCAGGTTTCTCGTCAACCGAGTATTATGACCCTTTATGCAGACTTCTACTTACTAGGGAGACAATCATTACCTTCACGCCGTTTTACAATGTCGCTTTTGTAATACTCTTGTCGAGCGCCTACCTCATCCCCGTCGTCTTTTTCCTCGCGGCGCGCAATTCAGCTAGTTTCTTCCCTACCTATACCATGGCACTTGCCGCCGTGGTTCTGCTGCCATCTATCGAAAGCAGACTCTGCCTCTCCCTGAACAAAACCGGGTTTACACTCGTGAGCGCTTTCCTACTTTTTATGTGCACAAGTGTATTTTGGAGCGAGAACCCGTCTCTCGTCGGCAAGTACCTAGGATATGCAATTCTGATTTTTCTATTCGTTCAATCTCTCACGCTACTTAATTTAAAATTTCCTTGGTTTTTCAAAAGCTTCATCACGTTATTTTGTTTAGCCGCTGCCGTTTCTGTCGCCTATTCAATTCTCCTCTATCATCAAATCCCTTACCAAACAGAAATCGACGTGCGAATGTATAGCTTAGGCGGTCTTCACAACCCAATGATTGGCGGATTGTCCTATGGCGCTGCGTTGATTCTGGGTATAGCGCATTGTATTAACCAGACTGAAAAAACCAAGAAGTTGCTCATGGCTTTAGTTTGTCTCGTCATTTTCGTCGGTGTTATCTACACCGGAACTCGCAGCGCTTGGGTTGGAGTTATTTTTGCAGTACTGACTTTAATTATGTTTCACCCAAAGCTCTCGCTCACAAAAAAGAAAATCTACCTAGCCCTATTTATCTTGGCATTCATCATTGCGCTACTCACTTTGTTTCAACTCGGACTAACAGACGCATTAACTAAGCGGTCACTCAGTTTCAGGCCTGAAATCTGGTCAGAAGTCATGACAAACATGAACGGTTCTGCCCTGTTCTTTGGACATGGACTAGCGAGCAATGCTGACGTTGAGCATCTGCAGTATGTTTTTGACCATCCCCACAGCATTTATCTCTCTACATTGTTCTATGGCGGAATCATCAGCTTAAGCCTGTTTTTGACTTTAAGCTTTTGGGTATTAAAAAACCTCATTCAGAACATCCAAAACCCTTCATCGATTTATGCACTTGCGTTACTCGTTTTTGGATTGGTGTCCTTGCTTGTGGACGGCAATAGATTGGTCAGAAAAATTGATTTTGTTTGGCTTCTCATATGGCTACCAATCGCACTGTCTTTTATTCGAAGCCCTGCTTCAGCTATTGATACTGTTGCGCACCAAAAAGATCCGCCAATTGACTAGCCGAATCATTCCATGAGAAATCTTCAGATCTTTTAATAGCGATCAACCCTAATTTGGCACCAAGATCCGGCTGGCTATCAAATTGTTGCAGGCAAGTCGCTGCCTCATCAATCTCATCACTACCGACCACGAAGCCCGAATCACCGATAACCTCTTCAATTGCGCCACCTTTCGAACCAATAGTCGGAGTGCCAAAACTCATTGCTTCTAACACAGGCAGGCCAAATCCCTCATAATACGATAGACACAACAGTGCCGTGGCGTCTCTGTAATAGCCCCCAAGGTCTTCGTCTGACACAGAACCGAGGATCGTAACCACATGCCTGTATCTACTATCTACTAAGGGTCTATCACCCCAACCTTTTAGCCCGACGACTATTAGCTCATGGACACCGCCTCGCTTTCTATACTCATAGAAGGCGTCCAGCATGCCTTGAATATTCTTACGGGGTTCAAAAGTACCAACACAAAGAAAATAATCCGCGACGGCTAAACGTACGCTTTTAGGTTCAGGAAACTCACTAATACCCGGACTAATCACGCGAATTTTTTGCTCAGCCTTAGGAAACCGTAGCTCCAATTCATTTTTTATAGCGAGGCAGTCGACTAAGACATAATCAGCGTTAGCGATACTCTTCGGCATCAACATTCTTTCCATCATAAGCGTTGAGAAGTTCATCGTCTCAGGAAACCTTTGCCAGACTAAGTCATGAACGGTGACCAATTGCCGTATTGAGCTCGGTAAAAAAAGCGGCAAGTGGTGTCGAGGCGACCAAAACACATCCAAGCGATCTTTTATTGCCCAGCGAGAAAATGTGACCTGGGTTCTAAAGGGGCTAAATAGTTTTGGCAACTCTTCATCCCTAAACGTCACTGATGGATATTTAGATTTGTCAAAAACTAGCGAGTCTGAATAGAAGAACCAATCTGCGTCGGTTTGCTGAAGCAAAGACTTCAATAACCCCTCGGTATAACGGGCGATGCCTGACCGGGATCGAGAAAGCGGCCGCACATCAATACCAATTCTCATGATAGTGTTCCGGTTACTAACTCTTGATATAGAGCAGCATAATTTTTCCCCATAACCTCGCCTGAGAACAGCTCATCGTAACGCTCCCTTGCCCCTGCCCCGAGGGCTTCAGCTAACTTACGATCGAGATCAAGTTCAACAAGTGCTTCGCGTAATGCTAACGGCGAATTGCCTTCAACAACTAAACCGGTCACCCTGTCGATATTGACATAGTTCATACCCGATTCCACATCCGCTGTGACCAAAGGCTTTTCGTACATGGCGCCTTCGAGTAGTGTAATACCAAATGACTCTGCTCTAATAAAAGAAGGAAATACTATGGCTCGAGAAAGCTTTATCAAGGCAATCTTTTCCTCATCAGAAATTCGCCCAACAAACTGAACATTATCTAAGCCTATTGCTTTCGCTTCCTTTTTTAAGGTGTCCTCCAGAGGACCTTCTCCGGCAATAATGACTTTAAAGTCTTGATCCGCGCTTGCTTTGAGCAAAACATCTAAGCATTTGTAGTAGCGCAGTACCCCTACAAAAAGGAAGAAACCAGAGCCGTGGGTTTGTTCTAAGGAAGACATTAGCTCATCGGGAACCTCGGGGTAACTCTCCTCATCAATGCCTATAGGAATAACTCTGGATTTCCCTCTATAGGGGCGCAAAGTTACGCTTGAGCTCAGGTATTGAGGTGAAGTGGCGACTATCACACTGATATCAGACAAAAATTTATTCATCAACGGGCGATACAAATTCATGACACCCTGCTGGCGAACAATGTCAGATAAATGAGTAGAAATAGTAGGCTTTTTTGGTCGTGCAATGAAGTGCATTACATCGGCAAATGGCCAGGGAAAATAGTAGTGAATGACATCCGCCCATTCGACTTGCCTTCTAAACTCACGAATACCACCAAAGCAAAATCCGCAAGATGCTATTTCGAATTCTAGTTTGACGCGATAAACGCTCGTTTCATCCACCTTCAGAACATTTGGGGTTGGGTTACGACTCGGAAAAAAAACGCGACTTTCTATGCCATGTTTTTGGGTGTTATGGCATATCTGACGAATAAGCTCCTGTCCACCACCTTGTGTATCAGGAAAATATGTTCTGTAGACATGCAGAACCTTAACTGGGCACTTCAAGTTCGGCAATCAGTCCTCATTTCTTACTAGTGGAGTGACATTATTAGCCTTCGAAGGTTCTAACGCCAACAGCATAACCGGATCTGATGTTGTGACGTACATCGCGTAGCCACTCACGTTCTTCTCCAATAATTCTTTCACTGTTTGGTAGTCTGAAATCTCACAGGACACTTGAAGCTTCTCACATATACGAAACATTTCTTCAAAAGGTAGACAATCTTCCTCAGCCATCATGATCTTGGAATGTTTTGTACCGGAAACTGACTGACCAATAATCAACTCTTCGAACAGCTTCTCACCTGGTCTAAGTCCAACATATTCTATTTCTATCCTAGGGATAATCGACTCGTCGTTACCTGAATCCGCAAGCGCGACTTCTTTTCCATGTAAGTGAATCATCTTCACAGCAAGATCATGTATGCGCACAGGCTCACCCATATCCAAAACGAAGAGCTCCCCTCCTCTAGCCATTGAACCAGCTTGTATAACTAATTCAGCCGCTTCAACGGCGGTCATAAAGTATCGAGTCGCGTCTTTGTGTGTAACCGTTACGGGTCCTCCGTTTAAAATCTGCTCTTCGAATAAGGGAACCACTGAACCCGAAGACTTAAGTACATTGCCAAACCGCACCATAGAAAAAACAGTATCGCCTTCGCGCTGAGAGTAGGCTTGAACAATAAGCTCGGCTAACCGTTTAGTTGCTCCCATCACATTGGTCGGTCGCACTGCTTTATCAGACGATATCAAGACAAAGTGTTTAACAGCACACTCGAACGCGACATCGGCAACATTCCATGTACCCACGACATTATTTCTCACACCTTCGATTATGTTTCTCTCTACCATTGGCACGTGCTTAAAGGCTGCAGCGTGGTAAACCGTATCGACGCCGAATTCTTTCATTACAGTGCTGAGATGTTTTTTATTCATGATCGAACCCAACAGAACAACTATTTCTGTTTTGCTATCACATAGCGCTTTCAACACTTTCTCGATTTTGTACAGTGCAAACTCCGAGTTGTCATAAAGGATCAATCTAGCGGGTTTCGCAGTCAAGATCTTTCTACACAACTCTGAACCGATTGTTCCACCAGCACCGGTGACTAGAACCGACTTCCTATTAATACACGAATCAATAAGGTCTTGTTGAGCCGGCACCATTTCTCTGCCAAGCAGGTCGCCGATTTCAACCTGACTTACATCATTAAGAGCAACGCCGCTCAACATATCGTTGAAGGTCGGTACCGTTTTCACCAGAATCGGCAACAACGCTAGCTTATTTAGGATCACACTCCTTTGCTCAGCAGTTGCAGAAGGAACAGCCAGAAATATTTGCTTTATTCCAAAATCTGCAACTAAGCGGTCGAGATTTCGAGAATCGTAGACGCGAATACCACGAATAACATTCTTGCGAAGACTACGATCATCATCGATAAATGCGACGGGGATATAATCCATGCCATTCAAAACCGTTATCGCGAGCTGCGCTCCACTTTCTCCCGCACCATAAATCGCAATTGGTTCTCGCGTACGATAGTTACTCGAAAGACCATAAAAATAAGCTCTTACAGTAACTCGAACACCGCCAATAAATAGTAAAGAGATAAACCAAAATATTATCGGTGCAGACCTTGGGAATGACCAGGATTGCGTTAGGTATGCAATGAGTGACACTGCTATTGTGACAACAGTAACACCCTGTATTACCGGCAACATCGAACTTGGGCCGATGTATCTAACAACAGCCCTGTAGAGTCCAAACTTCTGCAGAGCAAGCACACCGATTAAAGCCGCTAGAGGAAATAGCCACCAAAACTCCGACATATCCTGCTGAATATTTCCGTGCCTAAGAACTACGGAAGCCCACAACCCTAAGGGAAGCAAAATAGCATCACCCAGCATCATGATCGAGCGTTTTGATCTTTCGGACAGCTTTGAATCCATTTTATGCCTTAAGCCATTTTACTCTTGCCGTTTTGTTACCAGAGCCACTCAGAAAATCAGCTAGCGCGATAGGTATTGCTGCAGATATTAGCAGAACTAGGCCATATTCAGGTAGCCTTTCAGCGAGGACTGCCATTGGCAACACCCAAAGAACATTAACTAGAATTGAGTAAACTAGTGCTTTAGAGGTGCCAAAACGCCGATTCCTGTTCTGGTACGCATGTTTGCTATGCGCTTGAGAAACGTCATCGCCCGAATAAAATCGAACAATCAGCGTTAATGTTCCGTCAACTAAAAATTGACTCATTAGGACCAACCAAACCCAGAAAGATAGTTCTTGCGAGTTGAGTGCCAACAAGCCGATCGTCAAACCCAAAAAATTCGCACCTGCATCACCCATAAATAATTTGGCAGAAGGCCAATTTCGAAACAGAAAACCCACGGCTAAACTACCAACAAGCAGACATATCAATGCTTCATATGATGTGTTCGTCTCAATAAAAAACCAAGCGGAGAAGCAGACGAAGATGACCTCCGACGCAACAATACCATCGATCCCATCCATAAAATTGAATAGGTTTTGAACCCAGAAAAGAAAAAGAACGCCGAATATGCTGCCTATAACGCTCGAATTGATCGGCCACCCCAACAACGCTATGTCAGGAACGCCAACCCAGAAAACACACCAGATCGCAGCGAGCATATAGAGCGGCAACCGCACCTTCACAGATAGGTCGAAAATATCGTCCGTAAATCCAATCAAACCGACGGTTATCGATGCCAACAGGGCTATAACAAGACTCAGATCATCGCTTCCAAAAATAAAACAAAGGTAAATAAACGCCAATGAAAAGAATGAAAAGACGACCCCTGCTCCCGTCGGCGTTGGCTCTAGATGAGCACTGCGCGCATTCACTAATGCAAAAAGACTAAATCTTTTCGCGATCACGGGGTAAACCCAACAGCAAAGATAAGCTGACACAGCAACAGTTGCTGAACTATAGAAAAGTTGTTCACTATTCAAAAATATTCCCCTCTCGCAACGTTATAAATAGGCAAGCGTGTTAAAATTCCCTGAACTCCTAATCGAATTTGTTCGGATTCATGCATCTACTTCTCAATGGTTTTTCCTTGGTCAGGCCTCTCACTGGTATTGGGCAGTATACCCATCATCTGGCTAACGAGCTTGACAAACATGGTCTCGTAGAAAACATTCTCTATTGGGGTGCTGTGAGTGTAGGCGATCGACAATTTTTAGATAACCAACTAAAAATCATCAGTAAACCGGCGTCAAGGAGCATCAGAAAACTACAACTTTTGTCAACCTTTAGACTAAATGCCTTCATCAATCACCTAACGTTGAAATCAGGGAATTTGAAGAACCATATTTACCACGAAACAAACTATGTCGCTCGTCCATACCACGGTAAGCTAGTCACGACAGTCCACGATTTATCATTTATTCACTATCCGGAACTGCATCCACCAGAGCGAATCGCTCACATGAAACGTCTAACAGAAACACTTGAACGCAGTGCGCATGTGATAACAGATTCTGACTATGTTAGAAACGAAGTCATTGAACACTACAAGATCGAACCAGACCGAATCAGCACAGTACCACTCGGCGTAGACTCCAATTTTAATCCTGCTAATGATGAAGAAAAAGAAGAGTTTAAATTGAGATATGGAATTAAATCTAACTTCATATTAATGGTCGGCTCGATCGAACCAAGAAAACAAATTGATAAAGTCATCGATGCATATCTTTCTCTCCCCGAAAACATCAAGAAAGAGTATGTGCTCGTTCATGCTGGGCCCTCTGGTTGGAACAATTCAGCTCTCAGCGGTCAGTTCGATAAGTTAACAGCTACAGGGGAACTAATTGCCCTGGGGTATATCGACGAGGCAGATCTTGCGACGCTCTATAGTGCGGCGACCTGCTTGGTCTACCCTTCGATCTATGAAGGATTTGGTCTTCCAATTTTGGAGGCAATGGCAAGTGGAACACCCGTTATTACATCGAACCTATCTAGCATGCCAGAAGTTGGAGGACAGGCGGCAATGCTAATAGACCCCTCGAGTCAGGAACAGCTAAGAAATGCGCTAATAGAAGTCCTACAAGACCTAGACCTTAGAGAAAGACTCACGACCGCAGGCATTCAGCATGCCCGCCTATATCGTTGGCAAACATGTGCACAAGCAACAGCAGAGATTTACAAGCGTGTTTACTGATCACGTTCATAACAACCATGTAAGGGACTAAACCAACAACAATGATACGCGTCGTCTAACAATCAGTTAATCGAGAAAACATCCATTCTATGTTTGTAGTTAGATAACTATATTGAGCACAATACTATCGGCTTACTATGAGCATAATGACTCACGCAAAGCCCTAGGCAAGCAGCTGCTATTGCTTTAAGAACAATGCAGTGGAAGTTTGAAAAGATTGATCGGGGCGGCAGAATTTGAACCTACAACCATCACACTCGGAGGGAGGTTATCCCGAGACAGAGAATAAAAATAATATCTCCTCGCTCACCCAACGCCAGCTAGATATCTTCTTCCGCACGTTGGCATTGATCGAGGCATTATGCGCCTAGGTTGGCAATGATAATGGGGCTTGTTGAGCAGGTGTACATGCGACAGTTAACGTCTCGCTAGGTGAAAGGCTAGAGGTAAGTTATTCACGGGGCTGTCAGACAAGTGGTGAGAACAGGAAATGTTCTGTTAAAAGAGGTACCCGCCATCGCCTTTTAAAAACGAACACCCTTACTTGTACTTAAGTCAATCACAGAAATTCTAGATTTTGAGTTTACGGCCCATTAGGAGTAGAGATGAAATCGAAACAAAAATTCATCATTTTAAAAATGATCAGCGAGTTACAGAAGAGGCTTTAATGACAAAGTTTATCGAAGGTGTCAGCGGCAACCCTAAAGGTCGACCAAAAGGAAGTTGAAAGCTTCACCGCCAGAGGCGTGCTGCCGATAGCCAATACAGTGTTAATGAACGCTTCAGACTAGCGCTTTATCAGATCGACACTTGGCACAAGCATAGGTTAGAAATTATTGATGAGTATCTTTTAGGTAACGAGAGGTTTCCTCTCCATCTCGATGATTGACCGGTAGTTGGAGTCAGCCTAAGCAAAGAAACGAAGATCTTTGCTTTTGCCGCTGTAACAGCACCACTCCAACTAAGTTCCGAATGCTTTTTCTAGCAGTGGTTGTAGGCAGACGCACCTTTAATCTGCCCTCCACTTTCTTATAACCGATCTGTGCTATGTCAGCCTGATAGGCTTATACCCAAAAACCACGCATATCATTGTCCCTTCAAGTACTTTTTTCTTCTAGCGTATCTTGTAATAGTCAAAATGATCTGCGCGCACTTCCGTCCACTTTGCCCTCCGATTACCCCGACAGCCCAGCCTTAGGAGGTTTGTAACGAGGTAAAAGGATAAACACCCAAGTTAGTTATTACTCCTGAGTAGTCATTTCAAAACCACTTGCCAAAACACCTTGTTCAACTATTGGGCTGCCTTTGTTTAAAAGTTTGCATGTCGCCGCGTCGTCTGGGTCAACACAAGTTGGTGGTTCGCCAATATAATGTTGTGCATCGTTCGGGTCACCCATAACGCGGAGGATCGAGTTGGGCGCAAGTTGATCGGGAGTACTTGTATAGCCTGCCTTAGGACCAGACCCCTCTGACAGATCATTTTTATTAAACCACTCTTCTCCGTCAAGTGCTTTGACAAAATATTCAACGCCGTCAGAGTCCGTGACAACACTGCCATCCGGAATCACAAAACGATTGATATAACGATAAGTTTCCTTCCACTCAGTGATAAACTCGCCCAAATCCTCGTCAGTATCAACATCATACACATAGCCAGGAACACCCCGAAGTTCACCGTGCCCTGCAAACTCTAGTGATAAACGCTTGCCACGATCTTGGCCATACCCTGCTTCATCTGGCACTTGATAAAACAATGTTCTCGGTGTCGCGATGACCACAGCTGTTTCTGTCCCGCTTAGCGTTAATGAATAGCTGGGGTGATTATTGATCCGGATTTGATACGTTGTTAAACCCACACCGCTATGAATCTTATCCATGCAGTATCGAAGCTCCGTTACTTCAGCACCAGTAAATAACGGATGAACCTCATAATCACCATCTCCATCTTTCTCGCACTCGATTTCAGACAAATCTGACTCTAAGACTAGTCTTCCAGTACCCAAACCCCAGCTCAAATTCTCGTACCGTGAGGGGTTATCAAACGTCGCAAATTGTTCCTCACCAAAAGCATTATAGGGGTCTGATGACGCGTTTAAGTAACTACTGACTTGATTACCTTTTGTTAGTGCCACTCCCCCGACCTCAAAGCCGGTGTTATCTGTGGTGACGTCATATTTCACCACGTTTGACGCTCTGATACCGTCCCAATAAGTCCCTGCGCTAAAAGGGTGTCCTCTAAACGTCACATTATCTTTTAGGAAAGGTCCAACCCTTGCAAATGGCGTTGGCAAATATGTGGCACTAGCAAGACCTCCACAAGTCGCGACATCAGCTTTTCCGTCCTCGGTTGTACAGTAACCTGCTAAATAAGTCGCTTGCATGAGGCTTGGCTCAAGACAATTTTCGATACAGGCCAACTTACTCCCAGCCAACGCTGACACGGGTAAATATTCTGTCTTTTCAGTCTTTACGCCTCCTCGACAACTGTCCGTTTCGACAGTCGACCAACGATCTGCAGGGCAATTTTCATTAGGGTCGCTGCTAAAAGGTACCGAAAGTTCAGGATCCGCCAGCGCCGCCACACTAATTTCATACCACTGTCGAGTATCGTTAGACCAGACCCCCATCCCAAGGGTTTCCGTCCAGCTATCTTCGACCTTTTTCATTATGTCAAGCCAGCGTTTTGGGGTAAACACGATCGGCGTACTCAACGGTGTTTCTTTATAGTTAGGGAACCAAGACACCCCGGTGGACAGGGTAAACTCATCGGCAAGCGCATTATATGACCCGCTGAATTGTTCATATCCGCTTGCAACAGGGCTAACACCCAAAAGCGCGGTGAACTCGTCAGCCCAGCGGTCGTCACGCACATAAAGGCCTATTTGGATTTTATTGAGATCTATCAAGGCTGTATATTCACCGGTTCTTTTTTCTACCAAAACTTCAGTTTCGGCAACAATATAAGTGTCAGAGCTGGATGAGCCTACCGAATTACCAAAGTCGTCTTTCCTAAACTCGGTGACCCCTGGCTCCATGATTTGTCGCCCCCGGGGGTCGAAGTAAATACCGTGATACTCCGCATGTCCATAAATTCGTTCTTCGCGAGCTTCAACGACACCGTCGACTTCGACTTCCGTCACAACATCTGCAAACATCGAAAAACTATCAACTTCTCCTTCTTTGGCCAACGTGGTTCGATCACCGTTTGCACCATAAACACCGTAACGATATACATTTTTCGTGGCTAGGCTTTTATCCGTTGAAAAACACTCTTCAGAAACCAGCTCACCAAAGCCGTCCACCGCGATATCGGCGGTATTTCCGTCCAAACTCAGGAAATCTTCTAATTGAGTAAACGATAGAGGCACGCGCAAGGGCTCAAACCCGTTGAAGTCCTCATCATCTCTATCGGGCCTTGTGTCTTCTGCACCAGTACAGACATCAAGATCGTCGCCGCGGTAATTACAAACTGCAAATATAGATTGAAGATTTTGGCAAAACTGTTTCTCGGCCACGTCGATGTTAAATTGGTAGTTACCCTGAACACCAGGAAATTTAGGAGGAGGCGAATCTGAGGAGGGGGGGCCTCCTCCAACAGGACAACCCTTGCACACTTCGATCCTCCGATTATAAATGCCTTCCGTATCACCATTATCAGATATTGATAACGCAAGGCTTGCGTCGCCGTCGAAACCAACCTCCTTTAAAATGATCCCCTTACCTGAGACTTTTAGGTAACCTTGGCTCAAGACATCACCAGCAGACAGTCCAAAGTCAGGAAAATCTTCCGAGATGTGAACCGAAAACCAAACCTCATAATCACCATTGGGTGAAGCTCTTGAAACACCTTCGGTCAATTCCATACTAATATAAATTGTGTCAGCAAAATCGTCTTCATCTTCTGCGTCCTCGCTGATCCAACCCTTCCCTCTGGCGACACCGTCTATCGCGTCGAAAACTACGTTCAGAGTTGCCAGCGAAGCCGCCTCCGCCGTGTTCGCTGCACCCGCAGTGGCAGCACTAGCCGAAGCTTCAGACGAAGCTGACGTTGGTGTTGCCGATGCTGTCTCCGATGTCGAATCTGCGCCCCCCGCTTCACACCGATCGGCATAATACTTTGCTATATAAGCGCCGCCATCAATAAAAGCATCGGGCCTCATAGCCGCGAGGTAGCAGACGATTGTTTCGGCTACTTCCACCGAGTCAGTTAACGGCTGTCCTTCAATGTAGAACCGCTGCTCGTCGGCAACATAAGCCCCTCCAGAAGGCGCAGCATTAGCAACCTGTGCGCCCGCGAATGCTAATAAAAATAATGTTAAGCACTGTAATTTTTTGTTTTTCATACTTAACTGCCCGGCGACAAAAGTTAATAATACGGTGGAGAATGATAAACTTATACTTTTCATAACTATTCCCCCTCTGTCTTTAAGATAACAAGACTGGTTGGCAATTGTAGTGCAGCGGATGAAGGAGTGTCTGCGGTCATTCCTGCAGCTTGACACGCTGCATCGCAAACATTTGGACGACCATCACCATCCGTGTCAGTGAGTCCACCAAGCGTGATCAGCGGGAACGCATCAGCAGTATCCAGAACACCATCACCGTCATCATCTGTGTCGGCGGTCATACCTGCAGTTTGGCATGCTGCATCGCAATCATTCGGACGACCATCACCATCCGTGTCGGTGAGTGCACCGAGCGTGATCAGCGGGAACGCATCAGCAGTATCCAGAACACCATCACCGTCATCATCTGTATCTGTATTGTTACCGGTTCCATCGCCGTCTGTATCTAGGATAGCAGCGGTAGCGGCAGGACTTGAACTTCCGCTACCGCCACACCCGGTAACAGCTAATACAAGTAAAATTGCCGCCACGAAAAGGATTCCCTTTCTTTTCATCGTTCGTTTCCGTCCATGTAACGTTTTTTCACTGAAAAAACTAAGTGTAATTGTTTGACCACATAGGCCAGCCGCTGATATTACAATTACTATAGTTTTAATTCAAAGGTAAAGGCACGGACTAGGTTATATGTATTGAAAAAAATCGGTTGACATTAAATGCTAAAAATTAACGATAATCCGATACGCACATAAAACCCATTAAGCCATTAAGCCATAAAACAGCTAGCGTAGAGCACTGAGGGGCGATATCTTACAAACCCTTGAGTTGCATCGGAGCCGTTAGCACCGGCCAAATTGACCCACACATAGGTTATTACTGTATCTCCGGTTACACCTCTGCCGTTAGCGTACATAAAACCAAAGTTGGACTGCGCTCCGGCATATCCCTGATGGCAGCTAGCCGATACCACTTAGCCGCTTACGTGGAGTGGGGAAGTTTTTCGAATAGGCGGCGACGAGTTTGTGATCATCGCCGAAGGCGCCGATCAAGATTCAGGCACTCAACTGACAGAGAA
>ENA-OSJC01002116-OSJC01002116.1-marine-metagenome-genome-assembly--contig:-NODE-2116-length-15291-cov-3.834232_pt1 | contig 15291 bp, 18 predicted proteins | sample MGYA00237885_ERZ534234 | MGnify/ENA primary metagenome ERZ534234 (study PRJEB26413, sample SAMN06343907) | marine metagenome | isolation source: coastal waters | place: Atlantic Ocean: West Antarctic... | reverse complement strand
TTTTTTGAATACTCTTTGTTTAAAAGGTTCTTTACAGGAACATCATAATAATCCGGATCCCCATGATGTTTGGCTCTGTCTGCAAAAGCACGAATCATGGATTCAGATAAATGGTGAATGGAAGACGCAGAATTGTGGCCAAGAGATTGAATATCAAAGTTCTCAAGTACATTTAGGGTTTGCAACAAAACCAATCCGCCACTTGCCGTTGGCGGCATTGATACAACTCTATTCCCTCTGTAATCTATTTCTATGGCGATTCTTTCTTTCGCTTCGTATGCCGCAAGATCAGCTTTCGTTATCAATCCGCCATTGCTCAAAGAGTCTTCAACAATCCAGTTTGCTATTTCTCCTTTATAAAATACATCATGACCTTTTTGACTTATCAAAGTTAAGGTTTTTGCTAAGCGTGGCTGCCTGAATAAGGAGTTAATTTCCAAAGGCTTTTCATTTTTATAAAATTTGTTCTTAGAAGTTTTGTTTTGGAAAAGAGATTCCTTTCCCCAATTTAGAATAAAATTTAGATCGTTAGAAACAGAAATACCCTTGTGAGCCAGTTCAATAGAGGGTCTCATTACTTGTTTTAAGCTCAATTTTCCATGAGCGTTATGAGCTTTGATTAAGCCTGCCACGGTACCAGGAACGGCATTAACCAAATGACCGTATCTAACCACACCATCCTCGGTTAAATACATGGTACTTTTTGCTGATTTAGGAGCTGCTGATCTATAATCAAGGGTTGATATTTTTTTTGTCTTTGCATCAAAAAGAAGCATGAAACCTCCTCCTCCAAGGTTACCAGCTCTAGGCAGAGTTACGGCTAAGGCAAATCCCATGGCCACAGCCGCGTCCACGGCATTTCCTCCTTTTTCAAGGATCTTATAACCCACTTCAGTAGCATGGTAATTTTGACTCACCACCATGAATTTCTCAGAAATTTGAGGATGCACTCTGTCTTTATAATCAAGCGTGGTTTGAGAAATAAGATTACCGTTAAAAAGCGACAGAACAATTCCTGTAGTTAGAATTAGAAATTTATTAATCATGGATTAAGGAGTGGCAACTCCTGCACTAGGTCTTCTTGGGTCTGCGGCTCCATAAAAATATCCATTTTCATTCATGATGGCTTGAACACTACCCATGGTTCTTGAAGGGTAAAGCTTATAACCTTTTTTTTCTAAAAGAGCGGTTGTGTCTGAACCAAAACCTTCTTCTAACATCAAAACTTCTGGTAGCCATTGGTGGTGCATGCGAGGGCTGTTAACCGCTTGTGCGACGTTCATTCCGTGTGTCATCACATTCAGAGCCACTTGCAATACCGTGGTGATAATTCTGCTACCTCCCGGACTTCCAAAAACCAAATAAGGTTCGTCGTTCTTAAACAAAATGGTTGGTGTCATGGAGCTTAAAGGACGTTTATTGCCTTCTATGGCATTTGCTTCCGATCCAATCAATCCATACCCATTTGGCGTTCCTGGTTTGGATGAAAAATCATCCATTTCATTATTTATTAGCATTCCCGTACCCGGGATAACAATACCCGAACCGTAGGAAAAATTAAGGGTATACGTGTTTGAGACAGCATTACCAAAAGAATCCATTACAGAGAAATGTGTCGTGTCTGGGCTTTCATACGGAGAAGGATCTCCTTCGTAAATTTCCTCTGAAGGGGTTCTCTTAGACAACGAAATATTTTTATTCAATTCTTTGGCGTAGTCTTTACTGATGAGTCCATTGGGTACGTCATAGAAATCTGAATCTCCAAGATATTTGCTTCTATCAGCGTAAGCCCTTTTCATCACTTCAGCCATAATGTGTATGCTACCTGAACTCCCAAAACCCATCTCTTTGAGGGGGTAATTTTCGAGCATGTTAAGCATTTGTATTAAATGTATGCCTCCCGAACTGCTTGGTGGCATAGAAACCACCTTGTAGTTATTGTAGGTTCCCTTCACAGGGGTTCTCTCGGCAACAATATAATTTTGTAAATCTTCAGCAGTGATTAAACCACCATTTCTTTCCATTTCTTTAACAATTTTCTTTGCAATTGCTCCTTCGTAAAATGCATCGGGGCCATATCTACTGATTTGTTTTAAAGTCCAAGCAAGATCTTCTTGTTTAAAGATGTCTCCAGCCCTGTACAGGCTTTTATCACTCTTATAAAAGGATTTAGCAGCGGCTTCATTGGAAGAAAGTCTTTTTCTGTAAGTAGAAGATGAGAGCGTGTTTGCTAAATCATGAGGAACAGAAAAACCTTTTTCAGCAAGTTCAATGGAAGGTGCAATTACCTCTTCCCAGGACATGGTTCCGTATTTGGTTAATGCATGGTGCATACCCGCTACCGTTCCCGGTACCCCTGCAGACAATAAAGAAAACTGAGCCTTTTTCTTGTCGTAATTTCCTTTATCGTCTAAAAACAGATCTCTATGGGCTGCCGAGGGTGCTCTTTCTCTGTAATCAATGGCTATGGTCTTGCCTAAGGACTTTAGGTAGACCAACATAAAACCACCACCACCAATATTACCAGCTCTGGGTAAAACAACGGCCAACGCCAATCCTGTGGCAACAGCTGCGTCCACAGCGTTACCGCCCTTTCTTAATATATCTGCCCCCACTTCACTGGCAACTCTTCGCTGAGACACAACCATGCCGGTGGTACTAATCACAGGGTTGTGAATTGATTGATAATCAATAATTGGCAAGTCAGCCTCTGCTGATATCAAAAAGAAACTCAAAAAAGAGGCCAGAAGTATGTATAAATTTTTAAGCATTAAAGAACTCTATCACTACTGTTTATGAAGTCTAATTCTTAATTGGAGATACATTATAAGTAGAGTCTATTAGTCGTCTATTGCTTGATAAACCAGCGAAGTAAACTCAGTTCTCAAAGGCAAGGGGCTTGCCATCAATTGTGTCATGGCAACTGCGACCAAATCTTCTTCTGGGTCTACCCAAAAAAGCGTTGAAGCTGCTCCTCCCCAATAATAAGATCCGTTTGAGCCATGCTCTCCTGTCAATCCAATATCAGAAGTTATGCCAACAGTTATTCCAAAACCCATTCCCTCGGGGTAGTAATTGCTGTTTTGAGTTGTTTTTTTACTCAAGTGGTTGGTTGAAAATAATTCGACAGATTTCCTGCTCAGTATTCTCGTCTTGCCTAAAATACCTCCGTTTAATAGCATTTGTGAGAACCTTAAATAGTCTTGAGTGGAAGAAACAAGTCCCGATCCACCATCAAACAGAGTAGCCGGTTTGAGATAAGGACTAGTGTATCTATGATCAAGTAACATCATCTTTAAATCTTTAGGAAATTTTTCCATTCCAGGTATAAGATTCCCTATACTTCCTGGATAAAAATACAGATTGGTGAAACGGTCTACTTTGCTTTTGGGAACATAAAAAGAAGTATCGGTCATTCCCAAAGGAGCAAATATTCTTTCTTCCAAGAATCTATCAAAAGTTTGACCGGAAGCTTTTTCTATCACACAACCCAGGACATCCATGCCCATGGAATAAGTCCATTTTTCTCCCGGTTGGTGCATCAACGGCGCCTTGGCAAGTGCAGAAGAGAAAGCACAAATGTTTTCAAAGGATTTCTCAGAAGAGACCTGGATAGACCCATCTTTGGCTGAAGTGGTTAAATTATCAATGAAAAAATATGGGCTAAGTTTATTTTCTTTATAAATTTCTTGTAATGGTTTGTTGGCGGTAAAACTGTATGCAATTCCTGATGTGTGAGTAGCTAAATCTCTTATGGTTAACGGTCTTTTAATTTTTTCTCTGCTGGTGGTTTCGTCTTCATTTACCAATAAAACTTCTGTGCCGCTGAACTCTGGAATGTAGTCAGAAACGGGGTCGGTTAATCTAATTTTTCCTTCTTCTATGAGAATCATCAAAGCAACACCTGTAATAGGTTTGCTCATGGAATAGATTCTAAAGAGAGAATCTTTTTTTAAAGGGACGGTCTGCTCCACATCAGCAAACCCTTGCACTTCAAAATGGACAACTTCTCCTTTCCTGGCCACGGCGGTTATTAAACCTGGAATTTGACCTGAAGATATATATTTTGATAAGGCGGGTGCGATTCTATCTAGACGTTCTTGTGACATACCTGCCTTTTCTGCTTCATAAGCTGCTGAAAAAAACATGGGCGGAAACAAAACAAAGAGGAGAAAAATAAATCTTTTGAAATAAGACAACATCATAACAACCTGCTCCAATATACTATTAAGATATGATACTAATTTAGGAAGAAAATTAATATGGACTTTAAACTTAAAAATAAAAATGCAATTGTGTGCGCATCCAGTCAAGGCTTAGGAAAAGCGGCTGCGATTGAATTGGCTTCTGAAGGCGCGAACGTTATGATTTGCTCTAGAGATAAAGACAAGCTTGAAGAGACTGCTCAGGCTATAAAAAAAATATCAAACAGCAAGGTTGCGTATATGGTTACCGATCTTTCAAGAAGTGAAGACATTGACCGACTTTACACAAAAGCCAAAGAAATCTTAGGCGACATAGACATTCTGATCAACAATGCCGGAGGACCTCCACCAAGTGCTTTTGATAATACAACGGATGAACAATGGGAGTCGTCTTTCAACTTAACCATGATGTCATCTATCAGACTGACAAGACTGGTCTTACCAGCGATGAAAGATAAAAATTGGGGAAGGGTCATTAACATCTCTTCCGTTTCGGTAAAGACGCCTGTCAATGGCCTGTTTCTATCAAACAGCTTGCGGATGGGAGTTTTAGGCTGGTCCAAGGCACTCTCTGATGAAGTCGCTGCTAATGGAATAACCGTGAATTCCGTCTGTCCAGGGTCCACAAGGACAAACAGAATAACAAGCATTTTAGAGGCCCAATCAAAAGCTTCCGGGACAAGCCTAGAAGATATTGAAGCGATGGCTTCCGCCAGTATTCCAATGAAAAGAATAGGCGAACCCGAAGACTTGGCGGCGCTTATTGCCTTTTTATCATCGGAAAGAGCATCCTACATGACGGGATTGGCTATTCAAGTGGACGGAGGTTCGGCCAGAACTTTCTATTAGTCCTTTTCTTTAAATATCCTTATCAACGCTTTGCCTTCTTTTCTACGGTTTTTTAAGATGACGAAGATTAAAGCCGAAAGAATTACAGAAATTGATAACGGCGTTGATAAATAACCAATATAAAAATACACACCTTGGTTTTTTGGAAACTCTACAAAACTAAACTGAAGAACACATAGGGCAACCAAGATTAAAAAGAAAGCTATCCTGGTGATGCTTATAACTTTTTCTCGATGCGAAGTCTCGGTCAGCAAGTCGCTTAATAAGAACTTATGCTCCTCTTCATCTGAGCTAACGGTTAATTTTCCTTCTGTGTAAAACCACTTCATAAAATGTCCTTTTGACTAGTATAAATCTAATGGAATATTTTAACAGTCAGCAAGTTTATAATCTTACAGACCGCGGATGGTGATTATATTGGCAGCGCTGGATGCAAATCTATGTTGGGCTAACTTTTGGTACTCGGCGGACCGGTACCAATCCATAGCATCTTCTTTTGAAGGAAATTCAACGAGCACCGTTCGGGTGAAATCCCAAGTGCCTTCCAAAAGATCGACGTTCTCATCGACGCTTAATATCTTGCCTTTGTAACACAAGAAAATATCCATAAAGCCGGCTTCGTACTTAGCGTATTCCTCTCGATCCGTAATTTTAATTTGAGCAAATAAATAGTGCATAAAATTTATGAGTAACAATCAAAAATGGCGGACCGGACGAGACTCGAACTCGCGACCTCCGCCGTGACAGGGCGGCGTTCTAACCAACTGAACTACCGGTCCAAAATTGAAAAGGCATTCTAACAGCACTTAGGTAGTAATCAGAAGCGTCTTTTTACTATTTTAAGAAATTAATATATTTCTACGGTTGGGTAAGGAGATTCCTTACTTGCATCTACTTCAAAAGCATTTTTTCCTTTTGAAAAGACAACTGCTTTGAATTCAGTTTCATCAGTAATGTGCAAAGCGCAACCTCCTTCCACAGCAAAACAATTGTCCAAAGTTTTGTCTTCTAAGAATTTCTTTACCATCGGTCTACGTTCAGGCTCTTCGTCGTAATGAGGGCAGCAATTGCCTTTAACAAAGCCCATGCAATCCATGACCATTAGCTCCTCCGACCAAGAATCCACTACTGCTTTTTCAAACCAACAGTTGGCTCCAGCACTCACACCGCACATAATCGTTCCGTTGTTGTAGGCTTTTCTAAGAATTTTATCCAGACCCCAATCCTTCCAGACGGCCAGCATGCTCTTGGTGTTACCACCGCCCACAAACACAATATCTTGCGCTGCTATAAGCTTCTCTAGGTCGGGTGTCCTCTTAAAAAAATCTAGATGCGTCGGTGTGCAGGACAAACCAGAAAAAGTAGAATAGTAATTTACTTTATAAGCTTCGTTGTCACCCGTTGCAGTAGGTATAAAGCAAACATTGGGTTTATTTTTATCAGACTGATTCAGAATGTAATTTTCAATCTTACCTTCTCCCGGGTTCCTACCAAAACCCCCTCCCCCGATAGCTATTATTTGTTTAGTCATTATTTTTACCTAACTTAAGCATTTCAACGCTGTTGCCTGAAGGGTCTTTTATGTAGACAGAAGAAGTCCCGTCTCGATGATGCGTTAGTTCTCCATAGCTCGCTGCTTTCGCTGACTCAATGGCAAAATGCCCCGGATGTTGATTTGGGAGAACCAGCGCCAAACTTACATTTTCAAATTTAATCATGGCCCAAGAATCATCTTGATAAGTGACCTCAACCTCAAATTCATTTTTGTACCAGGCCAGAGTCTTCTCTAAGTCCTCCACTTGAATTGCGACATGATGAATTCTATCCATGAGCTAACATGAATATTGATACAAAAATTACTCCACTAATCAAAACGCCAAGGGAGCTTATCGTGAAATACAAAACAAACCTCTTGAATGTCAAAAAGTTAAAGTTTGCCGCCGGGACTTCTTTGCCCCTAAAAAAAAGCATCCAATTAACCAAAAAAGTAATGCCGCCAAGAATAAAAATTAAAGTTACTGCTGAAGTTTCCATAGGGCTGTATTTTATCCTCTTTTAAGTGAATATGGTTTTTTAGTCTAGAAACATGCGTTATCTTTTTTGGGACTGTATTTTGTAAAAACTCAAAACCGACCTGACGTGTTTCTTTTCAATAAATAATAAAATCTTTCTGTTATTCTAGTCTTTCAATTCAAAAAAATTATGATGCAAGTACACCACCTCAACAACTCACGATCTCAACGAATCCTTTGGCTGCTTGAAGAACTTCAAGCGCCCTATGAAATTGTTAATTACAAAAGAGATGCAGAAACCAATCTGGCTCCGGAGGCATTAAAAAAAGTTCATTCTCTTGGAAAATCTCCAGTGATCACGGACAAGGGCAAAACAATCATTGAATCTGCTGCCATTACCACTTACATCGTTGATCAATTCGCGCCTACTGATTTTTCACCAAACCAAGAAGAGGAAGATTATTACGAATACTTGGAACTGATGCATTATGCTGAAGGCTCTGCCATGTTGCCTTTGCTCCTTCTGCTTTACTCCCGAGCGCTTGGAGATAACGCCGCCCCTTTGTTTAAAAGAATTTTTTCAGAGATCCGCCTCCACCTTGGTTACCTCTCGGATTGTCTTGGGGATAACGAATTCTTCTTTAGAAATAAATTTTCCGGCGTTGATACGATGATTTCTTTTGTTTTGGAAGGTGCGAATATTTCAGGGTCTTTGGAGACCTTTCCAAATCTGGTTACCGCACTAGAACGCTATCAAGCACGCCCCGCCTATCTAAAGGCTCTAGAAAAAGGCGGTGAGTACAAATTAGGCTAATTCTCTGATCTTGAAATAAATTAATTTTTTTTCTTTTCTATAGACATCGGGTCTTTTGGTTCTTAGCTCCAATTCAATAGGAGCATCAGTCTCTAGATAAACTAATGCTTCTTAGATAACGTCTTAAATGCGACATTTTATAATTGTTTTATTATTTTGATCTATGAAAATCCAATCCACCTTCCGGAAGCAGCAACCACCGTCCATAAGAAAAAAGAAGAAAACCCTATTAAAGGAATAAGCTTTCCATCCTGATTTTTTAACACCAGAGGATTTCTAATAAAAAAGGTGAATGCTATGCCTATTGTAAGACAAATCATTTTGATCCAGAAAGCACGGCTGTAGTAGCACTTAACGGCTTCACTCAAGAATAGTGGCAAGCCGGTTAATACCAACAAACAAAAACCAAACTTAAACCATGTTCTGGTTTCTTTAACCACGTAACTTATTCTTTCTGTTTTTAAGATAAAACCCATCAATCTAAAGTCGCCTATTACTACCGACCCCCCTAAAACCGCCAAGCCAAGTAAGTGAAAAGATTCAATAACAGGAAAGAGCCAAGTTGAGCCCCTAATGTATTGACCTACAAAGGAATCTTCAAAAAAGTAGAAAAGCTCGATTAGTTGATTAGCTTCCATTTATTTCTTCATACAGTTGATAGTCAACAACACAACTTGTTAAAAAATTGATCCATTCAGATTGAGGCTGTCTGTCACAGTCAAACCAATTGTAAGCAATTAATCTTCCGGAGATAATAACCAAGGACCAAACAAATAAAGAGACAACCGCACTTAGTTTCATTGAGTTTGGAATAAAGGAATCTTTGTCCCAATTTTTTGCCTCTCTAGACATTCTTTTGTGAAAAAAGAGAACGTTCAAACCAGCAATTACGATTAATAAAATTTTTATTCTAAAAAAAATATTTTGATAATTTCTAACCGGTATTGCATAAAATAAAAGCAACCCCGTTAAACTCATTAAGAAAAAACCTATTACGGTGAGAGGCAAAACCCCTTTGTTCATTTCTGAAATCGTGAGATTTGTAAACACTTTCCCAGTTAACCTAAGATCAACAAATATTAAAGTTCCAAAGAAAAAACATATAAAAAGAACATGAGATGATTCTATCCAAGGGTATAAATAAAGAGATTCATGGAGAGCGATACTCCACTCGGTAGTTGCAAGCCATTCTGCAAAATCTAGCATCTGCCTGTGGACGAGTTATCTCAATCTGTTAAGTAAGTTAGGTGACAAGCAACACACACTTGATACAGTTCAGCACCCACCTTAAAGAGTTCTTCAACGTCTTGTTGTTCGGCAGCCATGAAAGCTTTATCGCCTACCCCTTTCAATAAATTAGAAACAGCAATCCAATCTTCTCGGTTTTTTGATATTTGAGGCCTCGATAGAAGAAAAGCACTTTCAGAAATAACTTTGGCTCCGTAAAGTACTCTGTCCCATTCTTCTTGGTTCTTCGGCTCTAAACTAAACTCTCCTTCTTCTGTGATAACGAATCCTGCCGAATCCCATATGGCTTCGGCCGCTGGGTCAAGCAAGTGAGCCATCAAGTCGTGTATTTCGGAATGGTCTTCCTCTGCAAAAAGAAGGAGAGGATTCGCAATCAACAAAACAATGAATAAGCTAATTTTTCCAGTCCATTGAGAAAAAAGAGTCATTATCTTCTCTCTCTTGGATCCGATCCGTCTCTTGGAGCTCCTGTACCTGAAGAGCCCATGAACACTTTTCTACCGTCTGGAAAAGTAACGTCTCTGCCATTAGCTATGCACCGGGGCAGGCATAATTTTCCTTTGCTCTGATAACCTCTCACCACAACAACCGTTCCCGGTGTAATTGTTGTTTTGGTAATTCCATTGCGTATTAAAGTGTTTGGCGTTCCCCCTTCAATCATCCAGACTGTAGTTTTTCCTGCATCTACTACCTCAACGTGGACCCACGCATGTGGATTGATCCACTCAACCTTTACGACCTTTCCGGTTATGTTGATAGGTGCATTGGGGTCAAACTCTGCTGTAAAAGCATGGTGAGAGCTTAAATAAGTGCTCGCACCGAATAAAAGCGTTAAGCTTATTGCAATAATTTTAAGTATCTTTTTCATGGTTATTTCCTTTCTTCTGCTCTTGCGCCTGCAAGAATATTGGCCATAGCGTAATTGCCTTCATGACAAGCATATTCATAGATTTCTCCGTCTGCAGCTCTAAGAGGCATCTCGCCTCTCCAAGTGTCTTTATATGCCTTATTGTCATCAACTTCAAATTGATAAAGAATTTCATTCTCATCGGTTCTTGTGAATCTTTCTGTTATTTCTGCACCTTCCATTATTAAGATTTGGTGCCTTAAGCCTGCTCTAAATTTTTGCTGAGGATGATGATTCTTAGTCCTAACAACTAAAGTATTTCCCTCCCAAGTGCCCACTGAATCTCCCAGCCATGGCTTCATGTTATTCGGGTTGTGATTTGATTCTAGACGGATAATGCGAGCATCATGGTTCATCTCCACCAGAATCATAACGTAACCTGGAGATTGTACAATTTGATAGTTGTTGTTGTAGAGGACATTTAGCATTGGCGGACCTCCGCTAGAGCCAAAACCAACTAGACATCTTTCACCCAAAGATCTCTCTTCGGGATGGTCTGCTACAGCAAACATTCTATACATGCCATAAGCTTCTAGGCCCCAACGAATATATCTTCTGGGAAGTTTTCCGTCTTCGGGGTAAGTAAGAATTGAACTCCTGTACTCTCCGTCTAGCTTAAATAAATCGGTTCCGGGGTCCATCCAAGCCACGTTGTAACCACCAACATTATCTCCTGCTTGAGGAGACTCTCCTTCTTTGTAGGGATTGTCTACTACTTCAACAAATTCTTTAGACATCCTTAAGGCTTCCTTTGCCTCTTCCACACTAACAACGAGAGTTTCATAATAATCCGGTCTTTCTAAATTGGTTAGGCTCGCATTGGTCCACGTTCCTTGTATATCTGGATCACCAAACCAAGTCTTAGAGTTACTCCATTCTTCTGCAGTCAAACCATTCATTAGCGGTATGACAATCAATACTGTAAATAAAGATTTATTCATTTTTCTTCAGCCCTAGCTCCCGCAAGTATATTCCCCATTGCATAATTCCCTTCATGACAAGCATATTCATAAATCTTATCACTTTGGAATCGTAGTGGCATTTCACCCACCCAAGTATTCTTATACAAGCTTGGATCATCCACTCTAAAACGATAAAGAATTTCAGAATCCGAAGTTCTTGTAAAAAGTTCTGTAATTTTGGCGTCTTTTGAAATAGCAAAATAATGTCGCAAACCTGCCCTATGAACATGCTGCCAGTTAAAATTAGTAGTTTCAACAACCAAGGTATCCCCTTCCCATCTGCCAATAGAATCGCCCATCCAAGGGTCCACGGATTCAGGTAGATGAACTCCTTCAAGTCGAACAATTCTTGTATCGTGTATCATCTCAGCCATGATCATGACGTAGCCGGGTGATTGAACAATTTGGTAATTGTTGTTGTAAAGAACATTCATCATTGGGGGTCCGCCCGAGGATCCAAAACCCACCACGCACCTTTCGCCTACGCCTCTTAATTCAGGATGGTCCGTCCTTTTAAATTTCCTTCTAACGTCTTTAGAAAAATATTCTCTTCTCTTTTTAGCGTCCCAAGGTAACTTCCCATTTTTAGGAGAAATAATTATCGAAGACCTGTATTCATTGTTCACCTTTAAGAGTTTGGTCCCCGGATCCATCCAAGCTGTGTTGTATCCTCCAACATCTTGTCCTTTTTTTGGGGTTTCACCTTCTTTTAAATAATTATCATAAGCATCATTTCCCTGAGATGCTATTAGTGCCGCAGCTCTTGCCTGCTCATCGCTAACGACTAAACTTTTAAAATTTGTCGGTCTTTCTAATGTCGTTAAAGTTGAATTTGTCCAAGTTCCTTGAAGATCAGGATCACCGAACCAAGTCTTCTTGATTTCGTATGAATCAGAATAAATCGATCCCGCAATGGATAAAAAAATAAATCCCAAGAGTGTTACTTTGGAACTACTTTGCACGCCATTTTCCGTATAAAAGTTCTTCGACAAACTCCACGCACTTGAATTGTTGCAGTTGAGCATCCTTTCCAATTCTTTTATAGAGAGTCATGTTGATTGTCCAAGGTCTGGTAAACACTTCCTCATCTTCAATGGTTGCTTGATAGTCCATCGTGTGTTCATTCAAAAGGGTGAATTTTTCAATTACTTTGAGTTTGTCGCTGTGAAAATTTCCTGATCGATCAAACCAAGTTTGGTCATTAAAACCCGAAGCTTCTATTACAAAAGAATTATTTTCCCAGTAACCCCACGACTGACCCATCCAGGAATCCATTGGGGCTTCGCCCGGATCTTCCAAATAAATATTCCTAACTGCACCGGCGTATTCGTACGCAAAGAACATTGCCTTTTCGCTGTGGAAAATTTGAAACGGATAAGGCATGTAGGTTGCTCTTGGAACACCGGGCAAGTAGCACTTAATCTCAGGATCCAATTGCAACCAATTTTCTTTATTTTCATTCCTTTTCTTTAGAGCTTTCTTTTTATAAGGGATAGTTCCTTCTTCAACAACACTCAGTCCTGCCGGTACAGCTCCCACCGCTCCCAAGGCCAAAAGGCTTGGGTGAGGAACAGGAACAATAGGGCCTTCCACCAAGTCCATTGCAGCGCTGGCTGAATGCGCTTCTAGATTATAATTAGCTGTGTTCAGTACTTGCCATACACCATTCAAGTCTGGCTTGTCATTTGGCCCTTTAGGCAGGTCTGTGGCAGAAACGCTAAGGACTCCTAGCAAAGACAGAATTATAAAAACTCTACGATATATTAAAGGCATGTTAATTCTCCTTTCTAAATATTAACTGAAGTTAAAAGAAATAACACTACTGGAAGATTCTAAGGATTTAAAGGAAATTACCATTTTTTAATCTCAATCTACAGAAAAAGCGAGTAAAACATTACCCGACATTTGGCCATGCGTAGAGTAGCCACTATTAACAAACACCCAGTCGTCAACAATAATAGCTCCAGCTGCATCTATAGAACCTCCTGTAGCTGGGAAACTATTTACAGTGTTGAAAGATTTTAAGGTATCAAATTCCCATAACTTGGATCCGTCTTCTGTAGAATGAGCAGAAAATCTGCCATCAAGAGCACCAGCAAATAAAATATCTCCCGTTACAGATACAGGTGCTGAGAAACCGGTAAAGCACTTCCCATCACCGGATATAGATTCCCTATCTTCACAAATATCATCTAATTTATATGACCAAATGATATCTCCTGTGCCTACATCCAAAGCATAAAGTCCTGGTCTCTTTTCCCAATCATAAGTCCTGCCAACTTCTCGGTCAGCAACCGGAACAAATAACTTAGCGCCATCAGATGCCATACCAAAGTGAATACCTCCCAAAGTTCCTCCTCGCCCCACTCTGGTCTTCCAGTTTATTTTTCCTGTATTATTATTCAAACCAAAAACCCAACCAGACTTCTGTCCAGCTAATAGGATATCTTCTCCAGTTGAAGTCTTAGATTGTATGACTGAGGCACCAAAATCAAAGTCAGGGCCATTTTCATCTGGACAACTTAGTCTCTTTACAATAGGAATTTCACATGCAACATTATGCGCATCTCCAGCTAAAGTCTGCGTTGACCAAATTCTTTTTCCCGTTTCTAAATCTATACTAATAATAGCATCACTAAATTCAGATGCTGGCGACTGAGTGCTCTGACCTGTTCCAAAGAATATTCTCTTATTCGCAAGATCAACACCCGGTGCATTCCAAACAGCAGCTCCTGCTGGAGCGTATTTCTTAGTTTGGGTTACAAAAACTTTACCTACGTACTCGGCTTCCTCTAAAACTCTGTGACTCCATATAATATCTCCTGTTTTAGCATCCAGAAGCGCCACTCCTCCGCTACTTTTGCAACATTCATGTTTTGGATTAATTGGCGCAATCGTCTCTATAGTTGAAAGCGGTACCACCAATCTTGAACCAACCAGAATAGGTGATGCGGATGCCGTGCTCCATTCCGTTTCTTTGGGTATATTAACTTTCCATATTAATTGGCCCGTGATCGCATTTATTTTGTATGTACCAAAATCAGAATCAATCACATAGATGGAATCTTTCATAGTGGTGTCGAAAGCTGGGGAATTCCTCAAACGAGCTGCGGAAGTAAAAGTCCAATAAGTACAACCTGAATTTTTATTTAAGGCATAAGTCGTATCTCCGGCACTAATAAATAGAACAGATCCTACCGCTATGGGTTGACCTCTTGGGTCATTGGTTCGTAAACCAAAACTCCATTTCAATTTTAATTTGTCTACATTTTTAGAATTAATAGTCGAGGAAGGTTGGTGTCTTGTATTGGAAGGATCGTGTCCCCAGCTAGCCCACTGAGATCCTTTCTTGAGGGCATCAGCTTCAAGTTTCTTACTGCAATAAACTAGCTCTGCATCCTCCTCATAAGTATTTCCTTTTGTTAAGAAGTCAGCTATTTTATCTTTTTCTTGATTTGTTAAATTTTCAGCTTGGGTTTTCATCTTCCCTTCTGAGATCACCCGAATCATTTCATTTTTAGTGAAATAAGACATTGCACTTAAGGTAATAAGATTTAATCTTGGGTCGCTGTGACAAGACAGACAATTCTCTTGAACCAGCGCTTCACCTTCTTCGGCTTGAACGGAGGTTAAAAAGCAAGCAGTAAGAAAAAGAAATACTAATAAGATCTTTTTCAGATATAAGTTCATTGACATGAAATTATAATAACTTTTATTTTAGAATTATTAAATTTACTTTATAAATTTCGTCTATTCTGATTTATGTATCTCATAACAAGCATCAAAATATTTTTTATATACACCACGATTAAGTATTTTTTCTAAGATTGTCTAATTTACTTTTAGACGCCACAAGCAGACCAAGACGGTAAGAAGTTCAAAGAAAATAACCAGGGACAATGAGGTGTTTAAGGCGGCATCAATGTAAACACTGTAAGTGCGACCAATCAAAAAACTTCCAAAAATAAGGACATACGCTTTGTACGTAAAAGACATGAAACGGACCTTTGTTATGGAAACGAGTGCCATCAAACCAATAACCAAAAAGAGACTGTAATGCGATCTAATTTCGCTGAAAGAATTTATTTCATTGAGAGAAAAAGAGACCCATCCGGCGGCGGTTAAAGGGCTAAAAAGACCAACAAGACCAAAGGCCAAGTGCTCCAGTCCAAGTATACCGAGAAAAAATTTGTCTAGTTTGGGTGTGCTCATGATTTCTTATTTTTTTGACACTTCTGACTGCAATACAATACTCGGAACCAATCTCTTTCCCACTTCTTTCTCCAACTGAACT
>ENA-OSJC01002113-OSJC01002113.1-marine-metagenome-genome-assembly--contig:-NODE-2113-length-15298-cov-6.528677_pt1 | contig 15298 bp, 12 predicted proteins | sample MGYA00237885_ERZ534234 | MGnify/ENA primary metagenome ERZ534234 (study PRJEB26413, sample SAMN06343907) | marine metagenome | isolation source: coastal waters | place: Atlantic Ocean: West Antarctic... | reverse complement strand
ATGAAACCAATGATCAAAATAATATTCTAGTAAATGAATACAAAAATAAAGAATTAGAATCAAAATCAAAAATAGAAGAATTAAAAGAAGAAATTCTCACTAACAACAAACTACTTCATGAAACCAATGATCAAAATAATATTCTAGTAAATGAATACAAAAATAAAGAATTAGAATCAAAATCAAAAATAGAAAATTTGGATTCAGATTACATCCTATTAAAAGAAAAAAATAACAAACTAAATTTAGATTATTTTTCTTTAAAAGATAATTTTATGAATGTGCAAAAAGCGCTTTATGAGAGTAATAATCAAAACAGTGTTTTAGAAAATAATTATAATGAAATTAAATCACAATTAGCTGTCTCTGATGATAACGAGCAGGAGTCAAAATTAAAAATAGAAGAATTAAAAAAAGAAATTTTAACTGGTGAAAATCTACTAAATCAGACTGATGAAAACGATAACATAGTTAAGTTACAAAGAATTGAAATAAATGATTACCGACAAGAAATAAAAGAACTCAGAGACAAGAATGAAAATTTACAAAAAACCTTTGATAGCTTAAAATCATCTTCGGGTAATAGCAATGAAACATTTACTAAGGATCTAGAAAGTAAAATAAAACATTATCAAGATGAAAATATTAGAATTAGTAGTGAATTAACAAAACTATTAGATAAAAGTGAAATAATGAGTGGCGAAATAAATAACTTTCAAAATCAAAGAGCTCACCTAATTGATAAACTTAATTCTGTAAATGATGCTTTAAATGATTCAAATGTATTAACAAACGTTTTTGTAAATAAAAATTCTCAAGATAAAATAGATATTCAGGATACACAAAAAAATATAAAAAAAAATAATATTGATTTAAATAGTGAAATTGAAAAAATATTTAAAAAAATATAATTTTTTAAATTGTAAATCGATTATTTCTTAAATGTGTTAAAAATTAAAAAAAAAAATTCCTCAATAGATATTACAGCTATAATACTTACTTATAATGAAGAAAAACATATTAAACGTTGTATCTTATCGATTAAAAAATTTGTTAAAAAAATTATAATAATAGATAGTTTTTCAACAGATAAAACTTTGGAAATTGCAAAAAAATTTAAAGTTAAAATTTATAAACATAAGTTTATAAATCAAGCAAAGCAAATAAACTGGGTGTTAAAAACAAAAAAATTTCATACTAATTGGATTCTAAGAATAGATGCTGATGAATATTTAACTAAAGAATTAAAAAAAGAAGTTAAAAAACATATTAATACTTTAAATTCAAATTATGATGGTATTTCTTTTAATAGAGTAATTAAATTTTTAAATAAAGAGATTCATTATGGTGGTACTTCACCACACAAAACTCTTAGAATTTGGAAAAATAAAAAAGGTAAATCTGAAGATGTTTGGATGGATGAGCAAATCATTGTTAAAGGTAAGGTGCTTCATATTAATCAAAGTTTAATAGATGAAAATTTAAATGAATTGAAGTGGTGGAAAAATAAACATAGAAATTATGCTTTGAGAGAAGCAATCAATTTTTATGATAACAAGAAAAAAAATTTTTATAATAAATTTGAAAAGAAATTTAATAATGTAAGAAAAAGAAAGGAATTTAAAGAAAAAATCTATTATGAATTTCCAATATTTTTAAGACCATTTTTGTTTTTCTTATATTCTCTTATATTTAAACTAGGTATCGTTAGTGGTTGGCAAGGTTTAGTTTTTTACTATAATCAAGCATTATGGTTTAGATTATTAGTGGATATTAATATATTTAAATTAAGTAAGCTAATTAAGGAAAAAAATACCCTTAATGAGGCAATTAAATCAACCAATATTTCAAAAAAAGTATTTGAGTTATTATCTAGAGATAAAGGTATATAGATAATCATGACAAAAAATATTGATATTTTTTTACCATGTAGAAGCTCTAGTTTTAGAGTTAAAAATAAAAATATTAGACCATTTTGTGATAAAAAATTTGGTTTATTTCAAATAAAAATTGAACAACTAAATTTAATCAAGAAAATTAATAAAATTATTGTATCAACAAATGATATTAAAATTCTAAATTATTTAAATAAAAAAAAATATGTAAAAGTCATCATTGATAAAAGACCAGATTACTTATGCCAAAGCTCCACATCCACAGACGAGCTTATAAAATATTTGCCAACAATAACTAAAACAGAACACTTGTTGTGGACACATGTTACATCTCCATTTTTTAATAATAAAGATTATATTAAAGCAATTAATTTGTATGAAAAAAATCTTGGTAAAAAAGACTCTCTCATGGGTGTTTCTCCTGTACAGGATTTTATTTATGACGAATACAAACCTATAAACTTTAATAAAAAAAAAGAAAAATGGCCCAGAACTCAGACTTTAAAAAAATTATATGTTGTAAACAATGCTATTTTCATTTCGTCTAGAAAAAATTATTTAAAATATAATGATAGAATTGGAACAAAACCTTTTTTAATGAATATAGAAAAAATAAAATCCTTTGATATTGATTGGCCTGAAGATTTTAAAATAGCTGAAAAAATATATGAAACACTTTTTTAAAAAATTAAAATATACACCTTTTGAAATAGCTGATGCACTAGTATTAGATTTGATTAATTTTTATGAATTGGTTTCTTTTTACACATTTAAAGTATTAGGAAAATATAAGTTTTTAAAAAGAAATATAATTTTAAAAAATATTCATCAAAATAAAAGAATTTTTATATTAGGTAATGCGCCATCTTTAAATACTTTTGATTTAAAAAAATTAAGTAATGAAATTGTTATTATGGTAAATAGATCTTTTATGCATGATGATTATGGTAAAATAAAACCAAAATATCATATAATAGTTGATTCTAAACTGGCCACTGGTGAATGGCCGATTAGTTACATAGATATTATTTTATCCAAGAATCCTGATGTTAATTTATTACTTAATTCTAAGTGGTTTTATATGGATAAGTTTAAAAAATATCAAAAATGTAAGAATATTTTTTGGATAAAAAGTAAATCAATATCTTTATTATTTGACAATTTTAATAATGATTTAACATCAGTATTTTCTTCGGGTGCAGTTGTTGAGCAAGGTTTAAGTTTAGCTACATATTTGGGCTCAAAAAAAATTTACATCATGGGTGTTGAGCTTAATGGAATTGTGTATTTGATGAATAACAAAGAAAGCCATTTCAATGGAAAAGATCCGGACTATGAAAAATCAAATTCTTGGGATTGGGCTAGGGCAATGAATTGTAACTCTAGAGGCATTAGACAGTTTTATAGAATAAATGAACTTTGCAATAAAAATAAAATTGAATTGATAAATTTATCAGAAACTGGATTACTTGATTTTATGCCAAAAGGTAATTTTGAAAAACTTTTTTAAATTAAAATATAAAAATAACACGTGTTGTCTATGATTTATTCAGTTATTCATTATATTATTTTAATATTTAGTAAGTAAAATATGAAAAAAATAAAAATTTTAAGAATCATACATACTATGGATCCTACACATGGTGGTCCACAAAATGCAATAATTGATAATTCATTGGCTCTAATTAAAAAAGGTTTTAGTATTGATATTCTTACAAGTGATAGTAAATTTTTTTTTGAAAATAAAAAAAATCAAATAAAAATATTTAATTTAGGACCATCTATATTTGAATATGGATTAAATATTAAATTAATAATTTGGTTGATTAATAATAAAAAAAAATATGATTTATTTATTATCGAGGGATTATGGTCATTTTATTCTTTTATAGCAAGAATTCTTCTTAAAAAAAGATATTTTGTTTTTTCTCATGGACAACTGGATCCTTTTTTTGGTCTTAATATTCTTAAAAAAATAAAAAAAAAAATTTATTGGAAATTTTTTGAAAGAAAAAATTTAATCAATGCCAATTCTTTATTTGTTACTACCAATAAGGAAAAAAAACTCTTATCAAATACTTATGTAGACACAAATAAAATTATTAAAAAAAATGTTGGATATGGAATTTTAAAACCAAAATATAATAAAGAAATAGTAAAAAAAATTTTTTATTCTAAATATCCTGATTTAAAAAATAAAAACTTTTTAATATTTCTTGGAAGATTTCATGAAAAAAAAGGATGTGATACCCTTCTTAAATCTCTACATTTGTTAAAATCAAAAAATATTAAAATTAATTTATTTTTAGCAGGACCTGATAATGACTATAAAAATAAATTATATCACATATCGAAAAAATTAAATTTACAAAATCAAATTTTTTGGTCTGATAACATTAAAGGGAAACTTAAATGGGGTGCACTATATTCTTCCAATGGGATGGTTTTAAGTTCTAATGGTGAAAATTTTGGCGTATCCTTAGCTGAATCTCTTTCTTGTGGGAAACCTGTATTAACAACATATAAAGTAAATATATATGATAAGATCTTAAAACATAAGTGTGGTCTAGTTTCAAAAAATAATCCAGTAAGTTTTTCAAAAATTTTGTATCAATATTATAAATTTAATAAAAAAATCTTAAAAAATTACTCCAATAATTCAATCAAATGTTTTAATAAAGAATTTAATCTTACAAATAATATAAATATTTTTGCTAAATATTTAAAAAATGAATATGCAAAATTAGATAATAACTAATCTAATGAAAATAAAATATTACTTTTGCTTCAAAGAAGATCACAGAAGAAGTATGGACGTATTAGGCAAATTAATTAATGATGGTATTAAAAATTTTAAAAATACTTCGACATCTTTTTTTATTCCTAAAGTAAAGTTCAATTTTTTATCATTTAATAAGGTTATTCAAATGAGATTTGAAAGATTCATTTCATACCCTTTGCAAATATTAAGTATTAAATATACTGATATAGCCCATGTAATAGATCATGGTTATTCACATTTAGTTTATTTTTTAAATGCAAAACTTAAAATAATTACTTTTAATGATTTAATACCGATCCTTTTTGAAAAAAAATTTCATAAAAATAATACTTTAGTAAAATTATCTTTATTCTTTATTGATAAATATGATCATATAATATCTCTTAGTAAGCAAAGTAAAAAAGATTTAATTAAGTATAAAAAAATTAAACCTAATAAAATTTCTGTTATTTATCCACCTGTTGAAGAACATATATTTAACTTAAAAAAAATTGATAAAAAAAAAGTTTACAGAAAATATAACATTCCTCTTAAACCTAAGAAGATAATTGTATTTGATAATGTTTTTTATAAAAATTTTGATTTTTCATTTAAAATATTTTGCAAGTTATTGGAAATAAATGATGATGTTATTTTAATAAAAATTAGTAATTATAAAAAAAGAGTATTTGATCCTTATGATCAAAAAATTTTTGAACTTAACAACCTTTCACGTATAGATATGTCCTTACTGTACAAATCCTGCGATTTATTATTGTTTCCATCGTTATATGAGGGTTTTGGTATGCCTTGTCTTGAAGCAATGAAATGTGGATTACCTGTTGTTTCTAGTAATAATGGCTCTTTAAAAGAAGTTGTAAATATACAAAATCGTTTTAATTTAAATAATCAAAATAAGATTATTAAACATATAAATAGGATTTTTATAGATAAACAGTTCTTAAAACTTAATAAAAATATTTCAATTAACCAATCTAAAAAATTTAAAGAAGATGATTATTATTTACAAATTCAAAAAATTTATCAAAAATTATTACTATTAAATAAAAAAAATTAATTTAAGGTTTTTTTAATTAATTTTATATTATCTTGTGTCCATTTTTCGATTTTATTTAAACCTTTTTGAATGTTAACCTTTGGCTCCCAGTTAATATCTTTTTTAATTTTATTGTTATTGCTAATAAAAATTGGTTGATCGCCATCTCTGGCTTTTTTATCGAATTTAATTTTTGTATTTAAATTATATCTTTTTTTTAAAATATTAATCAATTCTAATAAACTTAGTGCATTTTTTAAACCACCACCTATATTATAAATCTTTCCTGAGCATTTTTTTCTATTTTGATATAACTTGAGATATAAATCTGTTAAATCTCCAATATATAATAAATCTCTCACTTGTTTTCCATTACCATAAATTGTTAATTTTTTTTTTAATATAAAAGCGATTATAAACCATGCAACCCAGCCTTGATCTTCTACTCCAAATTGGTTTTCACCATAAATACAACTCTGTCTTAAGACAATAGTATTTAACCCATAAATTCTATTATAATCATGAAAATATTGATCTGCAGCTCCTTTAGAACATCCATAAGGTGAATAAAAATCTAAACTCTGTTTTTCATCCGTAGCATGTTCTTTATTTACTAAATATCGTGTTTTATTGATTTTTAATTTTTTATTAATTTTGCCATAAACTTTATTTGTAGATGAATAAATTAATAAAGATTTGATTGAGTGTAATCTGCAACTTTCAAGTAAATTAAATGAACCAATAATGTTCCTTTCCATATCATCTCTAGGGTTTAAAATTGAAGTTGTAACAGCAACTTGTGCTGCAAGATGCAATATAAGGTTAGGTTTATACTTTTTAATAATGTTTGAGGTTTTAGTGAAATTTCTTATATCAACATTTATTATTTTTAGATTTTGTCTCTTTGTTTTAATTTCATTTAATAAAATTTTAATATTTTGTTTTGTCCCTTTTCGTGAGAAATTATCTATCAATATTACTTTAAATTTATTATTTAAAAATTTTCTAGCTGTATTTACGCCAATAAATCCAGCTCCACCAGTTATTAAGATATTATTCACTATTATTAATTTTTAAAATTTTGTTATTTATAATTTTTATTAGTGTGTCGTGATTCAGTTTTAATGTTTTGGTTATTTTTATATGACCTTTATTAGCTATTCTTCTTATCTTATCAGGATTTTCAAGAAGATAATTGCATTTATTAAAACATTCTACCTCATTTTTAAAGAAAATCGCTTCTTTGTTCTCTACAAAAATATCTGTCATTGACTTAGTTCTAAAAGAACAAATTAAAGTTCCTATCGCTGGGATTTCAACTGATCTTGCAGTTATAGTGTCTAAATTTTGTTCTGAAAAAAGACACAATGCAATTTTAGAATTTTGAATTAACTTAGTATAATTTGGATTATTAACATTACCTAATTTAATCATTGATTTAAAAAAATTATAATTTGAGTCTTTGTCCCATCTTGTTCCGTATATTTTAAAATCTAAACCCAATTTTTTTAATTTATACAATAATGCACCTTTTTCAGGAGACCATGTTCCAATAAAAATAATATTATTTTTAAATTTGTTTTTTTCTTTTAGTGAAATTTTATATCTTTTATGAATTTTACTATCATAAGTTGGAATGGTTAATAAGCTATTTTTTAAACCAAATTTTTTTGCTAGTATAATTCGAGATTTGTCTTGATAAACAATAATATCATAATACTTTGAAGCCTGTAAAAATAATTTCCACCTGTTTTTATCTCTTTTTACAAATGGGTTGTCATTGCAAAGACAAATTATTCTTTTTGTATTAATTTTTAATTTAAGTATTAATTTTTTACCAATCAGATGACCAGTTTTAATAAAAATAATATCATATTTAGAATTAATTTTTGATAAAATTTTTCTATTAATTAGATTTTCAAAAATCAAAGGTGAAATATGCCAAAAAATTTTACTTGTTATTTTGGTGTAAAATAAAATTTTACTATCATCAATAAAATCTGTTTTTTTGTAAAATTTCTTAATTGCATTGAATTGAAGATAGCTATTTCCAGATTTTGGACCTATAAATAATACTTTCATAACTTAATAAGTTATATAATAGTTTTATTATATTTTTAATTATAAAAAGTAACATTGCATACAGACAATCTAAAAATACTAAAAAAAATAATAATTATTTTTTCATTTATTTCATTTATTTATCAATCATATCTTTCAATTAATACAATAGATTTCATATGTGTTCTCTTAGTTTTTCTTTCAATGGTATTTACTACGATGTATTGTTTTAATAAAAATTTTTTTTTTAACTATCCAATATCATTATTATTAATTTTTTTTTCTCATTTCATTAATTTAGGTGGTTCATTATATTTAAAATCATTTGAATTAACTATCATTACTGAACATCTTAGAACACCAATTCAAACAATTGGAAATCTTGTCTTATTCAACTTTATAATAATTTTAAGTCACCAAATTTATATAAAAATACAATTATCCAAAACTATACAATTTAAATTAAGAAAATTTTTAAAAAAGCTTAAATTTGATGATTTATATAATATCAAATTTTTGTATTTTTTATCCTCAATTGCAGTTTTATCAAAACTATTTTTCTTTGATTTTAATATACCATTGGATTATCAACAAAATTCAAATGGTCCTTCATTATTAGGTGATATTATTTATGGTTTTAAATTCATAATTTATCTTCCTGTTGTTATTTTTTTTTCAAATTTTCTTTATAAAAAAAAAATTAAAAAATCTGAAAAAATTCCTTTTTTTTTATATATCATTGTGATGAGTATTATTTCAATTTCAACAAATGTTAGATCGATTATATTTGATATATTAATTATTAGTGCGATGATTTCTTTTTTAGTATTTATTTTTGATGATGAGGGAGAATTATTAAAAAAAAATATTTTAAAATTTTTTATGATAATAATTTTTTCTTTTCCATTAATTAATTTTTTAGAAAATTTTTCTAATAATTATATCCTTGAAAGAGCATCAGCCCAAAATAATACACCAATAGAAAATATTTACTCTTTCTTTAATAGTGAAAATTTTTTTAAAGATAATAAAAAATTTAATAATAACTCTATTTCAGGAGAAATTTTCTTTAATGAGGAATACTATGAACATGGCCTATTTAATAGAATTAATATTCTGTTAGTTAATGATAATTTAAATTATGCTAAAAATAACCTATCAGTTTATCAGATTGGACTTGTAAAAAAATTACAGATTAATCAAATTATTTCAATCTTACCTCAACCATTAATAAATCTTTTTTCAAAAGATTTTAATAAAAATGACTATTTAAAACAGTCAACAGCAAGTTATATCTACGGGAAAGTGGCTGCTAATTATGGTGGAAAAAATATAGGATCTGTTCTTGTTCTGCTTCATATTATCTTTGGTGTTTATGTATATTTATTATTATTTTTTATTTTTATTCCATCTTTTATCATTTTTGATTCTTTTTATTTAAGTGATGAAAAGAAATTTAGCCCTTATATTTTAATTTTTTTTTACACAACTAGTTTTGGAATATTAAATATGTTGGCCACAACTGATTTATCTCCTATTTTTACGTTAACATTTAGAGCTATTCCTCAAACTTTATTGTATGTTTTTATAGTTAGATATATTTTTAATTTTTTTATATATAAAAAAAATGATTAATGGATAACATAATTATACCAAATACAAATTTAAGATGCTCAAAGTTTATATTTGGAACTGGTAGTTTATTAAATATATTAAATAAAAAAAAAAGATTATATTTGTTAGATAATGCAGTTAATTTGGGTTTTACTCATTTTGACACATCTCCTTATTACGGTTTTGGCCTAGCAGAAGAAAACCTGGGTGAGGTTATCAAGCAGAACAGAAATCTAACTGTAACTTCAAAAGTTTGTTTATATCCACCAGGTAAATTAAATCATAATTTAATTGAAATGTTTTTAAAAAAATCTTTTGGAAAAATAATTCCAAAATTATCAAGTCCTAAAATTGATTTTACAATTGAATATGCTAAAAAATCTATAGACGAAAGTTTAAAAAAATTAAATATTGATTGTATTGACATATTATTAATTCATGAACCTATTATAGATTTATTAAATATTGATGAATGGAGATATTTTTTAGAAAATTTAGTTAAAATAGGTAAAATTAAATATTTTGGAATATCTTCATTAAATTCATCTCGAATTAAAAAGTTTTTGAAAATTAAAACAAAATTATTTAATATAATACAAACTCTCGATAGTATTGATTTAAATGAAGCAGATTTTATTTTGGATAACAATCTACCATTTCAAATAACTCATGGTTACATTTCTTCTTTAAAAAAAAGACAACCAAAAACACTTTTAAAAGATGTCTTTAACAAGATAATTAATCGTAATTCAAAAGGAGCTATTATTATAAGTACTACTAAAGAAAAAAATTTAAATGAAATAGTAAATTTATTAAAAAAAAATGATTGATAATTTAATTGGTAAAGGTAAATTAAATAAATCGACTGACTTATGTATAATAGGGGGTGGCACAGTTGGGTTATTGGTGGGATCTTTAATAGCAAAAAAAGGGTATAAGGTTTTAATACTAGAGTCTGGTGGAATGACTCAAAATAGTGAAACTCATGAATTAAACGAAACTATTTATACAAAAAATATTTATAATAGCTCTAATATTGGTAGATTTAGATGTTTAGGTGGAACCTCTTCACGATGGGGAGCTGGAATGTTACCTTTTTCATTAAAAGACTTTGAAGATGGAAAATGGCCAGTTACATTTGATGAAATAAATAAATATTTAATTGAAGTTGAGAAATATTTTGAATTAAATAATGGATCATATTTATATAAAGAAAATTTAAGTAATATTAATAAAGATTTTATTTTAAAATATGCAAAACTTCCATCATTCAAAAATAGAAATGTATATAATATTTTCAAATCAACAATACATGAATGTCAAAATCTTGAAATTTGGCTAAACTCAACTGTTACTAGATTTAATAAAAAAAATACTTCTTTAGACTATATACTTGCAGAGTCTCAAGATGGCTCGTGTATAAATATTAAAGCTAATAATTTTATTATTTCAGCAGGTGCCATTGAAAGTACAAGGTTAATGTTGCTTCTTGATAAACAAAATAATTCTTGTGTATCAAAATTCTCACCATCTTTAGGTAAATTTTTTTGTGATCATATTTCAATTCCCGTTTCAAATATTATTCCAAAAAATATTATTAAATTAAATAAAATTTTTGGTTATCATTTTGAAAAAAATAAAAATATGAAAAATATTAGATTTGAAATGTCAGAAACTAGCTCTATTAGAAAGTCGCTACCACCATTTTTTGCTAGAATTGTATTTGGAGATATGGATGGTGGATATGAAAATTTAAGAAATTTTTTTAGAGAAATTCAAAAAAAAAAACTTCCATCTTTTAGTAATATTTTTGGTATAATAAGATCTTTACCTTGGATTTTAAAAGCAGTTAAATGGCGATTTTTAGATAAAAGACTTTTATTTCCTCAAAACCCCGCACTTGAAGCAAATATAATTATGGAACAAGAGTCTCTAAGTTTAAATAAAATTTTTTTGTCAAATACTAAAAATGATTTATTTGGTCAACCAGTTGCCACAATAGAATGGTCAACAAGTAAAAAAGATTTAGAAAATATTTTAAATGCTGCAGACCATCTTAAAAATTTTTGGGATAAATCACAATTAAATGATTATGGTATCTTTAGAATGAAATCAAAATCTGAAATAGAAAAATTTATCAAAAATGCTGATGGTATTCATCATCCAAGTGGATCAACACGTATGGCAAATACAAAAGAAGAGGGTGTGGTTGATAAAGATTTAAATGTTTTTTTAATAGATAATTTAAAAATTTTATCTACATCTATATTTCCAACAGGTGGAGGAGCAAATCCAACAATGACCTTATTAATGTTTGGTTTGAGGTTTGTCGAACAATTTTTAGGTAAAAAAAATAAAAAAAATGTTAAATCTTCTTAAAAATTAAACAAAAGTTATTCATCATTACAGTTTTAGGTATAAAAAAAATAGCTACTTTGTAAATAATTCTCTTAAAGATATTGCTTGGTTGATTTATATAGAAAAGTTTTTCTGAAAGTTGAAATTTATTTTTATTTGCAAAATTTTCCAATAATGATAACGCAACTTTATATTGAATTAACCACTGATGTTTGTGCCCAGGTTTGAGATTTATCATTTCTAATCCATGTGTTAAAACTCCTTTCCCAGATAAAAATCTTAAGCGAGCTATTAAATAGTCTTCATTTGGTAAACCAACAATAACATATTTTGAAGATTTATATAAAGCTATTTTAAATAATTTCAAAAAACTATCCGTATGTTCTAATACGTCCATTAAAGCCACACAATCATATTTTACGTTTAAATTATTCAAATATTCTTCTGTTTTTCGTGCATTTTTGAAATATTTTATTTTTTTTGATTTTTTTTTTTTATAAATACCAACATTGGCGTCAACACCTAAATAATTAGTATTTTTGTTAATAAGTTTTTGTAATATTCCGTCACCACATCCTATATCTAAAAAACTATTTATATTATTTTTTTTTTCTAAAAAATATTTTACAAAACTATACCCCTCGTGGGAAGTACCTTTGGAATATATTGTATCTTTAATTAAATAAGTATTGTTTAATTTTTTTTTAACATACGACATAATAGCTCTCAATCATTTTTTTTTCACTTAGATAAATATTTTCTTTCTCATTAAATAGCATCATTTAAATTATTATTTATATTATTATGTTTTGGTTTCCAATCAAATATTATTTAAATATCTCATTAGTTAATCATTAATTTTTTCATTTATTATAGATTCTAATTTCTTAAAATACATTTCCCAATTATTTTCTTTTGAATAATTTTGTGCATTAAAGGAGAGCTTGTTTAGCAAAATCCTGTTATCTGCTAAAAGAGTTAATTTATCAACAATTGAATTAATATTCCTAATAGGGACAACAAATCCACAATTAGATCTTCTAACAAAATCACCTGCTCCAGTATTTTCAGTAACTATGACTGGACACCCTGCGGCTGCAACTTGTAATATTGATATCGCAAATCCTTCTTCTATACTTGGCAAAACGTATACATGACAAATATTAATTAAATCATTTAACTTTGAATGATCTACGTGCCCATAAATAATAATATTTTCCTGTTGTAATTTCTTTTCATAAAAACGACTATCTGAAGTATTTGAGCCAATAACATGCAATCTTTTTTTAGGATGTTTAAATTTTTTAAAAGCTTCAATAAGATAATGCAGACCTTTTCTCACAGATTTAGAAGCTAAAAATAATATATCAAAGTGTGTATTACTTTTTTTAATATTTTCATTTCTAAAAAAAATTTTATTGTTTACACCAAATTCTAGAACTTTAACTTTATCTTTTAAGTTGTCTTCAAAGGTTGATTTATTAAAATTGGATGGAACTAAAATCATATCTGCTGCTTCGTACTCTTTTCTTTCTCTATCTAAATACCAACTCTTTATTGGTGTATATTCTAAATTAAGCTCTTTATACTCTTCTTGTAAAATATTATTCTGAAAATCTATATGAGTAGATGTTCTGTCACAGACATAAAGCTTACCTTTGCTTTTAATATTTTTCCCTGATTCAAGCCCACATTTAGATTGAGAAAATAAAACATCAATATCATTATTCTCATCTATTATTTTAGATGTAATCGCATCAATTTTTTTGTGTGCATAAATATTTAAGAAATGATCAATTTGTTTAAATGATTTTAGCTTAATTAGAGGTTCTCTTAAAACTCTCATTAAACCATTCGCTTCTACAAATCTTTTTGGAATCCCTTCTTTTTTTAATTTAAACCAAGGATATCCAGAAATAATTTTTGATAATTGATTTTTTTTTAATAATGCTTTAGCAATTTCAAAATGGTGAAATTTTCCTGCCGAATTTAAAAGATATTTTCTTTTTTTCATTAATTATTATTAAACATGTTGTTATACCAGAGACCATAACTATAAGTTCTAAAAAAAATATCATAATTTTTTTTATTATTTGTTAGATTAATTAATTTTTCATTATTAATTAAAGGTATATTTTTAAAGTTGTAAAATATCATCTCTTTCATTTTATTTATATCCTTATCTAGATATCCATGTAAATTTGAAGCAAATGCATATTTAGGTTTATTTTTTAAGTATGAGGGCATCATGGAATGATTTCTTAATAGAGATTTAGTTCCATTTTTAAAATGTCTGTCTCTTAATAATTTTGATGCAAATAGATTTATATCATCATATAAAAAAGGCACTCTGGACTCAATTCCATATGCCATTGAATTTTTATCTTCATAATCTAAAAAAGATTGCATTCCCCAATGAGTTTTAAAATTAAGGATAATATTTTCTAAAATATTCTCATCAATTTTTTTGTAGAAATTAAAATCTTCATAATCATAATTAATGTTAAGATGTTTAATTCTCTTTTTTAATTGAAATTGTTTATTTTTATTTAATAATTCAATATTAATTATTTCTTTTATTGATCGTAAAAAAACATTTTTAGTTGGATTGAATCTTTTTAATTTATTCATTTCTTTATAGAATTTAATAAAGTTAAATTTAGTCAATAAATCAGCTAAATAACCATATGTGTGTAAGGAGTACCCTAAAAAGTTTTCATCACCTCCATTTCCAGTAAACAAAACTTTGAAGCCATGTTCTGAAACTTTCTTACATAAAAGATTATGCATAGTACTAGAAGCGTCTGGAGTAGGCTGATCTAGATCGTATATTGTTTTTTGATGATGACTAAAAAAATTCAATTCATCTTCAAATATATAATGCTGTTTAAGATTGTAATCTTGAACTATTTTTTTAATATTTTTATTTTCAGCATTTGGCTTATTTAATATAGATGAGAATGTATGTATTTCTTTATCTTTTAAATTATTCTTAAGGATAATGCTTATTAATGAAGAGTCTAAACCTCCAGATAATAAACAGGCAACTTTTTTATGTTCCGTTATAGTATGATAGTTGATCGACTCACCTAAGATTTTTTCGAATTCATCATCATTTTTTTTAAATAAGTTTTTTTTTTCATTTATATACTTATGTATTTTGAAACCTTTATTATTTAAATCATAAACTATAAGATTGCCAGGTTCTAGAATTTTAATATTTTTTATTAAAGTATTGCTGAATCCATTCAATTGTCGATGTGCAATAAAATTAATTACCTCATGCTCATCTAATACAATAGATTTTTTAATATGAATATTCTTTAATAAAGTTTTGATTTCAGAGGCAAAAATAAATACATTGGTTTTGGCAAAATAAAATAATGGTTTAATTCCAACTCTATCTCTAACAATTATGATTCTATTTTTATTTTTATCATATATAGCAATTGCAAACATACCCTTGATATGATCAGTAAAATTTAGACCAAATTTCGAGTAAAGTTTTAAAATAATTTCTGTATCAGTATTACTTTTCAAATATTCATTAGA
>ENA-OSJC01002111-OSJC01002111.1-marine-metagenome-genome-assembly--contig:-NODE-2111-length-15300-cov-16.042633_pt1 | contig 15300 bp, 23 predicted proteins | sample MGYA00237885_ERZ534234 | MGnify/ENA primary metagenome ERZ534234 (study PRJEB26413, sample SAMN06343907) | marine metagenome | isolation source: coastal waters | place: Atlantic Ocean: West Antarctic... | reverse complement strand
TTCTTAATAGCCTCATCTATTTTTTCATCTACACCCACCATTATTTCATTAACGATAGCGTCCTGTTCAAATTTTCTTATACTCATTCTACTTCTCCTAAAAAGTTTATTTAAACACAAGTATACACTACTGGATACAAACTGCAACTCTTATTTATAGTTAGTTTTATAGACCAGATTGCACGGATCAGTTCATCATAAAATAGACCAGAGCTGTGTCCATTTGTGTTATATTATGTGTCTAGTCATTCCCGACACGACCCGACACAAAGACCCGACAACCCCGACACGAACCCCGACATGCTCATGCTTTTTTATTTAGATGGAGACCAAGCGACAGGGCTAATGCGATTAACTTTGCATATAACAACATATATATCTTATGACCAGTATTAATAAGTTACAGACTGTATATAAAAAGACTTGCACATAGTGGATACTTCCTGTAACATTAGAGAGTAAGGTTGGCATATAGAAGAGGTAAGCCATTAACTTGATACCTGTACTCTACTTGATAAGTAGTGGAACTAAGCACTAGCTCAAGTCATAAAGAGAAATGAACAAAGCCTTACACCAGTCTGATTTTTCCACATTGCGTGGGGGTTTGTACAGACTTTAAATAACAATAACCAATTGTTGCAGAGAGTAGGTATCTCTCTTAAAAAACTACCTATTTATTTTAACCCTTAACTTTTAGGAGAGCATTATGGGAACAAGAAGCAATATAGCTTACGAGGATTTAGACGGAAAAATAGTGGCAACTTACTGCCATTGGGACGGATACCCAACAGGTGTCGGAGAGACATTAATTCACCATTACAACAAGACTAACAAAGCAGAGGAGATAGCCAATCAAGGTTATTTAAGTTCGCTTCGTGCTACTCTTGATGGTTCATTAAAAGATAGGGTTCACAAAGATGCACCTTTGATCTTTCCTTCTTTATCTACTTATGCAAATAGCTTAGTGGATAACTGTGCATGTATTGAATATGTATATTTATACAAGAATAACCAATGGCATGTAGCAGAAGCAGACTCATGGAACTTTGTACCATTATGGTCAGTCTTACTAAGACAAGAGGTACTAGCATGAGTGAGCCAAAGTATATAGAAGCCAAATATAGTGCATTCCTAACATGGGATTTAGAAGAGCTAGGCATTGACTGGGATAAGGTAGAAGACTATTCAATATTCAAAGGAAACTTAGAAATAAAATATAAGGATGGAACTAAACAGGTTGAAGAGAATTGGGGAGATATAAGTATTGATTATAAATATAACTTTGTAGAAGCCCTTGTGCTTGATGATGGGTTTGCAGAAGTGGAGGGAATGAACTAATGAAAGTATTTGTAGTGATAGAAGAATTCTATGGGACTGTGGCTGATATAAATGTTTACAAGAATAAACCTAAGGGCATAAAAGAAAGAAAATGGCATGAAGACGAAGGCGAGAAATGTTACGAAGTAGAAATACAGGAAGAAAATAATATGAATAAGAAATACCATGATTGATAGAACAAACATACCAGAACATTTGAATTACTTATCAGAGTGCAAACTACAAGCATTATTATATTTATTTAGAGGAGGTTTATAATGATAGAGAAATGCCCATCATGTAAGGAAAAAGATTTAGATTATGATTGCGACACCAAGTGTGGAGAAGCAGAGTTTTGGAGTTGTGGTTCTTGCGATAAAGTGTTTATTGTCCCAATAGATACCATAAGAAATTGGGATAATATAAGGCAAAAAGTAGAATACTCAGACTTAGTAGTAGCTATCAAAGAAGCAAGTATAACTATTGCTTGTTACCTTGATGAGCCTAGCGAAGTGTCAGAAGATGATTTACATAAATTGCAAGACAAAATAACAATAATGGAAAACTACTTAAAGAGGTAACAACATGATAACGATTGAGCAAATAAAAAATATTGTAAAAGATATTAAAAACGATACAGAGTGGGTTGGTGATTGCCATTCAATGGTTGAGTATGAAGGGATATGTGGTGGATTAGATAGATTGGTAAATCATTTAGAGGAGGTATCTGATGTCAGTTGATACAGCGTTTATAATTACCATTGTTATTATGATTATTGTTTATTTTATCTCAGAGCCTGTAGCTCCTGATGAATAAATACTATATAAAAATAGTACCTTTCAACCCCGTAAAGTATGACTTACAGCAATACCATAATATTGATAATGTCAGCTTTACTGTGGGTTATTTGACTTACCAAGACAACAAGCTCATTCATACAGCTTGGTTTCGATCTTACAAATCTTTATTTAGAGCTTTAGACAAGTTCTTGAACAATCCAAATAAGTAACATATAATCTTTTTCGAGGCATAGACTAATTTATTTGTATTACTTCTCTTTTATTACTCTCCAATAGATATTTTATGCCTCTTCTTTCTTTTCCCACTTCTTCTTACTAGGCTTTTCCTCAACCACACTATCAAGATCAGTAATAGATTTATCTTCTTCTTTGTCTGTTATTCCATCAATAAAGTCTGGATCAATTAATTCAGGATCTGGATCTTTATTTTTATTTTCCAGACTAGCATCAACAACATTACCCATGAGCTGAATTAATCTGGTTTCTACTTCTTCCCGACTCATTTGATCTACTTTGCCGAACATAACTTCTTTGCGATCTACAATTAAGCCCCCGACTTTTAACAAAGCGTTCTGGGCTGATATGGCCGCATTAAAAGACCCAGCTTCCATTGCCTTGTCCCGAATATCATAGAGATCCTGAACGGCTCTGTCGTAGTTCAGTTCATATTTTTTCTTAGCCTGGTTCATAAGATAGTTATATTCTTTACGAATAAGAGGCTTGTTCATTAATTTATGTGCGGCTTGTCTAGGACTTGTATATCCAGCCTTGTGTGCGCATTCGACTAAAGATAGTCTGGGATTGTTGACCGAGATCCAAATAAAATTTCTTTGTCTTCGGTTTAGTGAGTTATCGAGATTGCAATACTCAATGGGAGCTTCTTCCTCAGAAGAGATTATAGGTTCATATTCCAAATTATTTTTTCTATATCCCATATTTCGCATATTAGAGTAGAAGCAAGTTTTTAGTAATACCTACCCCCACTTTACCCTAAAGTGTATTGTGAGGATACTTGAAGAGTGTATATCTAGTCAAGTATTATCTCATTTATTTATATAAGTTATCTCTCACTCTAATGACAAAAATGAAAAAAATACAATAATCCTGAAAGGTGCATTCTTATCATGTTTATAGCTGTCATGAAGTTATGTCAATAATTGTCAATAATCTATTTCTTAGCAGATTTGTCAATATATTGTGCTAAAAGCTCATCAACCAACTTCGCAACTTCTTTATCACTGAACTCTATACTAAGCTGAGAGATACAAAAACTTAAACTTGCTAAGACAATATTTACCTTGTCCTCACCTCTATAAACCATGTTCTCAAACATAGAGTCTAGTCTGGAAATTACTTCCTGAAGTGAGGGCTCGGCCATCTTGTCTTTAATTTCTACAATCTTTGGCATATCGCATCTTAACACGATAGTAAAAAACATTCCTACCCTACAACATAGACTCTTGTCTGTTGTCATCGTCATAGAAATTCAAGATATCACCCTGTGGATCTCCACTGCTCATACCAACATTAATAACATGATACTTCTTATATGCAGATAGCACAGAATCAACCTTCTTACAGTTGTAATCGTCTACAGCCTGTTCATAAGATAACCTCATCATGCAATACAAATCGTTTGTTCTACTCATTACTTCTCTCCTTTAATTTACTTTATGTAAATCTGTTTATATTAAAACTGTAGACATTATACATAATCTAAAGTAGAATACAAACTTATACACATTAGGAGTAATTATGAGTAAGAAAGAAATAACCGTAAATGATATTATCGATGAGGTAATCAATTACACAAACCCACCTAAGGAAGACTTAGAAAAACAAATACAACAAGATAAGATTAATTATCACTTATGGCAGTGTGGTGTTGCTATTAAAGAACTACAGTCAGCAGTAGATGAATTAGCTGTAAAAGACCAGGAGGCATCATGAAAGCAAAAGCAGTATCAAAAGAAGAAAAAGCATACGATCAGTTTTATTATGATCTACTTGACACACTTCAAAAAGCAAATAAGGATCTTCCTCTGCCGTATGTGGTTTATGCAGGGATAACTATTTTTACACAATTAGCAGTTGACTTTGCTCCTACCGAAAAAGAAGGCAAGGGTTGGGTTAGAGAGCTAGTTACTAAAACTAAAAGGGAGACATCATGAAAGCATTACCAGAACAATTGCAAATGATAGAACATGTTGTAGTTGGCGATGCTTACTACTTTCCTAACCTGTCTAATGCTTATTATCATAAGAGCCCTGGCCTGTCTTCCTCTAACATAAGAAGATTTAGTCAGAGTCAACTGCATTCTCTTGAGGAAGTTATTGAGACAACTCCAGCTATGAACTTTGGATCTGCTGCTCACTCTCTTGTTGTTGAAGGAGAAAGTGCATTCTTTAGTGATGTTGTATGTTTATCTGGATCACTTTTGACAAATGCTAACAAGCTATTAAAGAAGGAAAGTATGGATAGAGGTCTTACTGTTATTAATGAGAAGGACAAAGATACCATATATAGCATGAGAAACAGCTTAGTAACTGAGTCGAAAGCTTATCTAAATCCAGAAAATGAGTATCCACAGGTCTTTAATTCACCCTACGAGGTGTCTATATACTGGTATGAGCAAGATTTACTTTGCAAAACCAGAGCAGATGTAGTCTTAAACCCTTTTGAGAAACCACATGCAAGTAATGGAATAGTCTTAGTTGATTATAAAACTACTGTTGATTGTTCGGTTAAAGGCTTTACAAACTCTGTTAGAAGATACTCTTATGATTTACAAGCTGCTTGGTACAAACGTGGCTTTGAAAAGGCTGGTTTTAAGGTTCATGACTTTGCCTTTGTTGCACAAGAAAAGAAAAAACCTTATGCAAGTAAAGTATTTAAGATGAATCACACCGACATGGAAGCAGGGTGGAACTACCTGTCTGATTATTTAACAGAATACCATAAAGTATTAAACGGTAAACCAGCGAGTATATACAACACACCAAACGTTGTAGATCTAGACACTGGTAATTTTTATAGAGAGGAATTAAATGAGTGAAGATATAAACAACAGAATAGCTAGGTATGAAGAGCATTTAGCATGGTTAAAGAAAATGACCAAGGAAACTGAAGATAAATTGTTTTGTGTGAAAGCAGAGCTACAGGAGAAAAGAGATGACAGATAACGTAAATCACCCACCACACTACAAAAAAGGATCTATTGAGTGTATAGACATCATAGAAGCCATGCTAACTCCGGAAGAGTTTAAAGGGTACTGCAAGGGTAACTCAATTAAATATATTTATAGAGAGGATCACAAAGACGCTAATGTTGAAGACATTGGAAAAACTATATGGTATCTAACCAGGCTGTTGAATAAAATGGAGGATCTATGATTGACACAGACATAAGTGCACCAGTAAGCACGGCAAGAAGTGAATATCGAAAAATAGCAGAGATGATGAATCTAGATGATTCTTACCTTTGTAAAGATAGAAACGAAGCTAATGCTTTGGCCATTTCAATTAGAAGATGCACCTATCCACTGAAAGGACAGGGCATTAGTCATAGACGTAATTTTTCTACTGTGACCAGAAAGGAAAAAGATGGTGTAAGAGTTTGGAAAATAAATAGCCCTGTGCAGGAGTACGACATCAAGTGAAGAATTTATGGAGTAGATGGTTTAACAATAAAAAAGAATTTAATATAGATGATTGCGTTCCTGTGACTGTAGCAGAGGTAGAGGTCTATAGAGAGAAAATACAGAATGTTATGAAGCCCTATCTAGCAGATGGCCTAAGTAACAGAAAAAATAATAATAAAACATTTAGGCAGGTAGCTCTAAAATTTAATGTCTTCCATGGCAGTTTAGAAAAGTTTGTTTACGAAGAAGACACCAGTTACTACGTCATGGCAAAGCTAGTAAAGAAATTAAAGGAAGCAGGGCTATGAAATACATAAGTAAATTAATCAGCAGATTCTTAGAATGGTCACTACGAAGGACTGAGGAAAAGTTGATGAGGAAAAGGAAATGATTAGAGAGGTAGAGCAGATAAAAATGCGTAAGGACATAAAGTATCTTTTAGAAGAACGTAATTTTAGTAAGGAAACAATTGCTGAAGCATTGGGTATCGTTCCAAGAACAGTAAGAGATTTTATTACAATTGAAAGTGATTTTCACAAGAATACTTTTGATAAAGTATACCCAAGACTACAGGACTTTATGAAGCAAATTAAAGAAGCAGAGGACTATAAACCAAATGAATGAACTGATAGAAGAGATCATAGCTGAGATAAAACGAGACATTGATAAGGACAACCTGATGGCTCTGAGAGACATGTTGACTAGGTTGTTAGAGGATGGAGAGAACAAACATATACTAACCCGTTACCTATCTGAGTTCCCAGAACTACGAGAAGAATATAAGGACAAAACATGAGTAAAGAGATTGATCACCAAGAGGCCGTTAGAAAGCTTAAAAGAAAATATAATATTTATAGCATTAGAAGGAGTTTCAAGAAACCTAAATTTAGAGAAGCGGATGAGATTCAACAGATAATGTCGAAGGAGGATTGGGAGTCATACAGCTACCACAAGGAGAAGTTTAATGAATGAAATAGTTCTTTACACCATAATTGCATTGTTCTTATTATCAGCGTATTCAACGTTTAAGAAATAAAAAAAAGGGGCTCAACGCCCCTTAGTTTCATATCCCCCTTAGAAAGGAGGAATAGCCTCTTTAGGTATAGACATACCATCATCATCTAGTGGCAAATACAATCGGATCTTAGTCTTCATAGTATTTACTACGCCATTATCACCTTCAAACTGATCACTTATTTGTTCAGTCTTAAGCTTTAGTTTCTTACCAACAAAGTCGCTGTGATCTTCTGGGTATTTTTTATATCCAGCAGCCAAAGTAAGCCTAGTAAATATCTCCGTGCTTATTCTTTTGTTATCTTCGTTAGTAGACCACAGGTTATACCACTCATTATGATCACGATACTTACCGCCATCTAGTTGGAATGTTACCTTCAGCGTCCAGTTACCTGCTTTTGACTTGTATTTGTCAGTAGCAATAACCTTGGCATTATGTTCTCCATCTGGTGCTAGAGGTGCGCCAACAGACACTTCCTCTATATTTTCAAAAAATTCTACATCACTAAAATCAGACATTTGCTTCTCCTTTATTGTCGTTTGTTAATGTAAACCCTAATTTCTCAATTAGAGCAGTTATATTTGGCTTTTCAAAGTTTTCAAGTTTGCCACTTCTGTCTTTAGCTTTATAGCCTTGACCGAAAGTAGTTTGTAGCCATCTAGTTTGAACGTTTTTACCGTCCTCATCTTGATCTTCGATAATACGTAGAGCAAGAACTTCATCAAAGAAGTATGTAATTGATTCGCCTAACTTAGTCCCGACCATCTTTGGTGCGTGTCTTAGTATGCCGTCATCATTTACTGTATCTTCTTTACAAAGAAACAACACATGCATATTTAGATCTCTAAATGCACGCATTAAATTTGTTACAGATTCCTGAACATTACCATAGGCCATACGTGGATCTTTTGTACGAGATTTCTCCCATGTCAACAAGATCTCGCTTATTTCAGAAACTGAATCTAAGCACACTGTGTCATATTGTAATTTTCCAGACTTTAAAGCATCGTGTAGTTCCATAACTTCAGACGCCTCCTTTACTTCTATAGCCTGCACGTTTTTTGCATCTTTGATAGATAACAAACCAGCTTCAGCACTTATTACAAGTACCTTGCCTGGTGCCGTTACAGCTAAAGTTGTTTTACCCGAACCAGCCATTCCATATACCAAGATTTTAGCACCTTGATTCTGGACTAACTGTTGCGGAGATACTATTCTATTTTGTATTTCCATGTCTACTCCTCTTTGTAGTGTTATATTTAACTTGTAAATTATACACTACTTAACTACAATGTGTAAAATACATTATATCGGAGAAGTAAAATGATTAATAAAGAAGAAACTATTTGGCAAGCAAATTATTATTTTAGAATAAAAACTATTGCAGTCAAAAAACTCAAGGAGCTTGAAATTATGGGTGTAAAACCTAAGTACACAGATAGGCAAGTTATTAAATATAATCTGCAAGATTACATAACTTTTCTAGGACACAAAGACGCAGCAGAGAAATTTAATTGCTCTGAAGCATCTTGTAAGTCTTGGAGGTATGGTTATAGACAACCGTCTATTGCGCAAGCAAAACAAATCATACGAGCAACAGAGGGAAGACTAGACTTTGAATCTATTTATGGTTCGATAGACGAAATTATAGATATAGAAGTTTAGTGTGTTTCAGTTAAATATAACTGAGGACGACACATCCTTAGAGCAAGCACTTGCCTACTATGATGATGGCTATAATGTAGTTCCTTTACAAAGATCTAACAAAAAACCACCTCCGTTCTTGGGTAGCTGGGAACAATATAAAGTTGCTAGACCCTCTAGGAACCTTGTAGAATCGTGGTTTAAGGACAGAGACAACCTACAGGTAGCTTTAATCTGTGGTAAGTTTGTTGTGGTTGATGCAGACTCTCCTGAGGCTATGGGCTGGGTAGAAAAGAATATGCCTGCATGTCCTTTTAAAGTTATTACTGGTAAAGGTATGCATTACTATTATAACAATCCACAGAACTATACTACCTTTGCAACAAGACGAACTACTGAAACTCCAATTGAAAGATTAATAGATATTAGAGGCACGGGTGGTTTGATAATAGCACCTTGGAATAGACATGCTAACGGCCAAGTATATAAACCAGTGACCTTTCCAGATTGGAAAATATTTGATCATAACGATTTACCAGACTTTACAGAAGTTGAGTTTCAGAAAATAACAGGCGTACCAAAAACAGAAACAGGAGTGCAAACAGCTCCATTTTCATTGGAAGGAGTATTGGAAGGATCTAGAAATGATGGGGCTGCTAGAATAGCAGGGTACCTTATATCTAAAACCGTCAACACAGAATTTGTAAAAATCTTTCTACAAAACTGGAACAAAAATAACAATCCACCCTTGCCACAGGACGAAATAGATTGTGTTGTAGAGAGTGTTAAAAACACACATGATAGAAAAAATAAGATAGCACCATTGTTTATACAAGCATCAGCAACTATACAAAAACCAAAAGATTTATTTAATCCACCAGGTTTACTTAAAGACATGTTTAAGTTTTGTGAAGAGATTGCACAGGTACCTCAACCAGAACTTTCGCTTGTTGGAGCACTTGCTCTTACGAGTGTTGTTTGTGGCAGAATTTATAGAACTAATATGAATAACTTTTCTTCTATGTATTTCATGGGTATTGCTAAGTCGGGTCAAGGTAAAGAAAACATTAAGACATTTGTGGAAAGCGTATTGAATGCCTCAGACCATGAAAAGCTTATTGTAGGAGATGGTTATACATCAAGTGGTGCTGTCCATTCTGTATTAAAAATGAGACCTACTCAGATAACTATCATGGATGAATTTGGTAAGAGACTAGAAGCAATTGGTGCCTCTGGTAACACTAACAAAGAAGATGGAATACAGACTCTCATGGAAGCATGGGGTCGGTGTCATGGTACTCTAAGACCTGACAACTATTCACTCATGAATGTACAAGAAAACTATAAAGAACAGATGATGAACAGAGTGACTCATAAGCCAGCCATAACATTAGTTGGCCTCTCTGTTCCTAAGAATTTTTATAGCGCGTTAAATGGTGGCAGGATTGCAGACGGGTTCCTAAACCGTTTCGTAGTCGTTGAATCTAAAGAGCCTAGGAGAGTAGGACAACTCAAAAGATTTAACACGCCACCTACCTCTATTATTAACTGGGTTAATTACGTTAGAAGACAAAGAGGATCTATGAGTGATCTATCACGTAATAATGCAGAGATGGATCTTGATCAAATTGTTCTTAACTTTGATAAGGAATCAGAAGAGATACTACAAGACTTTGCAAGAGAGATAGTTAAAAGACAGGATATATTAGAAAAAGACAACCTAGAGCCTCTTCTAAGCCGTTCTAAAGAGAAGGCTATGCGTTTATCGTTGTTATGCACTCTTGCAACCAATGCAGACGCTAAGACGATTACAGGGGATGTAACACGTTGGGCTGTAGATTTTATAAGATACTACGATTTATTGTTTATTGAAGCCTGTAGAGACAAGGTGGCGAGTAGTGCAACCGAGTCTAAGATCAAACAAGTATTATCATTTATTAGATCTAGGAATGGAGAAGGTATCTCTAAACGTGAGGTAGACAGACACGAACTATTCCGTAGCATGAAGTCTTATGAAGTGAAAGAGATTATTGAGAGGCTTAAGAATGCAGGTGAGATACAAGAGGTTGAGATCAAAGTGGGCGGTAAGGGAAGACCAGCTAAAAGGTTTGTCGCTGTAGATCCTACTTTCTTTGAGGATAATTAGATTATTGATCTACCAGCAACCTGTTCTGCAAAGTCTAGTCGTTCTTGCGACATAGGATCATCAGGTAAGCCGGTAGACTGAACATCTGGTAACTGCATCTGTGATGTGCTGATAGGTGCGGTTACTTGCTCTCTAAGTTTTTGAAACATGTTAAGACCTTGATTGGCCTGTCCTTGTACATCACTACCTGTAAAACCAGCAGCAGTAGCAGTTTTGTTTACACCTTTATCAATTAAATTAGCAGCTCCTTCAGCAAATGGAACTAACTCACCGTCTACATATCTTAATCCTGCCTGTCTGATTGCTGTGTTAAATAATCTAATTGCAGTTGCAATAGAACCTTGGTCAGTTTTAGCCATAGCAGCTACAAAGGCCCTATTCGTAAACAAGCCTCTAACTATACCTAAACTGAATAATATAGGTAAAGTTGCCAATGGAGCAAAAACAATACTGGCAGCTATACCAGCAGCAATCAGCCCTCCTGCTCCTCCACTTCTACCAGACTCGCCTTTAGTTAATACGTCAACTTCTCTTTGGAAATTTCTCAAACCTTTAGCAACGTCTCTTCCGAACATGGCTTCAAGAGTTTCATCACCATAACTATCCAATGCTGTTTTTAAATTTTGGTGTTTAAATAAATCAGTAATTTTACCTTTACCATTAAAGTCTATAGATTTAGCTAAAAGCTTTTGCATACTAGCTTGCTGAATACTGTTAAATACCTCAGGCCTATCTTTTAGAGTTTCTTTAAGCAATCTAATATTTTCTGAAGATCCACGTCTAAATATTTTAGTAACTGTTTCTTCTATTCCTGCTTGTGGTAAGTCTGATATGGCCCTATTTGCTTGGAACCTTGCTCTTTTTTCTGAAGTTTTTGCTAATTCCTCTAATCCCCCAATAAAAGCTCTGCCTTGGGCTTCTGCGTTTAAACCTTGTTTAGCATTTTGAACAGTAAAGTTATTAACTAAATTTTTAAGATCTTGAGGTTTTAAGTTAGGGCTAATCATATTTAATTGATTAATAGTTTCCCTTACACGTTTACCAGAACCTACTCCAGTAGCTGAATTGGTGAATAATGAATCGAATTTACCAACATTTTCTAAGTCAAACTTTAACATTGATCTTGCAAATTGAGTAAAGTCTATATCTGTTAAACCATCTTTTGTTGCACTTTGAAACGCATCTGCAAAGAGTCTATTTTTAAGTTGTGCCTTTAAAGAATTTTCAGTAGTCATTTTTTGACCACTTGAACTTAATTTAGTTTTTCCAATTTTTTCTAAATATTCATCATAGCCACGCAAGCCTTTAAATATATTATTTAGTTGTGTATTGCTACCAGCTAATATTGCTTCTTTATAAACCTTGTCTGCATTTGTAGACCCTTTCCTTGCATTAGATATAAGTCTATCCATTTCTAATGTATCAAAAGGTTCCATTCTTTCAAAATGTAATTTGTTAGCATCTCTAAGATCATCTACCGCTCTTTTAATCACCAATGCATCTTTAGGCATTAATCTATATCCAGAATTTGCTAAAGCTTGAGATATTACTTTATTACCATCTTGTGCTAGTTCAGTTAAAATACTATCGCCATTGTTAAGACTTATACCGCCTTTCGCGTTGTAGTCATCAAGAGTTCTCATAACGTCAGTAAGCAGCTTTCTTTCGTGTGATGCTGAAAGCGTTTCCGTTGTAAAGTCTCTTATATTACTAATGTCGTTCCTAATTTCTTTTAGGTTAATACCAGGAGACTCACCTCTAACAGCAGCATCTGCTCTTCGTGACATGCTTAATAAAATGCCGTCTAACTGTTCTACAACACCACCAGATATTTCTTGCCCTGGTTGTTTTAGTTTCCAAAAATTACCGCTTTCTTTATATGCAGTCACAAGATCTTGAGCAACTCTTACATGCTTGAGGATAACCCCATTTATAGCCTTGTTTACGACCCTTGCTTTATTAGCTTCCGTTTCTGTTTTCGGCCCTGTAAACACTGGATTACCACGCCCATCAATTGAGACATTATCTGGACTTGCTATATCTAAAAACTTTTGATCTACAGCTCTATATCTTTCCCCACTTGCTCGTGTTACTGCACCTCTTGCTGAGCCTAGCGTGTCTTTAAGTGTTTCACCAAATGCAAATCTAGAAGGTACATTGCCGTAATTACTAACCTCTAGAACATCAGCTCCAATATCTTTGAGTAATTTATTTAAAGCAGTCGTAACATCTTTTTCATCAAGTCTAAGTTTTTGTAATGAAGAATTTACTGATTCGTCTAAGCCTTCTTTTGATGATTGTGAAATGTAAGAATTTAATGCAGTTCTTTCTTTTTTTATACCAGTTAAAATGTAATCTAACTCCGATCTTAGTGCTGCTGCATTAGCAATATCTCTGTTGTTACCAATAACTTGCTCAGAAATTGCTTGATATTTACCAGGTAACATTCTTCCAAGTGTCGTTTGAGATGGTATAGCACCACGAGAATACTTGTAATCAAATTTCTTAACCGCACCTTTTTTAATTGCTTTTTTTATTTCTTTTTCTGTAGCTTCTCTGCCTAAATTCTCATCAAGTTTTTGCACATCATTCCAACTTCTATTTTTAGCCATTTGAAATACAATTCTTTGATCTTCAATTGGCGCTCTTTTTCCTAAAAACATTCTATATACTTTTGCTGGTATTTCACCGAACACACCTTGACCAATAGACCCAATAACAAATTCTTCTGTTAATAAATCACCTATTTCATCACGATCTTGTAATTGAAATCCTTCTATTGCATCAAGATACTCTTCAGCACCTTTACCAGCAGAAGAAGCAATACCTGCTGTAAGAGTGTTAGCCAATGGTTTTCTACCACCAAGTACAGATGTCACAAATTTTAATACTTTAGTTTGTGGCATAAATGCAGCTACAGTAGCCAAAATAGGCCCTGCAATACCACTTAAGTCTGCTAAATCACCAGTACGAAGATTAAAGGCATTTTCATCAATTATTGTATTAAGATTTATTGTTGATCCATCTTGTAATTTTCTTGTTTGAACTGGTTGCCCTAGTAACTCTAAACCATAAGGAGTTAAGGCAAGTTGTCCCTTGGTGTTTCTAATATATCCAGCAGTGCCTACATTATTTTCCATAATGTCTTCTTGTTGTATAGGAGATTTTGATTTTTGAACCTTACTCATAAGGTCGTCAAGTATCTTATTTTGTTCTTTGTATGGATCTTCTTTATCTCTTGATATTTCTGCTCTACCAAGCTTTTGTCGTAAATTTTTAAGATCAACCCCGGTCTCATAATCAAAGTAAAGCTCATCATAAAATGGCGATACAGCACCTTTAGCCATTTCTGCTTTTACTTTTTTTCTTGCTTCATCTTCTGTTTCAGCGTCAATTATTTGTGAGACACCAGGAGCTATGTTGACTCTAAATCTTTGCATTATTTGTAGTCGATATCTTTAATAGGCTGTGAATCAGCTCCGCCAACACCTGCTTGTTCTCCAAACCTAGCTCTTGCTGTATCTGCCTGAGAAGCATAAGGATTTATACCTAGTATGCTTTCTAAACTTGGTAACATTTTGGTGTAGAAATCTTGCCCATAAGTTCCTTGAAGCCTTAAGAATTCACTATTAGTTTGTATATTTTCATATCGCGTATTATTTGATTCTGCTAATCCACGTCTTGATTCTCTGAGTTTACCTAAAACTGAAGTATTACTTTCAAATGCAGATAAGTCACCAAAAACTTTTTCAATTATTATTCTATCTTTGTCTGATATTGTTCTTCCTGATTCGCCCAATATAGCCTGAAGATTTTTTTGTTTCACAACTTCAGTCAAAGCTTTAACCTTGGAGTCTGCTGATTGACTATCGAAGTCTTTTGGCATACCAGCAAAAGCAAACCCTGCATCTACCGCACGGGCAAAAAGACCTTGAAGACCACCAACAGGCTCACCCTTCGCTTGTGCATCTACTATTATTTCTATTGCATAATCAACAAATCCCACACCAGCTAAACCACCTTTAAAATCAGTAATATCTCTTTTTACATTGTTATTAAGGTCTAATATTTTTTCAGGTTTCATTATGTCCGGTTTGTTATCAGCATCAGCCTTTGCCCTTCCTACTGCCCCAGCAATCTCTAACTCTCTGTCAAACTTCTTCTGTTCTTGTGCTTCTAATAAGTCTCTAGCTGCTCTTTCTTCAGCAGCTTTAGCTGCTCCTGAAGCAAGCCCTTCACCCATTTGACCAGTTCTTGATAGTTCACCACCAACATTTCTAATAAAGTCTAAGAATCTATCTGAGCCAAATAGTCCAGATGTTTCTTTTGGGGGACGTGGTGGTTTAGCTGTGTCAAAGTCTTCTGTAATTGTTGTATCAACTTTATTTAAATCTACCTTTGGCATGTCAAACTTCGGACTAAACTTTTCTTGTGTTTCTAATAAACTATCAGCTTCTGTTTTATTTATATCTACTTTAATTTCTGCTGGAGTTAGTTCCTTTATTAAATTAGTTATTTCATCATCAATCCCGGGTTTTTCTATAGGATCTCCAAACTCGTCTACCCCAATGAGAGATGCCTCATAGGCAAGCCTTCTTTGATCTTGTTCAAGACGTCCAACGCTACCAGGCTCATATAACTGACCTATAGACTCTCCACTGGTTGTGGGAGTAAATGTAGGTAATTCTTCAGTAAGGGTAGGTAATTCTTCTATTACAGATGGTTGGTCTGTGATAG
>ENA-OSJC01002107-OSJC01002107.1-marine-metagenome-genome-assembly--contig:-NODE-2107-length-15322-cov-4.943391_pt1 | contig 15322 bp, 15 predicted proteins | sample MGYA00237885_ERZ534234 | MGnify/ENA primary metagenome ERZ534234 (study PRJEB26413, sample SAMN06343907) | marine metagenome | isolation source: coastal waters | place: Atlantic Ocean: West Antarctic... | reverse complement strand
AAATAACTGGCTAACATTAGGAATATTATCAATGTAGGAAACAACACCTTTATTAAAATCAAAGAAAGTTGAATCCCAATCCAAAATATTTTTATCCCCACTCCACATTATAGACCTCATTTCTTTTAAATAATCTGGGGATCCGTAAGGAGATAACCCCATTACTTTATATTCATCACCATAATAAGGAAACCCTAAAAATTGAGTAAAGGCAGTATAAAACAAACCAATACTAACTGGAAAATCTTGAGATTCTATGATTTCAATTTTATTACCAACTCCTTTTCCTATCATAACAGTAGAAAAATCACCAGAACCATCAATAGATATTAAAGTAGCTTCGTCGAAAGGACTTGAGAAAAAAGCTGATGCTAAGTGAGCTCTATGATGCTCAATAAACTCAATTTTAGGACAGAATCCAAAATGATTTTTTATATTATCTCCGAAAGAATTTAAATCAGATCGATTTGCAAACCTTTGTTTAAACATTGAAATAGATGGCTTTATATTTTTGGCCATAAACTTTAATTTATTGAAAAATTTAGCGTTAGGATCTCTTCCAATACAAATACTAGAAATATCGCTCATTTTCAAATCTTGAGATTTCAAACAAAACTCAATAGATTTTATTGGTAAGCCTGCCCAATGTTTTTGCCTGGTAAACCTCTCTTCCTCTGTTGCACACACAACTTCTCCATCAATTAATAGTGCTGCTGAGCTATCAGCATGATATGCATTTATGCCAAGAATATACATTATATTATTTTTTATACAGGTTAGTAATTATTTTTATTAAGTTTTCGCTGAAATGATCCCAAGAAAAATCTTCAGATCTTTGCAAAGAACGATTTTTTAATTCTTTATAATTATCTTTTGAAGACAAATATTTAATTATTGAATTTTTGATACTTTCAATGTTGTTTCCATCAAAATAAAAAGCCGCATTCATACAGTATTCTTTCATGGGATCTATATCAACTGTGCAAATAGGGTTGCCAGAAGCCATAGCTTCTAACAAGATATTAGGACAGTTTTCAACAAGAGATGGAAAAATGAAAAGAGAGGAGTTTTTATAAAAAACACGTAAATCTTCTCTACACAAACCAGGAATTAATAAAACGTTTTGCTCCAACTTTAAATTTAAAATCAAATTTTTTATTTCATCAAAATAAGGTTTATTTAAAGGACTTCCAATAAGAATTAAATTATATTTATTTTTAACATTTGATGGCAATAAAGAATATGCTTCAATTAATCTAAAATGATTTTTATATCTATAAAAATGAGAGACATATAGAAAATATTCTTTTTTAAAATCATAAACTTTTGGTTTGGCATAATTTTTAACATCAATTTTCCAAAAATTATCGACACCAATTGGATTATAAAAAACTTTTGATGATTTAAAACCTAATTCAATTAATGTATCTTTTGCAGTTAATGATAAAGCTAGTATACAGTCAGCTTTTTTTGCAGAGTTAATAATTGTTTTTCCTAAGATCCAAAATTTTATTTTATAATAAAATTTTTCTTCTGAAAGTGCAACTTTTGAAAAAGGAGCTAAATTTGAAATTCCAACAATAGTTGGTATATTAATTTTTTTAATTGGGAGGTAATGCGAAAAGGTTAAGAAAATATCACAAGAGTGATGCTTAATTAATTTGAACATTTCAAAATTTTCCCACCAAAATCTTTTAATCAAATTAAATTTTCCGGAAAAATTTATCACATTTCTATTTTTTGTAGTCTTTATTTTAGGAAGTACTAAAGTTTTCTTAACTACGACTATCTGAACGTCATCATTATCATTTTCAATTTTTTCTAGAAATTTCGTAGCACGAATTAGTTGACCACCAACATTTACAGAAATTAAATTTAAAAATATTTTCAAAATAGAGATGTTTTATTAATTATTATTTAAAACTGAAAATAGATAAATTGGTTAACAGGTTTTAGAAAAATTATAATGAAAAATATCAATAATAAATATTTGAAAAAAGTATAAATTAAAAATATAACATAATTGTTTTTAAGTCTAGGAACTACTAATAGTTTGAAATAATAACTACAAATAAAAATTAATAAAATTAATAAAGTAATGATATATGAGTTTTCACGAAAAGAAAGATTAAAAAAGTTTTTAAAATCAAATAATTTACTGTAAAGTAAAAAAGTTTCTTCAATAGAATTTACCCTAAACGGAATCCAACTTAGCATACATATAATTAAAGTTATTCCCCAATTCAAAAATTTAAAATTTAAAATTCTGAATCTATTTCTTAATGGTTTAAATAACCTTTCAAGAAAAATAAAAAAAGCATGGAACAATCCCCAAAACAAAAACGTCCAATTTGAACCGTGCCAAAGACCCATAATTGCCCATGTAACAAATAAGGGAATATTCGATCTCTTTTTTTTAGAGTCACTCAATACTTTTCCAATACCTACTTGAGCAGAGGAGTTAGAAACTTTTACACCTGATAATGGCAAGTACAAATAATCTCTTATCCAAGCGGATAATGAGATATGCCATCTTTTCCAAAAATCTTTAAGTGATGTAGCAATATAAGGGAAATTAAAATTTTCAGGAATTTTAATTCCAAATAAAAGTGCAGATCCTAGAGCGATATGTGAATATGCGGAAAAATCAAAATAAATTTGAAAACCAAACAAAAATGACATTGTCAATACATCGATTGCTGAAGCAAAATCATAATTAATTAGGTACATTTCATCAACAATTGATCCAATATTGTCTGCAAAAACTACTTTTAAAAATAATCCATATAATATTCTTTTTAATCCGTAGGAAAAAAAACTCAATTCGAACTTTCTCCAATTTTTAAATTGCGGAATTAATTCATTAGCTCTTTGAATAGGGCCAGCAACTAGTTTAGGGAAAAAAGTAACAAATAGTGCATAGTCTATAAACTTTTTCTCAGGCTTTAACATTCCTCTATAAACATCAACAGTATAACTTATTGTTTCGAAAGTATAAAAGCTAATCCCGAAAGGAAGAATAATATAAAATAATTTGAAATTTAAATCTAAATTCAAAAATTCAAATAATAAATTTGAATTTTCTAAGAAAAAATATAAATATTTAAAATAAAAAAGAAGACTTAAGTTTAAAGTTATAGAAATAAATAATAATATTTTTTTTGTTCTAATGTCTTCACTTTTAAATATTCCTTTAGAAATATAGTAGTCACTTATTGCAGAGATAAAAATTAACGGAATAAAATCCCATCTCCAAAAGCCATAAAAAACACAACTTGATAAAACTAAAAAAAAAGTTTTATACCTTGAATTTAACTGCCAAAAAACAAAAACTACAAAAACTAGAAATATTAGAAATGTTATAGAATTAAAAATCATTTATTTTTTTTAGAATTATAAAAATTAAGTAATGAATCTCCAAGAATTTGATGTCCTGAAAATTGAAAATGCATAAAATCTAGCTCTTTGTTGTTGCTATTTAAAGAAGTTGATGATTTAAATCCAAAGAATTTTGCAGGCACTATATTGCTAAAATCTACAAAGTGAATATGTGCGTTATAATTATTTGATTTAAATTTAATTTCTTCTTTAAATTTATTATAATCATCTAAATCATAAGGTATTTTTACATCATTTCGTATCGGGGGGATATATAAAAATAAATTTATTTTATTTGAAACCGCATCATTAATTATTAAATCAAGTGCTGACATATTATTAAAATATCTCTCTGGTATTTTTTTTCTAATTGAACTTGGGGTAATGTTAAATATATAATTTCTAAATAAATAGAGTTGTGAATAAATTAAAGATTGAATATCTTTTCTTTTTCCCCAAACCAATTCCCAGTGTTTGTTCAAAAAACTATTAAAAAATTCCTCTGTTAAATCTTGTGTAGATTTTTTTTCTGTTTTAGAACTATCTACTTTTTCAGACTTTAATTTAAAGTTTAAATTTAATTTGTTTAGTAATTCATTATCCGAATTAAACTTAAAATTTTCTTTAACTAATAGAGGATAAAAATCATAATTAATCCCGTTTAACTCTCTCATATCATCAAAAAACAAGGGGATAAATACATCTTTAACTGGAAGAATATTTTTCCAATAAAAATAGGCTATTAAAAAATCTTGTAAACTTGCATTTGGGTAAGTATTTCCAATAATTTGTCGATCAGTCATCCTCTTATCTAGAATTTCTAAATAATTTACATCATTAGTTTTTATTTGATTTATTGTGTGAGTTTGGGAATTTCCTAAAACTAACGAAACATCTTTATTTCCATTACTATTCCAAACATGTAAAATAGTTTGTTTATTTAAACTATCAATACTGGAAACATGAATTGATCTATCTTGAACATCCTTTGCGTAAACTGTTGTAGTTTCTTCTCCTAATGCTAAGTTTGAAAAATCCTTATCAACATTTAAATATCTAATAATTAAAATAGAAATTATAAGACAAATTAGAAAAAAAATAATTTTTAATTTTGAAGACATTGATAAAAGATTAAGATTTTAAAGAATTAATTTTATAGTTTTTAGACATAACAAAAAATACAACAATAATCCATGAAATTTTACCTATTCCAACGAGCTGCATAGTTGAATAAATTAAAAGAACTAAAAAAAATTGAACAAACATTATGTTTATGGGGTCTTTGGTTCTAGTTAGTTTTTTTAATAATTTTTTTAAATATATAAAAACCATAATTACTGGAATAACTCCGAATTCAATTATGAACGTAAATATACCAGAATCTACAGCATTATTAATTTTATAAACATTAATTAAATTTCCTTTAAACAATCTTGACATTACTGGATCACCACAACAGGTTAAAAAGTCAGGGCCAAATCCAGTTAAAAGTCTAAAAGGATTTTGCAATAAAACTAAAATTGCATTTCCGTAGACTCCAATTCTATCTACAACAGAATCTAATTGGCTCATAACTTTAACAAATCCCTCTACGTTTTTATCAGTTATGTAATAATTAAACACTAAAAAATAAATAATTGGTAAAAAAATAATTGGATAAATAAATGTCTTTAATTTATAAATTCCAATGTTTCTAAAAAGGATATTAGATATAAAAAAAACTATTAGAGTAGTAACCATAGTAGTTTTATTTCCACTTGCAACTAATGCTAAAGACGCTAAAATTACAAGAATTAAGAAAAAACATTTGAGAATATAAGTTTTGCAAATCCCTATTTTATATAAGAAAACAAATATGGTAATTGAAATTAAAAATGGGAAGTTCGTGTAGAAATATGATATTCTAAAATTTGCAGCATTGAATTCTTTGGCTTCAGAAATTAATTTCGAAGCATCCCCATCTACTCCACTAAAATCATTTAAATTAATACCATTGTAAAATGATAAAAACATCAATATGATTCCTATCAAAACTGAAAAACAAAGATGATTTAGGAACCTTTTATTATTAAAATCATTTAATGAATTAATTGTTAAATAATAAATAATGAAAATTTCAAATATTGAAAATACTGGCTTTAATGAAATCAAATCACCAATTATAAAATGTAAGAATGTGAAATAAAATAAACCTAATAAAATATAAAAAGCTTTCTTTGACTGTATTGATCCTATACCTTTAGAATAAAGCATATAAAGAAAAGAAAAAATTAAAATACTATCAGATAAAAGTAAATTAAAGCCAAAAATTATTATGGATCCAAAAATTGGAGATAAAATAATTAAATAAGGAAGAAAATAAATACTATTTTCTAATTTATATGCTATTGAACATAAATAAATAATAATTATCGATGTCAATAAGGGGTTAATTGGAATTGATATATAATTTAAAAAAGAAAGGACTGAAATAATCCATAAAAATGGAATTATCAAATATATTTGAGTTGCTTTAAATTTTAAATTCATAATTGCTTTTTGTCAATTAAAATTTTAAACCATTCACATGTTTCATTGATTACATTCTCATAACTATAATCTTTAATAGCTCTTTTATAAGCAGCTAGAGCAATTGAGATCCTTAAATCAGTATTATTCTGAAGTCTTCTTATTTGATCTACACACTCTTTAGGGTTCTCGTAAAGCAAAATTTCTTTTTCAGGTTCAAATATTGTTGAAACTTTTGAATACTTTCCAGAATCAACAACTTGAGCAATTCCCCTATATGCTAACTCATATAATCTTGCATTTCCTGTTTCACGTGCTGGATAAGAAAGATGCATATTTAAGCCAATAGAATAATTTGAATAAATTTTTTCTCTTTGAACATCGTTAATAGCTTTTATTCTTTTTAAAGAAAAGTTGCCATTAATTGTAGATAGAATCGGATGAATTAATCCAAAATAAGGGTGTCGTCCATAGATATTTATTTCATTATTAATAAGCTTTTGAGTCTCAATTAATCTAATAGATTTGTCAGTATAATAATTTCCAATATACATGACCTTATTATTTCTATTTTTTAATTGAGCTTTTAATTCATCAATTGAATATTTTGGTTTTTCTGTATTAGTTATACAGTGAGGGAACCACTTATTTTGTTTTAAACCAACATGGTTTAAGATTTCACTCATTGTATAATTTTCATTATAACTGGGTGAACAATAAATTGCACAATCAAATACCCATGAAAAAGGCAAACAATAAGAATATGTTAGGTGAGGATCATCAATAAACTGAAGACATTTAAGAGAATTAGGAAAATGTTTATGCAGAAATTCTGGATGAACTAAATCTAATCCAGGATTCATAACAATTACATCAAAATCTTGATATTTTTCTTTAAAAGTATTTAAATATAACATGTAATCAGGATCCTTATCTAAATATAGTTTATTAATAAAAGTTGGTGATTGTAGTTTTGCATGCAATTTAGAAGAGGAAACACCATGCTTAATAAAGTCTAAAAAAGATCTTTTTTCTTTTAAAAAACCTTTATAAGAGATATGAGAAAAATGATGTTTATTATCATTAATAAAATTGCTTGGAGTGTTTATAAAAACCTTCATATTAATAATTTATTTATTGATTTTTTTAAAAATATCAAGATATTTTTTTGATAATCCAATCCCGCTGTTTTTATCAAACCATTTTTTTGAGTCAACACCAATTTTTTTCATTTGAATTAAGTTATTAGAAAGATTAATCAAATGAGTATATATGTCTTGTGATTTTTGTACAGCTAATACAGGGGGAGGATTCATATTAAACTGATTTTTAAATTCAGCATCAGTAAAATCAAATCCATGTATTAATGGTTTGCCTGCGGCTAAAATTTCACTACCAGTACTTCCGAAATACATATTTGGTACTTGATAAAACTCACCTACACCTACATCAACTAATGAAATAATCCATGTAATATATTTTCTTTCCATCAACGGTAACCAAATAACATTATTTGAAATACCCAATTCATCAATTAATTTTTTCGAACTTTTAACATCTTCGCCATAATTAAATAAAATTAATAAAGGATTTTTCTTATTAGATTTTTTCAAAAAATTAGAAAACTCATTAATTATCCAGTCGTTGTTTTTATCTTCATTTTTCCACTCATCAATTGAAACTTTGTTTTTATTAACCCATAAATGTCTTACATGTGATAAAATAGTAAAATCACTTGAATTAATTTTTTTTAATATTTTATTATAAATTTTTCCATTTATTTTTTTTGGAACTTTACCTAAATTATAAATTTGGGGATGAATAATTTTATAAGGTTTTATCTTAATCCTTTCAAAAACCTTATCTCCTATATTTCCAAAGCCTGGATCAAAAACTATATCAGTTTGTTTTACTCCCTTTGTTTGTTTCTTTATTATTGAATTTAAAAAAAATCTTATTATAGGATTAGTTGAATTTTTTTTTTTTAATAAAAGTGGACTTCCAAGCCATTCAAGTCCTATTGAATATGGAATAAAAACATTCAATTTACAGTTTACCCTATTTAATATTGCAGGAGATATTCCATTTCCAACTAAAAAACTAAAATCTGATATTGTATTATTTATTTCATTATCACTTAATGGATAAGTTATTATTTTTTTATTATCAAATAACTTTCTAACAATAGACCTTAAAAACAAAATAAAACTTATTGGAAATTTATATAAAGAAATCGGATCATTATAAAAATTCGTTTCCATAATATATTTATTCCATTTTTCTAAATCCCAAGTATCTGCAGAAACATCGAAATGTTTTGAATCACCAATTCCTTCATCTTTATATTTAAGTAAATATGCATCACAACCTAAATCTCTTAAATAACGCATTAATGCAAAATTGCCATTATTCATATTTCCGATAATACCTATTTTCATATTAATTGCTTAATGTTGATTAATTATTATACTAAAACCGTTGTTCTTAGAAAACCATAATTCAAGGAGAAATACCAAAAATATTTGAGTTATTAAATGAATTTCTAAATTCATCAAAGTAGACTTATATTTAATCATTATTCTAATATTTTTTTGAGTTTTTTACGATCAGGAAAATTTACCAATACTCCCATTCCTTTTTTTTGGTAAACAACCATACTGCCTAGGCTAACAGCGGAAGCATAGCCATCTTTTATTGCTCTTTCAATATCTTCTAAACAAGAAGCTCCTCCATTAGCTATAACTGGGATGGATACGGCATTTGAAATTTTCTTTATAATATCTATATCAAATCCCTTCCAAGTTCCTTCTTGATGAATTGCTGTTAGTAGAATCTCTCCTGCTCCTAACCGTTCTAACTCCTGTGCCCATAAAACAGGGTCTACTTTTTGTTTTTTTATGCCAGAATTAGAAAACACTTGATATTTTCCAAACATATTTTTTTTAACATCAATAGACGCTACTATTGCCTGGTTTCCAAAATGCTCTGCCAATCGAGTAATAAATTGAGGATTTTCAAATACATATGAATTAATAATAATTTTTTCTATCCCAACCTGAAAGATTTTCTTAGCATCTTCAAAATTATTAATTCCTCCTCCATAAGCTAAAGGCATAAAACATTCATTAGCTAAGTCTGCTAAAATTTTAAAATCTGGTTTCCTTTTATTATTTGAAGCTGCAATATCTAAAAGGACTAATTCATCTACTTCTAGTTCATTAAAAATCCGAGCAGTGTTTATAGAATCTCCTATGTAGGCAGGTTTCTTGAAATTCACCGTTTTAACTAAACTTTGATTTTCTAGTAACAGGCATGGTATAACTCTTGTATAAATCATCTAGAAGCTGTGGGAATAAAATTCAGATTACATCTTGTTTTTTAAAAAGGCAATACTAAAATTTCAAAAACTCAATCGGTAAAAATATCTAAACATTAAAATTAATAAAACCATTTCTTGCTGCATCAACACTGTAACGCTTAACGCCATTATTATTTGATAATGTTCTATCATTAGTGAAATCGTAAATACGCAAAATATAAGCAAAACTAGGATGTGAGGAATTATTAATAGTAGATGTATGAGGCATATTTTGATGAAATAGCACTAAATCACCAACATTTAGTTCCATAGGCATAATTTCTAAGTTTTTCATGTCAATATCAGGAATATCTAATTGATATAGATTTTCAGATTCCGAAATAGTTGGTCCCTTAACTGAGGAGAATCCAGAAAATTCAGAAAATTGGCTATAATCTCTTAAATGCCCCTTAGGTCTAATATGCATAGTCCCATTTTCAGAAGTTTTGTCATTTACTAATGGAAACCAAACATTAAGAAAATTTCTTCTATAGGGATAATAATGTTGTTCAGAATGATATCTATATAATCTTGAGAGGTTGTTTGGGAAATTAACTAAACAACCATCTTGATGAATCTTTAACCTTAATTTTGAGCATCCTAATAATTCTGAAGACGTTTCTATCAGCTCATGCTTATTAAATAAAGTGCTAGTATTAAGATACATCTCACGCTGCATTTGAATTACTTCATTAAAAGCATTTCTATTATTTTGCTCTAGTAAAACACTCAGATACTGTATAGAATCTTCAATATTTAGGAAAGTTTTTTTCACATCCAGAAGCCCCATTTTATTTAATTGTAACTTTAGTAAATCATCAAAGGAAATATGAAAATTGTTAATTTCTTCAGAGCTCCAAAAATTTTTTAAAATCAAATAGCCTAAGTTTTCAAATTTATTTTTCATTTTTTTACAATAAAATAATATTAATTAAAATTTAAAAGTTTTTCAACAATTGTACGCCAAACTTGTAACTTTTTTCAGGATGAAACTGCACATCGTAAATGTTCTCATGATTAATTGATGTGTCAAAATTGACGCCATATTCTGTTTTTAGTAAAGAATCATCTTTATTTTCAACTTCAACACAATAAGAATGAACAAAATAAAATTTTAATTCATTGTTTAATCTCAAAGTTAATAAATTATGTTTCAAGAACAAAACAGCATTCTATCCAATATTAAGAACTTTAATTTTTTTTAACTGTAAAAGAGAATTTCTTTGCAGATGCATTAATATAGCCTAACCCTTTTTCTATTCCTTCCTCACTATTATTAGTTTACAACTGATTGCAAAATCTATTTTTTTAATTGCAATTTTTAAATCATCATCCTCACCTTCAACAAGTCCTGTCTCAGGACTGACTTTCATTAAATTATTTATTTCCTCAATTGTTGCTGAAAGATTTTCTTTTTTTGCTGTTGATTTCCACCTACATCAAGTGTAATTCCTTTTTCATCTATTGTTTTTTTTCCTGCATTAATAAGTTCTTCTTTAAACTGTTTAGCTGCATTATCATAAGAGTCATAGTTGAGAAATTCATTTACGTCTGATAAAGCCTTTTCAGAACTTCTATTAGGATTATTACTACTTGCATTACATATTGCTCTCATATAATACGTAGAGTAAGATTCATTGTTAAGAGAAATCGCTTTATTAAAGTTTTCTCAAGCTTCAAGCTCATTGAAAATTCGGACTGTATTCACAGGGTCTCCAATGTATGATGCTTTTATAAAATTAACTGTTTTTACCAAGTGATCTACCTTCAATAATAAACTTGGAATGACTCTTGTTTGTAAAATGATTTATATTTTTGAAAATTTTTTGAGTAATTTCATTCCAAACCTATGACTCTTCTCAGGATGAAATTGAGCGCCGTATATATTTTTATTCTGTATTGCTGAATCGAACTCTAATCCATACTTAGTTTTGAGAATAGAATTTTCTCGGTTTTTAACCTTTACATAAAAAGAATGCACAAAATAGAACCTTGATTCTTCTTCTAAATCAGCAGTTAACAGACTTGTTGTTGATTTTTTAACTAAATTCCACCCCATATGTGGGACTTTCATTTTTTTATCTAAAAAAGAAAATTTTATAGTAGAAGCATTGATGTACCCTAGACCTTTTTCTTTTCCTTCCTCACTACTGTTAGTTAGTAGTTGCATGCCTAAGCAAATACCCAATATTGGGGTTTCCTCAATCAGAACTTTTTGATCCAAGACTTGTTTAATCCCAGAATTATTAATTTTTTGCATGGCTTTATCAAAAGACCCAACCCCTGGCAATAAAAGTTTGGTTGCAGTTTTTATTTCTTCTAAATCTGATGTTATTTTAGATGCTATCCCAATTTTCTTAAACATATTGAAAACCGAACCTAAGTTCCCCATACCATAATCTACTATTGTAATCATTATTAATTATTTTTTGAAGGAAAACAATATTTTAAGTAAAAACTCATAGGAACTAAATTAGCTTTTGCTAAAATAAAAAACAAAGGTCTTAAACGTTCAAAGCGCTTTTTATAAGTTGGAAACTCATACCAAGACTTTGGTGGTTTATTCATTATGTCTTGAAACTCTTCATCAGTTAAAGAAAGTCTCTTCTTAAAATATTCCAACAAGTCAGCTTCTAAATGAGGTTCTGTATTATACTCTTTCCATGCTTCCTCTTTAGTCATTTTTCCATTTCTAACATTTGCTGAAAGTGTATTATTTCTAAAATCCGTATCAAACTTTTTAGGCATATAATAACTATGAAAAAATGCAGTCATTCTATTTTCTAAATGATGACCACCATAGTATTTCCAATCGTACTCCTTTTCTAAAAAAGAACGTGCTTCTTCCTTATTATAGTCAATATACCAAAAGGGTCTAATTTTTTTAATTCGCTTAAAAACAGTCCAATAAATAAACCTAGAAAAGGTCATTAAAGGATATGTTTTCATTGGAAGTTTTCCATATTTTTTATGAATAGATTTAATATATTTTCCATCAAAATAATTTTTTCCTACTGGTGTTATTCCTTCAGTAACAAAAGAATGACCTTCAAAAACATACTTAACACCATATTTAGATGCTGCTCTATACATTGTTTCTGCTAATGCCAGATCCGTAGATGCTTCAATCTCTGCTACACTTGCAGTAAAGAAAGCTTTAAAAATATCATCTGCTTCTCTATTATCAGTAACGTGAGTATAAAGATCTATATTTAGAACCGAAAGTACTTTTCTTATATTCTCTGTAGCAATTGCACTATTCCATGTATTATCATAATGCGCAGCTAAAGGACGTAGCCCCCATTTTAATACTAGATAAAGCATATAGGAAGAATCTGTTCCTCCACTAACACCAACAACACAATCATATTTTTTACCTTTTCCTGCTTTTTTCACATCTTCAACAATTGCTTCTAAAGCTTTTTCTCCGATGGAAGTTCCTGTACCGTATTGTGCTTTTAAATCGTCAATTTGTTTGCAGTAATTACATTCTCCATTATTATTAAAAGTAATAGCATTTACTTTTTCGTCGTAAATACATCTTTTACAAATTTGCACTGATGCATTTTCTATATTTGGTTCTAACTGAATCATTTTTACAATTTTTTTGCTGGATTACCAGCTATTTTACTTCCTTTAGGGAAAGATTTATTAACAAAACTATTTGCTCCAATAATTGTTCCCTCTCCAATTGTTATTCCTTTAGAAATAATTGTATTTGGACCAATGTAGCAATTGTTTTCTATAATTGTTTTTTGATAGTTATATGCTTTTTCTCCACCAGAAATTGCCCATTCTACAGTGTCGTGACTATAAATCTGTACACCTGTTGAAATAGAACAATTACTTCCAATTTCTAGTTTCCCAGTACCATCTAAAACTGTATTTGCTCCAATCCAAGTATTCTCCCCAACTTTTACATCTCCTAATACAATAGCGCTATCATAAATACTTGTTCCTTTACCAAAACCTAAAAACTGAGCTTTTTCCCATCTATCTGAAACTAATTCAGCTAAAGGTAAAACTCTATTGTATCTCGCTTTCATTTCATCTCTCTTAAAAGCAAATAACTTTATTATTTTATTAAACAGTTTCTCCATTTAAAAATATTTTACACCACCATTCAAAATTCATAAAAGACCATATCAATAAGCGGTGATTAATTCCATCCTCAATGTGCTCCTTTATAATTTTATGAATGTATTCTTTATTTATATATTTTGTACTTACTGTATTATCGGCTAACAACAACTCTTTTACATATTCGGCATTCTCGCCTCGGTACCAACTTTCGTCTGGCGCAGAGAAACCTTGCTTTTTTCTATTAATGATTTCATCAGGAATGAAATCTGACATTGCTTTCCGTAAAACATTTTTACCATCGTTAAACTCTCTATATGAACTTTTTTGTTTTTCGCTATTTTCGTCTATTTTGGCTATTTCCTTTTCTAAGTTCCCTAACTTGTGTTTAACCGGAACTTTCATGGCAAAGTCAACTAGATCGTTATCCATAAAAGGAAAACGTTCTTCTAAACCATGCGCCATAGCTAATTTATCTCCTACTAAGAATAACCCTGGTAAAAAGGTTTTTAATTCAAAGTATAACGAGTTATTAATGTGTTGTTCTGGTGTATTATACTTTAACTTGTCGTTAAAGGTAAATACACGTTCAAAAACCCGTCTTGGTTCATCTATATCTACCTTATCAAACACTTCTTTTGTGAAAAGGGTTTCTTTTTCTGCATCAGGAACCAAACGTTGCCAAAATTCGTAATATTGACTGAAAAAATCTTCTTTATTAAGGGAATCAAATACTTTATAATAACGCCAAGGATACCCTCCAAACAACTCATCGCCGCCAGTACCTTGTAAACATACTTTTACAAATTTTGATGCTAAACGGGATATATAATAATTTGCATACGACATACCAACACGTAAATCTTCTAAATGATATACTAATTTTGGTAAAGACCAACGTATATCTCCGGCATTAATTACTTGTTCAAATTGTTCTGTTTTAAAATGATTTGCCATTAACTCAGCATCTCTACGCTCATCAAAATTAGCTTCTCTTCCTGTTACTTCACTCATATCAAATCCACACGTAAATGTAGATAAACGATCTACATGCTTTGATGCTATTGAAGTAATTGACCCTGAATCCATTCCTCCAGAGAGATAAGCACCTACAGGAACATCAGCAATCATTTGACGTTTTACAGCTTGTTCAAAAAGACGTTTGGTTTCACTTTTAGCAAATTCAAAAGACATTGATTCATCTGTTTTAGTAAAATCATAATCCCACCAAGACTCATGCTTTACTAAAGTGGTTGACGCATCAATTTTAACGGTATTTGCTGGAGGAAGCATTGAAACTCCTTTAAACAATGTATTAAATGAAAATACATTTTGAAATGTAAAATATTCGTTTAAAGCTTGTAAATCAACATCTATTTTATAATCTGGATGCTTTATAATTGCTTTTATTTCACTAGAAAAACATAATGTTTGTCCGTTAAACCAATAATATAAAGGCTTTATTCCAAAGCGATCTCTACTTAAATATAGCTTTTCTTCTTTTATATTCCATGCTCCAATGGCAAACATTCCGTTTAGTCGTTGGAAAAAAGAAGTCCCATATTCAGAAAGTCCTTCACAAATAACCTCAGTATCGGTTTCCGAAGAGAATTTATGTCCTTTTGTTTTTAGTTCTAGTTTTAATTCAGAAAAGTTATAGATGCAACCGTTAAAAATTATAATCCAAGTTCCATCTTTTGAACCCATAGGCTGGGCGCCTTTTTCTGATGTGTCTAAAATTGCTAGCCTTTTATGGGCTAATCCAATATTGTCTTTTACATAAAATCCATCACTATCTGGACCACGATGAGCAATTTTATCAGCCATAGATTTTATTAAATCTCTATGAACAGGTTCTTCATTTATATTAAATACACCTAATATTCCACACATTCTTTTTTATTTTTTTTTAAATCTACCCGAATAACAGGCTTCTTCTTTATGAAAAGTTACAATATCTAAAGTATTGTCCTCAATCATTTTTTTATATTCTTCTTC
>ENA-OSJC01002106-OSJC01002106.1-marine-metagenome-genome-assembly--contig:-NODE-2106-length-15340-cov-5.571578_pt1 | contig 15340 bp, 3 predicted proteins | sample MGYA00237885_ERZ534234 | MGnify/ENA primary metagenome ERZ534234 (study PRJEB26413, sample SAMN06343907) | marine metagenome | isolation source: coastal waters | place: Atlantic Ocean: West Antarctic... | reverse complement strand
GCTATATTTAAATTAGATTTATTGGGTAATTTATTAAAATGTTCAATAGCAAGATATTCTCCTAAATCACCTATTAAATTTTTAGTTCTTATTACTCCTCTTTCTTTTAATTGATTTATTATATCTGAATAGGTTTCAATTAACTGTTCAGTCGTAAGACTATTAATTTCCATTTTAATTACTTAACTTTAATAAGTACAACATAGTCGGAAAGAACTTTAATTTGTTCTGTTAATGGTTTTGATGCTAATTCCTTACTTGACGGCAACTCAATAGATTCAGGTAAAACATCTATCAAATCTAAAAGATATCTTGACTTAATACTGTATGAAACATTATCTGCTAATCCTTTATCAAGACCTGATGAATTTATTCCAATTAAGTTTCCATTAAAATCAAATAATGGACCTCCACTATTTCCTGCCTGTATTGGTGTAGTTGTTTGATACGTTGTAATATCCCCTTTAAATCCTGTTTTAGAGCTAATTTTTCCATCAGTAAACTTTATATCCTTTCCCATAATAGTTAAAGCCATAGGATAACCTAAAGCAAAAACTTCTGTTCCAACATCAGAGCTTCTTGTTTTAAAACTATAAGGAATATTTGTTAAGTTTTTAAATTTAGAATCATCAATTTTAATTATAGCTAAATCATTTGTTGCATCAGATTTAATGACCTTTGCATTAAATGAAGTAATTTGATTTTGATACATAAATTCAACTTCAAAAGCATTCATTCCTTCAACAACATGATGGTTTGTAACTATATAACCAGATTGAGAAATTATAAATCCTGAACCATTACCTTTCCATTCTGAAGACTGTAATATCTCTTTATCTTCTTTTAAATTAAGTTTTTGAGTAATTTCTATTTTTTCAATTCCAGTTTGTAATTGTGGATAAATGAACAAATGATCATCTGAAAAATATCTTCTTTTCATAGCTTTACTTGAAATGTTATTAATAAAAATATTATTGTTAGACAATTTTAATGATGGCTCTTCCTTATTTAAAATTACTCTCCCATTTAGTGAAATAATAGTATTATTATTAATTCTGTGAAGCTTAATTACATTATCATCATCACTTCTATCCCTATTAACTAAATAGGATTCATTTTCCTTAAGAAAGTATCCAGATCTTTTTGATGTTATTTCAAAAAAATCGTTTTCTGAAATTCTTGTGAGAGCTCTTTTACTAATTGAATTTCCATTAAAAAAGAAACGATAATTATCGTGATTTTCAGTTTCACACGAAATCCAAGGGCGTCTTTTTCCACTCCAATGAGTTTCACTTACCCTCATATTAACTCCAAATATAATTTCAAGCATAGAAGCATAATTAAAACCGCCTGAATTATTATCTGTTAATTTTTCAAAATAATAACTCGAATTCATATATTTAGATTTCTCATCCATATTATGAAAAAATATCTTATCAAGAAAAGTATCATTATTATATACAATTGGGGTAATATCAACACTTAACTCAAATTCATAATCTTCATTAAAATCAATAAAATTTTGAATTAAAGAAGTAGAATTTTTGTAGTAATTATATTCTTTACAATCCTTTTTTTGATCCCAATAAGGAAAATCTATTATTAGTCGCTTAATACAATTATCATCTTCACATTCTACTTCTAATGTAACTGTTGGAACTTCACATTCTCCTACATACACTTTATCAAACCCTCTATATTGAATGGAGGTTTGATCACTTGTTTCAGAATAATCTTCATAATATTTAGCATTTGCCTTACCTTGATCAGGTTTTGGATTTGGCTGAAGAAGATCAAACTCAATTTTTTCAAGACCCTCATCTAAGATGTCAATATAAGACAAACAATAATTAACATCATATAAACCATGACTGGGTCTTTCTATATCTTTAACTAATTTATTTTTTCCATATGCATTATATGATTCAGGTGCATTCTTAATTGATCCATCATGAAGAGCAATTAAAAAATATGAGTTTCTAAAATAACTCTTTCCTTTATATTTATAGATATCAGCTTCCTTAGTATAAAAACCCTTATTATGAAGATCTCCAAGCTTCCATCTTTTTGGAGGTGTTTTACCTTCACATATTTCTTCATTAACCCTATTAAACAAACCAGTGTTATCATAATCATCTTTTTCTTCTTCTGATAATTCTTTGTAATATTTTTTACCACTATGTTTCATATATGGTCTGACATCACTTCGTACATATTTAATATTTTCTAAAACAAAATTATTAATGTCTATTTCAGTTATATAACCATCCCATTGTGCACCTGCATATCTATCTCTTTTAAGAAATTTAAAAGGAATGGATTCATTTTTCATCTTTTCAAGATGTCCAAGAAAATTATCTAACTGTGTCAAATGAATTTTTAAAAACCATCCTTTGTCGTAAGAATTCTTATCTGAATCTCTGATTTGTAAAGCTGTATATTTTTCATTTCCAAAATCAATTACCTTTTCCTGTACGATAGTTTTTTCTGAACAAAATAATATGAAAGGCATAAAAGAAAGAAACCAAAATATTTTTTTCATTGTTAAAATTTAATATCCAAATCTAACCAATTATTTATCAACAATTAAATAGGTGATTTTACTAAAATTTTAGAATAATAAAAGTTTTAGAATCCTACAGCCAAAAACTGTCCCCTTTTCTGTCCCCCTAAAATTAAAAAACCCTCATAATCTTTTGGATTATAAGGGCTTAACTTTTATTGTTGCGGTCTGGACGGGACTGTAACCTATTGTATTTAACTTTATCAAATTTAATCAGCATATCATGTAATACTACTTATAGTTCAGTTTATTGATAAAGTCCAATTAATTGCATTATGTTTGTATTAAGGAAAAAGTGTCCAACTATTTGTCCACCTATTTACATGATATGAAAGTTAACTTTAGATTTCAAAAAAAGAAGAATGCAAAGAAAGGTGTAATTAGATTAGACTTCTCTTATGGGACTAATAGATTAAGATATGTTTTTGGAATTTCTATTGAAGAAAAGCTTTGGAGTAAAACAAAACAAAGATTTAAATCAAGTGCTGCTAATAGCCTTGAACTTAACCAAAGATTGAGTTTTATTTCTAAGGAAACTATTTCAATATACTATGAGCTAATTAATAGTAATATCTCCCCTTCTAATGAAATGCTTAAAGAAAAAATAAAAGAGAAAATAAGTGGAAAAAGTAATAAACTATCATTCTACGATTATGTGGATGAATTTATAGAAAGATCAAAGAACACAAAGAAATCAAATACTATTAGTGAATATGGTTATACTTTAAGAGATATACAAGCCTTTGAAAAGTATTCAAGAAGAAGAGTTGACTGGGAAACATTAGATATGAAGTTTTACGATGCTTATATGGATTATCAATACAACGTAAAGGGAAACAGTCAGAATCTATTTGGAAAGCGTATAAAGACGATTAAAACCTTTTTAAATGATGCTTATGAGAGAGGAATAAACAAACACTTGATGTATAGAGGGTTTAAAGTTTTACAAATAGAAACTGATGCTATATACTTAACAGAAGAAGAATTAGATAAAATATATGCGCTAGACCTTTCTCAGAACAAAAGATTAGAGAAAGTAAGAGATCTGTTTATCGTTGAATGTAATACTGGCTTAAGATATAATGATTTAATGAATATAACAAAGGAGAATATCCTAAAAGAAAGCATACGAATTAAGGTATCTAAGACAGGTCAAATACTTAACACCCTCCTATTACCGATTACTAAAAAGATACTTAGCAAATACCAACACAACCTTCCTAAAATATCTAATGTTAATTACAACCTCTACATAAAAGAAGTTGGTCAGTTAGCTGGAATACAAGAATCTATTACTAAGGATACATATAAATCTGGAAAAGCAGTTTCATTTAAAAGAAAAAAGTATCAATTAATTACTACTCACACATCAAGAAGGTCATTTGCAACTAATATGTATAAAAGAGGATATTCACCAGTTCAAATAATGTCAATCACTGGTCATAAGAAAGAAAGCACATTCTTAAAATACATTAGAATAACTAATGAAGAGAGTGTACGAATGATTAGCTTAGATTATAAGAAAAAGGTTAGTTAACTTACTGTAGAATTAGCTTCTTATTAATTACCCCATCATTAGTTTCTATCTCTAAGAAGTATATTCCTTTGTCATAATTCACAAGACTTATCTGCTTGGTATATTCTCCTATAAACTGCTGTTTATTTTCTCTATACACTTCAGATCCTAATGTATTTATTATTCTAATATTCAGATCTTGTAATGTTTCTGAGTTAAATGAAATATTGAATATGTCTCTTGACGGATTTGGGTAAATATCCAGATTTTTAATATTAGATCCTGCATCTAATCTTATAGTTCCTGGCTGTGTCCAGAATACTGGTGCAGTCCATATTGGAGATCTATAAGCTGTTATATTTGAATCACAAAACGTTCTTCCCTGAGCTCGGTAAGACTCCCCAGATTGCAGTCCAAACTTATTTACAAAGAAAGTTGGATAGTAAACTCCAAAACCTCCAGCGGTTTGCCAATTAGCTCCAGCTGTATCTACTCTCAATAAGATTCTTGCAAAAGTATAAACACCAGTTGTGTCCCATGTAAACTTAGCTTTAGAGGTGTTATTATTAAAGGTCTGTACTGATAAATTTGTCATATCTGGACAAACATCGGATGTAGTAAACTGAACAGCTGGTGAGTAATTAGATGATGTTCCTCCACAGTAGAAAGCTTTCATTTTAAACTCATAAAGCGTAGAGGGTGATAAATTTAAAAGTTGCTTTGTGACTGTATTTAATCCAAAGATACATAGACCATTCCCTACTCCTGCAGATTTTGTATTCCAAGAGTTTGTTCCTACTTCTCTATATCTAACAAAGTATTTCAATACCATACAAGCACTATCATTCATATTATTCCAACCAATCTTGGCTCTTGTATCAATTACATCGTAGGAATATAAGCCATCAGGTTTTGGAGAAGTACAATTCATGTAATTACAAGAACCATTGTCAGTATTAGCAAGAGGATCATAATTAGTAGCTAATGGATCAGTACATCCGTAGATAAATGGCAAACAACTACCATCATCACACCCTGCATTAATATCATAATTAAAGAATAAGGAATCAGTACAGCCATAATATCCAAAGCAAGAACCATCATCAAAAGATGCTTGAGAATTATAGTTACAAAATGATGAGTCGGTACAACCAACATAAAGACAACTACCATCATCAGTATTTGCAAATGAATTATAATTAATAGCTGTGGAATCTGTACAACCATATACAAATGGAAGACAACTACCATCATCACATGTTGCTAAAATATCATAATTAAAAGATGTTGAATCTGTACAGCCATAAACACAATATAAGCATGATCCATCATCAGTATTTGCCAACACATCATAATTTAATGCTAAAGAATCTGTACAACCATATACAAATGGAAGACAACTACCATCATCACATGTTGCTAATACATCATAGTTAAAGGATGTTGTATCTGTACAGCCATAAACACAGTATAAGCATGATCCATCATCAGTATTTGCCAACACATCATAATTTAATGCTGTAGAATCTGTACAACCATATACATAAGGAAGACAACTTCCATCATCACAGGTTGCTAAAACATCATAGTTAAATGATGTAGAATCTGTACAACCATAAACACAATATAAGCATGAACCATCGTCGGTATTAGCCAATATATCATAATTTAATGCTGTAGAATCTGTACAACCATATACAAAAGGAAGACAACTTCCATCATCACAGGTTGCTAAAACATCATAGTTAAATGATGTAGAATCTGTACAACCATAAACTGTTAAACAAGAACCATCATCACAAGTTGCTAAAGAATCATAGTTACATGCTAATGAATCCATACATCCGTAAACACAAGAAATACATGAGCCATCGTCTGTATTTGCTAATGGATTGTAGTTTGAAGATGTTGAATCAGTACATCCATATATAATGCCCAAATAAATAGTATCTTCAATAGTACAACCAACATTATCAGTAATAGTTATAGTATAAATTCCAGAACATAATCCACTTATATTGTTTAATGTACTTCCATTACTCCATAGATATGTAATTGGTAAGTTAGAACTACTTGAAGTTGCCAGAACAAATCCATCACAATTTCCTGTAGTATTTTGAGAAACAATGAAAGAATTTGTTAAATCACAATAAGAACAGCTACCATCATCACAAGTTGCTAATGAATCATAATTATATGCTAAAGAATCTATACATCCTATGAGGCCGAAACAACTACTATCATCTAAACAAGCTAATGAATCATAATTACATGAATAAACATCAGTACAACCAGCTATATAACAACAAGAACCATCATCAACTGTAGCAGTAGAATCATAGTTTAAAGCAGTAGAATCTGTACATCCATATATAGGATAAATACATGAACCATCATCCATATTTGCTAATGGGTTAAAATTTAAAGCCAGAGGATCTGTACAACCAAGGGTAATTCCCATGTAAATAGTATCTTCTATAGTACACCCCACATTATCAGCTATTGTTATAGTATAAATACCAGAACATAATCCACTTATATTGTTTAATGTGTTTCCATTACTCCATAAATATGTAATTGGTAAATTAGAACTACTTGAGTTTGCTAGTATGAACCCATCACAATTTCCTGTAGTATTTTGAGAAATAAAGAAAGAGTTTGTTAAATCACAATACAAGCACGTTCCATCGTCAGTATTTGCAAGAGAATCATAGTTATAAGCTAAAGAATCTATACATCCATAAACAATTGGATAAGTACATGAACCATCGTCATAAACAGCAAAATAATTATAATTTAATGCTAAGGGATCCATACATCCATAAATCGTTCCAAAAATGATTGTGTCATTTTTAGAACATCCAATAGAATCAGTAGCAGTTACAAAATAAACACCTTCACATAAATTAAAGGCAAAATTAAATGAACTTACAACTACTCCGTAATAATCTTCCCAACTATAAGATACAATAGGGAAAGAAGAAAAAGAATTTGTAATTCCTATACCATTACAAGTTAGAGAATCAGTTGGAGATGTTAAAATCAGATTATTAACTACATTACAAGAAATACAAGAACCATCATCACAAGTTGCTAATGAATCATAATTTAATGCTAATGGATCATTGCAACCATAAATACAATAAATACAATTTCCATTATCAATTGTAGCAAATACATCAAAATTTAATGCAAGTGGATCAGTGCAGCCTAATTCATCACATGAGTGATTTATGTCATAGATAAAAACTCTTCCTTCCCCATAACTAACTGTACCAGGTCCGGGATCAAATACATATTCCTCATCACCTATTGCAAGTTCATTTGCATAATCAGATATACTTATACTTACAACTCGAGCAGAGCCTAAAGAAGCTGAAGGATCATCATATCTTTCCCATAAATCCATAAAATTATCATATCTATAAACACTTGGGAAATCATATGATCCAATTGCAATAAAATTACCATCACCATTTAAATCAACAGAACTACCTAATCCAGTTGAATTATTTGGAACTCCATTATCCATTCCAATAATTTCTTGACCTTTTTGTTGCCAGTCATTTCCATCATTTTGATAAATCTTTACACCCCCTTCATAATCATTAGCAGCACCAGAACCACATGCTATAATACTTCCATCATTTGACAATGAAATAGTGTTTTTTTCTCCTAAAGATATATTCCATCCAAAACAACAATCCCCAATAATATCTGTTCCTATTTGATACCAAGTTGTATTAGAAGAGTTATATTCAAAAACCCTCACAGAACCAGCATAAGCATTTGAATAGGGAGCACCTACCGCAATAATAGTTCCATCATTATTAATTGCAATAGAAGATCCAAAAACATCTGGAGAATTATCTCCAAAAAGATCTTGACCTATTTGGTTCCAAGTTATTCCATCATACTTATGAACACTTGCTTTACCTGAAGCTGATCCATTTGAACCGTTAAAACCACGAGTACCAATTGCTATAATTGTTCCTGAGGAATCTAAAGCAATTGGAGCATCATTAGTACCTTCATATAAATTTCCTATTTGAGTCCAAATAGAACTTATTAATTCATATATAGTAACATTTGAATTATTATTAACAACTGCAATTATATTTCCGTTATCATTTATATCAACAGTTTTACCAAGACCTTCACCTACTGAACCAATAAGGTCTTGACCAATTTGAATCCAAATAGAATCTAATTTCTCATAAACCTGTACTTTTCCAGACATAGAACCTGTTTGATCATTTCCATAGGCCCCAACAACAATACGATCTCCAGAACTATTTAATTTTGAACTGAAACCAAAATAATCCTCATTAAACTCACCATCAATAATTGAATTTAAATTAAACTCTATTGATGAATTATAACAACACGAGCCATCATCTGTATTTGCAAGTAAATCATAATTTATAGCAGATGAATCTGTACATCCATAATTTAAAAGTGAATAAACACATGTTGAATCATCTGTAAAAGCAAGAGGATTAAAATTATTTGCTAAAGGATCTATACATCCTAAGCCACAATTTGCAGCAATATATATAGAATCAGTAAATGAACAACCTAATGAGTCTGTTACAGTTAAATATACCCATCCTGTACTATTAAAAGTATAAGAATTATTATTACTCGTAGGAGGTGAAGTATTTATTTGACGAATTGGACGAACCCAGTTTAAAGAAGAACGATCATCAGTTTGCGGTGTTCCACTATTAATTCCTCCAAAATGTACATAATAAGCAAAATCAAGATTATTCATAAAAATAGAAGATGACCAATGATTTAAAGTTCCAAGAGAATTGCCTCCTTCAGTAAGCGATACACTATTAATTACATCTTTATTATTCCACATCTCTGTTAATTCATCTGCTGATGGAAGAAACCAATTAGAGTAATTTCCCGATGAGTAAGTATGACAATGTTCTGCAGCATTATACTGAGAAGTATTATTAGGTAAAGGACCGCAATTAGAAACAATGTCTAAAGTGTTTTGTAATCCGGTTCCAATTGAAGTAGAAGTAATAGTCTGACACCCCCATTCAGCTGTTGTAATAGATGAAGTATAACAACCTAATCCAATTTGAGGAATATTTGGATCAACCCAAAACACAACTGAACTTTCAACATAATCTCCCACAGATAAAGATTGAGATTGGACTGGATTTATTCCAGTGAATACAATATTATCAATTGCCATATCAGAAGTATAAGAATTTCCTGTTTGAGCATGAAATCTAACCTTAAAAAGACCAGTTGTAGTGCTTGAATAAGAAGATAAATCTATTGTATTAACATACCATTGATCACCTTGATCTCCAGAAATTGACCAAATATTTAGCCAAGAAACTCCTCCATCTTGGGAAATTTCAAAATTTAATGTTCCCATTGATGAACCGTACAAGTGATAAGCAAAAGAAATATTAGAAGTGATTGGATGATTAAAATTCAAAATAGGTGAAGTTATATATGCATCTGAATTACTTCCACCACCAGAAGTCTCGGTGTATATATAGTTATTACCATCATATGCATCTGATGGACCAGTATTTGTAGATGGGGTTGATCCAGAATTAATAGTCCAATCTAAAGAATTAGAAGGGTCATTAATCCAGTCACCTAAACCAAACTCAAAACTTTCTGAGATTGTAGATGCATTAGAATTATACCAAGAGTAATTTACATTATCTAATTCAGTTGTTGAAATAATAACACTATCTCCCCAACAAGTATCAACTTGGAGATTTATTTCTGCATAGCATGAAAGACAAGAGCCATCATCAAAACATGCAGTAGAATCATAATTTACAGCAAGTGAATCCATACATCCATATATTGAATAACAACTACCGTCATCACATGTTACTAAGGAATCATAATTACAAGCAAGTGAATCCATACATCCATAAATACAAGGAACACAACTACTGTCATCTACACAAGCTGAAGGATTAAAATTACTTGAATTTGGATCCGTACAACCAAAATAACAACAAGAACCATCATCTACTTCTGCTGTTGAGTCAAAATTAATGGCTAAAGAATCTGTGCAACCATAGCAAGGAGAGTTACCAAGAATTACTCCACCTGTACTATAAACCCCAACAAGTCCAGCATCTGTACCACCATTATTATTATATGGTGCTGAAATAGCAAGTTTATTATTACAATAAGCAATAGATGTTCCAAAATAATTATAAATTGATTCTCCTAACAAATTATAACCTAATTGAATCCAATCTGTACCATTCCATTCATATACTTGAACAAGACCAGCATCAGTATCTACAATATCATTATTTGGAGCTGCAACAGCTAAATAATTTCCATCATCACTTATTGAAATAGAGAATCCACTCAACATATAAGCTGCTTCCCCATCAATATCTTGCCCCAATTGAGTCCATGAAGAACCATTATATGAATAAACCCTTACATGGCCTGAATTTGATCCATTATCATCATTATAAGGAGCTCCAATTGCAACAATATCTCCATCATTACTTAAAGAAACTGAATACCCACTTTCATCATCTACAAATTCTCCAGCAATATCTTGACCAAGTTGTGTAGACCAATTATTTGATGGTTGATGATATTGATATATTCTAACATGTCCAGAGTTACTACCTCCATCATCACTGCCTGTTGCACCGATTGCAAGTGTAAATCCATCACCACTTAATGATATAGACTTACCACTATTATCATCAATATTTTCTCCATCTAACCATGCCATAAGACTCCAAGATGATCCATTATACTCATATATTTTAACAGAACCACAACCAGAACCTCCATTTCCATAGTTAAATGGAGATCCAATAGCAACAATACTGCCAGAATTATTTAGTGTAACTGAACTTCCAGACATATCATTAGCCGATTCACCATTTATTGCTTGTCCAATCTCAGTCCAATTTCCAGAAATATTTTCAAAAACTCTAACTTGACCAGCATCATTTCCACCTAAATCTGAACCTTTTGCACCTACAGCTAAAATATTTCCATTTGCACTTAAAGAAACTGCACCACCAAAATCATCATTTCCTGATAAACCATCAATATCATTTCCAATTTGAACCCAAGAACCTGAAATATTTTCATAAACTCTTACTTGTCCATTATCAGTCCAACCGTTATTGTCGTTTAATGGAGAGCCAATAGCTAAAGTATTACCATCTGAACTTAATGATATAGACATTCCACTTTGATCTCCCGCTATTTCACCTAAAATATCTTGACCAATCTGAGAACCAAATGAAAGAGAAGTAGAAGACTGTCCTCCACAACAACTTCCATCATCACAATTTGCTAATGAGTTATAATTATTTGCTAAAGAATCTGTACATCCATAAACAGGAGAGGTAATACAACTTCCATCATCACAGGTAGCTAATGGATCATAATTACAAACTAATGGGTCTGTACAACCATAAATTGTTAAACAACTTCCATCATCACAAGTAGCTAAAGCATCATAGTTACATGCAAGAGAATCCATACAACCATAAACACAATATATACATGAACCATCATCTGTATTTGCAAGAGAGTCATAATTTAATGCAATAGAATCTATACAACCATAATAAAATGGAATACAACTTCCATCATCAATATGTGCTAAACTATCATAATTAAATGCTAAAGAATCAGTACACCCATAAATTGGTAAATTACATGAACTATCATCTATAAGCGCATATGGGTCATAATTAAAAGCAGTCGTATCAGTACATCCAGAGCATGGAGTGCTTACTGAATAGGCAACAACAAGGCCTCTATTGTAACCTAAACCATCAAACTTTGGAGCACCTATAACTACTTTATTTCCATTGTCATTTAATGAAACGGCATTACCAAAATTGGCTTGTTGATTATTCAATCCAGATATGTTTGAAGTTTCAATCCAATTATCATTTACCCTTTGGTAAATAGATACATATCCAGAATTAGACCATTCAGAAGCACCAGCTGCTACCCTATTTCCAATAGAATTTAATGATAAATCAATTCCAAAATTTGCATCTGAAGATGTTCCATTTATTTGTTGACCTACTTGATTCCAAATATTTCCATCAAATTCAAATAATTTAATGCTGCCGGAACTAGCAAAATTTATATCTGTATATATTGCACCAGCAGCTATAGTATTTCCATTACCACTAATTGATACAGAACCTCCAAAATGATCTCCATAGCCAATACCATCAATATTCTGTCCTTTTTGGAGCCAATTAAATCCATTCCATTCAAAAATTCTAACCTGCCCAGACTCATTTATTCCGTTTGCATCATGTTCATCTGATCCAATAACTAAAGTAGTTCCATCACTACTCAAATCTAAAGATTTACCACAACGATCACCATCATCAGCTCCATAAATAGGATAGCCCACAGCATTCCAACTTCCAGAAGAAAATTCCCATACTTCTACTTTCCCTGAATTAGTTCCAAATGAATTATCATGAAATGGAGAACTAAAAGCAACTATATTACCAGAATTGTTTAAAGAAACAGAAAAACCAAGCTGTCCTAAATAATTTTGACCATTAAATTGGCCAATTTGGCTCCAACTACTTCCATTAAAAGAATAAATAAAAACTTCTCCATATTCAGAACCTCCATTATCACTATTTGGACATCCAACGGCCAAAACATCTCCATCTCCATTTAAAGATATTGATTTACCAAATTTATAATCGTTATTGGTTCCATACAATGTTTGACCTAATTGAACCCATGAAGACCCATCAAATTCAAGAACACTTACGCTACCATTGTTTGCAAGGTGACTATTACCACTTGGCTCATCCAATATTGCAGAAATTGCCATTCTACTACCACTTGAATTAAATGATACATCGTAACCTAATTCGTCATTATTATCATCTCCATCAATATAAGCTCCTATTAAGGACTCATATAATGATGAAGAACAACAAGAACCATCATTACAGGTTGCTAAAGGATCATAATTAAAAGCATTAGCATCTGTACAGCCAGAAAAACCTGAGTAAAGCGAGACATCAACAATACTATCACAACCAAATTCTGTTAATAATGTATCTACGATATTTAAGGTATCATTAGTATTAGAAAAATAATACGTGTTTGAACCAATTATAATACTGTCACCAAAACATAAATATTCGTTATAAGTATTAAATTCACTATTATTAATAGTAAGATTTAGAATTGCAATACTGTCACAACCAAGATAATTAGTTCCTGTCCAATTATATGTACCTGAAGATGTATATGTATTTCCACGCCAACTATAAGAATCACATGTTTCTACTGTGTCAATTACGGTTGAACTATTTATAATAGTTAGATTTAAATAAATAGTACTATCACAACCAAAAAAATTATTATAATTCCAAGAAAAATTACCACTTGAAGTTAATGTATTTCCATTAAATGAAAAAGTATCACATGCAGAAGCAGAAACAACTATTGATGTATCCTCACAATTATAGAAAGCTTTAGATTGTCCAATATCAATATAATTAGCATTAGAAAATCCAGGTGCTCCAATGACAACAGCATTACCGTCACCACTCAAAGCTATTGATCTACCAAAATCATCACCATAAGAATAACCATTACTAATTGTATTTATAGTGCCATTTAAATCAACTCCAACTTGAGTTTGCCAATCTCCAGCATAATATCTAAAAACTCTAGCCTGTCCTGCGTTAGGGTAATTCGAATAAGTTGTTCCTCCATCATCATTTAATGGTTCACCTATTGCAACTTTATTTCCTTCATTATCTAGTGACACACTGAACCCTGATTGATCTGAAGCACCTTCTCCAAGAATAGTTGTTCCCATTTGAGTCCAAGTACCTGAGGTATTTTCAAAAAGTTTAGTAGCACCTGCATTAGCACCAGAAATATCTGATTTTGGAATACCAATCGCTAATCTATCTCCATTTTCATTTAAAGAAACAGATTGTCCAAAATCATCGCTTGAGCTGCCTGAAATAGATGTTATCTGACTCCAAGACCCGCTAATATTTTCATAAACATATACAATATCATCATTTGGACATCCAATGGCTAATATATTTCCAGCAGAATTAAATGATATTGATTCTATATTACTTAATGAAATAGTACTAACTTCAGTCCAAGAATTACCAGTCATGTTCTCATATATTTTCACACAATCTCCATGTAAAGACCCTCCAGCATATCCTTTACACCCAACTATTGCAAGAATATTACCTGCATCATTAAGTTCTACATTTTGGCCTGAATAATCTCGAACATTTGCTCCAACAATATCAGAACCAACTTGAGTCCACGTGCCAGCAGTATTTTCTAATACCCTTACCATTCCTTGTACTTGAGAACCAGTTACATCATAATTAGGAGCGCCAATTGCAATATAGTTACCGTCCCCACTAAGACTTATAGAATGTCCAAAAATATCTCCTACACGAACACCGCTTATATCATTTCCAATTTGAGACCAACTATATCCACTATAATTATATACTGAAACATATCCTATATTAGATGAAGATGCTGCAGGAGCCCCGTGAGCATAAATATTACCTGAATTTGAAATCGCTACTGAATAACCAGCTTTACTTGAATTTGAATAAGTACCAATATTACCATCATTTGAACTTCCCATTTGATTCCAAGGAGAAGTGATTTTTACTTCAAAAGCATTAGAAAGTGGAATCCAATTAAAACTAGACATATCTAAAACTTCTAAATCATAAAAACCTGTATTTTGATTTGGAGGTATACTAAGTGTTCCATTAATATTATTTCCACTTACAGAATTTGAAGTTCCATTTAATAAATTAGCACCATTTTGAGAAATCCTAAATGAGGAAATAGTTGAAAGGTTTTGAATCTGTATGTTAGAAGTAGATATTACTACAGGAATACTCATGCCTTGCTCAGCATTATCTGGTGTAATATAATTAATATTCTGAGAGAATAAAAATATTGGAAACAATAATAAAACAAAGAATATCTTTTTCATGATTCTATATTTTATCAAACCTAACAAATTTAAATCAATGTGAGAGTCAGTTTTATACTTATTTAGATTCTATAATATTGTACTCTGCATTACTATCACACAAATACTTAGCAATATAGAGACTTGCACCTTTCTTATAAGGTAAGTGTTTAATATGATCAGTAATCAAACCTTTATTTCTTAGATGATACTCTACCTCTTTCTCTACACCCTCTCCTTTTAATAGTAAATGATTATG
>ENA-OSJC01002102-OSJC01002102.1-marine-metagenome-genome-assembly--contig:-NODE-2102-length-15365-cov-7.822148_pt1 | contig 15365 bp, 17 predicted proteins | sample MGYA00237885_ERZ534234 | MGnify/ENA primary metagenome ERZ534234 (study PRJEB26413, sample SAMN06343907) | marine metagenome | isolation source: coastal waters | place: Atlantic Ocean: West Antarctic... | reverse complement strand
GCGCAACTTGTAAGAAGGCTTGATTGAAACCATCCTCTATGTTGATCTGATCCCTCAAGATATAAATCAGCTGGGGATACCAAATCTTCTCTTTGCTCTAAAACAGATTGGTGAGTTGTTCCAGAATCAAACCAAACATCAAGTGTGTCTTTTATTTTAATATAATTCTCAACATCATCACCTAAGATTGATTGTGGCTCAATATTGAACCAGGCATCAATTCCATCTTCCTCAATACTTTGAGCAATAATTTCAAAAAATTTGAGAGTATTTGGGTGAGGCTCATCAGTATCTTTGTGAATAAATATTGGTATTGGAACTCCCCAGCTTCTTTGCCTAGAAATGCACCAGTCAGGTCTATTTTCAATCATAGATTCAAGGCGCTTTTTCCCCCATTCTGGATAAAATTTAGTCTTAGTTAATGCTTTTTTTGCTAAATCCCTAAGGGAAATATTATCAGAGGACTTATGCTCCATTCCAATAAACCATTGTGATGTTGCCCTAAAAATTATTGGAGCTCTATGACGCCAACAGTGCGGGTAGCTATGAATAAAATTTTCCTCATGCACCAATACATTTTTATTCCTTAACATATCAATAACTTTAGGATTAGCTTCCCATACAGTTAAGCCTGAAAAATATTGAATATCATTTTTAAATCTCCCTTTTGCATCAACTGGATTTTCTACTGGTAGGCTGTATTTCATACCAATAATATAATCATCTAACCCATGCGCTGGTGCAGTATGAACTAGCCCAGTGCCTGTTTCGGTTGTGACATGATCACCACATATAATTGGAACACTTTTGTCCAAGAATGGATGAGAAAATAATACCCCCTCAAGATCAGAACCTTTACAAGAGGCAACTTTTATAGCATTGGCACCATAAGTCTTAAACCTAATATCAGCTAATTCTTCGGCAAGAATAAAAAAATTATTTTTGCATTTATATAAACCATATTGAAATTTTGGATTGACTGAAATTGCCTCATTTGCAGGTAATGTCCATGGTGTAGTTGTCCAGATAATAGCAGAAGCTTTATCTACTTCTTTAATTTTAAATATATTTTCAATATCGTTAGTATTAACACAATTAAATTGAACATCAATTGCAGGGGAAGGCTTATCTTCATATTCAACCTCTGCTTCAGCTAAAGCTGATGCACAATCAGTACACCAATGAACTGGTTTATTTCCTTGATATAACAATCCTTTATCGTAAATTTTGGCAAGAGCTCTAACTATATTAGCTTCTGTTTTAAAGTTTATTGTGAGATAAGGATTATCCCAATCTCCAAGAACGCCTAATCTCTTAAAATCATTTTTCTGCTTTTCTACCTGAATTAATGCATATTCACGACATAACTTTCTAAACTTACTTGGGTCAATATTTTTACCGTGCTCTTTTTCAACGACAAGCTCAATTGGAAGACCGTGACAATCCCATCCAGGTACGTAAGGTGCATCAAAACCAGAAATTGTTTTCGACTTAATGATAAAGTCTTTTAGAATTTTATTAACTGCATGTCCAATGTGGATATCACCATTTGCATATGGCGGTCCATCATGCAAAATATATTTTGGTTTCCCTTTTCTTGCTACCCTTATTTGCTTATAAAAATCTTTTTCTGCCCATTCTTTTGCCCATTTTGGCTCTCTTTTTGCCAAGTTTCCTCGCATTGGAAAATCTGTATCAGGAAGATTTAATTTATATTTGTTTTCAGTCATAATTTTTTAGGAAAGTTTTAACACTAATAATATCTCGCTTTATTTGTGCTTTAAGTGCTTCAATTGATTCAAATTTTATTTCATCTCTTATTTTTTTTAAAAATGTAATGTGGACATGCTGCCCATACAAATCTTTAGAAAAATCCAACACATGCACTTCAAGGAGTAGTTTAGAAATACCAGTTACTGTTGGTCTTGTGCCTAAGTTTGCTACCCCAAATTTTTCATTTAATTTTACAGCAAAGACGCCTTTTATTGGAGGGCGATTATGAAACATATGAATATTTGCGGTAGGAAAACCTATCTCCCGACCTCTTTGATCCCCATAAACCACTTTACCAGAAATACAATAATCCCTACCAAGCAAAGATTTTGCTAAATTTAAGTCTCCATTAGATAGTGCTTCTCTTATGTGAGTGCTAGAAACTCTTTTATTATTCTTTCTAATTTCCTTTAAAATAGAAATCTCAATACTACTTTTTATTAAATCATTTATACCAAATTCTCTATTGCTCCCAAATCTAAAATCTTCGCCTACCAATATTACTTTAGCCAAAATTTGTTTTTTTAATATTGATATAAAATGATTACCTGAGATATTAGCGAATTTATTATCGAATTTTACAACATAAACCCGATTAATGTTTTTTGATAAAAAATATTCAATTTTTTCTCTGAGACTAGTTATTCTAGAAGGTGCATCTTTTGGTGTAAAAAATTCCCTCGGATGTGGCTCAAAAATCATAATTGCAGACTCTAATTTTTTTTGCTTTGATTTAGTTAATAATTCATTAATCAAATCCTGATGTCCTAAATGTATCCCATCATAATTTCCTATTGTTAATACACAAGGCGAATGCGAACCGGCTTTAGGAATATGTCTATATATTTGCATTTATTGAACAGTTTTCTTAAAGAAATCAGAAATATCTAATTTACATAATTTTAAAGCAATAAAGTACAAAATTATGCCAAATAATATTAAAGTTAATAGATGAAAAAATCGAGAAGAAGCTGAATAATTTATCCACAAATCAATAGTCCCTTTGAAATACAATAATCCTAGCGCCATTACAGATGTTGCAAAAATTATTTTAAATAAGAATGTCACCCAATCACTATTCAATTTAAATATGTTGCCTTTTTTTAAATGATAAAAAAGCAATCCTGCATTAATACATGCGCCTATGCCAATAGCTAATGCCAAGCCTGCGTGTTTCAGATAACCGATAAATATTAAATTCATAAACTGTGTGCAAAATAGAGTGAATAAAGCAATCTTTACTGGTGTTTTCACATTCTGTTGGGCATAAAATGCTGGTGCTAGAATTTTAATTAAAATTAAACCGACTAAACCAATGCTATAAGCAGTTAATGCATATTGAGTCATTAAAACATCTGTTTCTGTAAATGCACCATAATAAAATAAAGTAGTTATTAAGGGAATAGCTAAAATTACCAAAGCTGTTGCAGCAGGAACTGCTAACAACAGGCCTAGCCTCAATCCCCAATTAACCAGATCCGAATAGTCTGCTGTCTTTTTACTTGAAAAACTTTTTGATAAATTTGGAAGTAAGATAGTGCTCAAAGCAACCCCAAGGACACCAGCAGGAAATTCCATCAGACGATCAGCATAATATAACCAAGATACACTTCCTGCGGCAAGAAAAGATGCAAAAATAGTATTAATTAATAAAGAGATTTGCATTATTGAGACTCCCAAGATTGCTGGTCCCATTAACTTTAATATTCTCCATACTCCTTTATCTTTTAGGTCTAAATTAAATTTTGGCAAACAACCAATTTGCTTTAAAAAAGGAATTTGAAAAAATAACTGTAGAGCACCTCCAAAAAATACTGCCCAAGCTAGAACTTTAATAGGCTCTTCAAAAAAATCTGAAAAATATAATGCAGAGACAATAAATGAAATATTAAGCCAAACAGGAGTAAATGCTGGGACGATAAATTTACCATATGTATTTAATATTCCTCCTGCCATAGATACTAAAGATATAAAAAAGATATAAGGAAATGTTATTTGAAGCAAATTAACAGTTAAATTAAATTTTTCAGGATCTGCAATAAACCCAGGAGCGCTAATGTAGATTAACCAAGGAGCACCAAAAACTCCTAAAATTGCAATTAAAACCAAAAAAATACCTAATAAGGTAGCTACCTTATTAATCAAAAAACTTACTTCTACTTTTGATTTTTTAGTTTTATATTCCGATAAAATTGGAACAAATGCCTGTGTAAATGCGCCTTCAGCAGATATCCTTCTAAGTAAATTTGGTATTTTAAATGCAACGAAGAAGGCATCAGTTTCAATGCCTACGCCAAATATTCTTGCAATAATACTATCCCGAATGAACCCTAATATTCTAGATATAGTGGTCATTCCTCCAACGCTAGCAAGTGTTTTAAATAGGTTCATAAATAATCTTTACAATAATAACTTGATTTTATCATGCTAGGCCCAACTAAAATTAGTAAAGTAAATGTATTTAAATACTTGTATCTGCTAACGAAAATGGATAAAATACGTTTTCACTAAATATAGTATATAAGGATTTTATATGGCCAACACGGCTCAAACAAGAAAACGTGCAAGACAAAATGATACTCAACGCATCCACAACGCAAGTTTGCGATCAATATTAAGAACTGCATTAAAGAAAATTACTAAAGCAATACTTTCAGGTGATAAAAAAATTGCAAAAAAAACTTTTGATGAAAATACATCTATCATTGACAGAATTGCTGACAAAAAAATTATTCATAAAAATAAAGCGGCACGCCATAAGTCAAGATTAAATTCTGCATTAAAGTCAATGTAATTACTCTAAGCTTCTTGTCTTAGAATCTTTTTAGTTTTCCCATAAAATTTTTCTTACTGCCTCAGCTTTGTTCTTAACATCTTTTTGCGATTGATTTTCTAATCCTAGTATTGTTATATGTCCCATTTTCCTTCCTATACGCGGTTCCGCTTTCTCGTATAAGTGAAGACTAATTCCAGCCCCTGAAATCATTTTAAAATTTGGCTCTCTTTGTTTGCCATTCCTAAACCATAAATCCCCTAGAAGGTTCAGCATTATCGATATAGGAAATTTTGTTTCTTCATTTTTTGGCTTATTTCCGGTTAGGGTTAATACTTGTTGGTTAAATTGATTGTAAACACAAGCATCAATAGAAAAATGTCCTGAGTTATGTGGTCTAGGCGCAATCTCATTAACATAAAGATTATTATCACTTATAAAAAATTCTACCGCCATGACTCCAATGTAACTTAAATTATTAGCTATTTTCATAGCTAGCTTTGTTGCTTCCTTCTTAAGTAAAAAAGGGACACGTGCTGGGATGAGAGAAAAATCTAAAATACCTGATTCATGGTGATTTTCAATCAATGGGTACTCTAAGTACTCTCCGTTTACTGATCTAGCCAATACTATAGAAAATTCTAAATCTAATTCTAATTTTAGTTCAAGAATACATGGCACATTATTAAAACTTATAAATGCATTTTTTAATTCGACAATATTATTAACATGTACCTGACCTTTTCCATCATAACCGAATTGAGCTGTTTTAAGAATTCCAGGGAATATTTTATGCTCTTCATTAATATTACTTATTGACTTAACACTATCAATAACAATATGTTGCCCAACAGGTACTCCAAATTTCCCGAGAAAATCTTTTTCTTTGATGCGATTTTGTGCAATAGATATTGCTTTAGAGCTTGGACGAACAATAATATCTTTTTCAAGATACTGAAGTGTGTCAGCAGGAATATTTTCAAATTCAGTTGTAACTGAGCTGCAGATAGCTTTTAACTCGTCAAGCGCTTCTAAATCATCATATGGCCTGCAAATATGTTTATTAGCAATCTTCCCTGCTGGACTTTTATTATCTGGGTCAAATACAACAACTGAATAACCCATGCTTTGTGCTGCAGTAGTAAAAAAACGGCCTAATTGGCCACCCCCCAAAATTCCTAGGGATTCGGAAGATTTAATCACCTTCTCCAACTTACTTTAGATCCAACTTCATATTCAACACTTTCGTTACTTGTTTTTTTCTAAATTCTTTTAACTTTTTACGAGTTTCTTTATCACTTGCCGCAATTAATGAAACAGCAAATAATCCAGCGTTATATGAACCAGGCTCGCCAATAGCAAATGTCGCAACAGGTATACCTTTAGGCATTTGAACGATTGATAATAGTGAGTCATGTCCCTCTAGGTGCTTAGATGGAACTGGAACTCCTAGAACTGGCAGGATGGTTTTTGAGGCAACCATTCCTGGAAGATGAGCAGCCCCGCCTGCTCCAGCAATAATAACTTGAAAACCTTTTTTTTCTGCATCTTCAGAAAATTTAAACATTAAGTCTGGAGTTCTATGGGCTGAAACAACTTGGGCCTCATATGAGATATTAAAATCATCAAGAACTTCTGCCGCATGTTTCATAATAGGCCAATCACTGTTTGAGCCCATAATAATTGCTACTAAAGATTTTTTTTTAGTCATTCTACTTTCCTTACAGTTTGCATAATTATCATATTATTCCTATGAATTAAGCTTGATTCGTTAACATAGCCTAAAACTGCTTCAATTTTATCACTTGAAAGCCCAATTATTTTTTTAACTTCTTCTGAATTATAGTTAAGAAGGCCTATTAAAATTTCATCTTCTGATTCATTTACACATTGTATAACTTCACCTCGGTCAAAAGTTCCAGTAACTTTTATTACACCAGCTACTAGTAAACTTTTACCCTCATTAATCAAGGCTTTTTCTGCGCCATGATCTATATATATTTTTCCATTTGATTTCAGATTGTCGGCAAGCCATTTTTTTCTAGCTACCAATTTAACCTCTCTACTTTGAAGGAATGTGCCAACATCCTCATCCTTACTTAAGTCCACAAGAACATTACTCCTTTTTCCAGAAGCAATTATAGTATGTGTCCCACTTAGGGCAGCTCTTCGTGCCGCTAGAATTTTTGTAGTCATACCTCCAGTTCCTATTTTAGACTTTGTTCCCGCAGCTAAAGAAGCAAGGTCTTTGTCATCAGCATAGCCGTGACGAATAAGCTTTGCATTATTATCCTGCCTTGGGTCTGAAGAAAATAAACCTTCTTGATCGGTTAACAAAACTAAAATATCTGCCTCAATTAAATTAGCAACCATTGCGGCAAGCGAATCATTATCGCCAAATCGTATTTCTTCTGAAGCCACAGTATCATTTTCATTGATTACTGGTATAACATTTTGTTTTATTAAATTAAAAATTGTTGATCTAGCATTTAAATACCGCTTTCTATCACTTAAATCATTATGCGTAAGTAAGACTTGTGCAGCTATTAAATTATTGTCTGAGAATAATTCTTCGTATATTCTAACTAAATCCATCTGACCTACAGCAGCTGCTGATTGAAGCTCACTTAAAATTTTCGGTCTTTTTTCAATTCCTAATTTTCTTAATCCAGCTGCAATAGCGCCACTCGAAACCAAAATCACTTTTTTATTTTGAGAACTTAATATTGAGATCTGCTTAATCAAGCTTGACAAACATTTCTCATCCAAACCATCTCCATCATTAGTAACTATGCTAGAACCAAGTTTGATAACAATTTTTTCAGCTTCAGAGAAATTAAATTTTTTCATAATTATTTTTTTTTTCAAATTCAACATGCTTCATAATCTCATATGTTAATTCTTTACATCCTTTACCATTTATTGCGGATATGCAAAAAACTTTACCCGCCCAATTTAATTTTTCTATAATAGTATTTTTAACGTTATCTATGTCATTTATTAAATCTATCTTATTCAAAACTAACCATCTTTCTTTATTAGCGATATCTTCACTGTATTTTTCTAATTCTTTAATAATAGATTTTGCCTCTAAAACTGGGTCTATGAAATCATCATAAGGTGCAATATCAAGAATATGAAGTAATAACTTCGTTCTTGAGAGGTGCCTAAGGAATTGATGTCCCAAACCGTAGCCATCAGCAGCCCCCTCAATTAAGCCTGGTATATCAGCTACTACAAAACTTCTTTGCATATCAATTTTAACTACTCCTAAATTTGGCTGAAGAGTTGTAAATGGATAATTGGCAACCTTAGGCTTAGCTGCAGATATAATTCTTATCAATGAAGATTTACCAGCATTTGGCATGCCTAATAATCCAACATCTGCTAATACCTTTAACTCTAGATAAATTTCAAATTCCTCACCTGAGTCACCCTGTGTGCATTGTCTAGGGGCTCTGTTAATACTCGACTTAAAGTGAACATTACCCAATCCACCTTTACCTCCTTTTGCCACCAAGACTTTTTTTCCGTGCCCCTTAAAATCTGCAATTATTTCACCTGTCTGTCTCTCAGATATCACAGTTCCCACTGGGACTTTAAGTATTAAATCCTCACCTTTAGCCCCATAGCATTCGGAACTTCTTCCATTTTCACCTCTCTTAGCTCGGTAATTTTTAACGAATCTAAAATCGATTAGTGTATTTATATTTTCGTCTGATTCAAATAAAATAGAACCTCCTTTTCCGCCATCTCCTCCATTAGGTCCGCCCATTGGCTCATATTTTTCTCTGCGAAAGGAAGCAATGCCATTTCCACCATCTCCAGCATAAATATTAACTGTTGCTTCATCAATAAACTTCATTTTTTATTTTCCAAACAAAAAAGCCCTATCAACTGATAGGGCTTTAGATATATTTAATTTTTCTTAAACAGGGAGTATGTTAACTAATTTTCTTTTTAAAGCGCCCTTCGTTGTGAAGTTTACTTTACCATCTGTTTTAGCAAATAAAGTATGATCTTTACCCATACCTACATTGTCGCCCGGGTGCATTCTAGTTCCTCTTTGCCTTAAAATAATACTTCCAGCTCGAACGAATTCATCCCCAAAAGCTTTTACCCCTAATCGTTTTGCATTAGAATCTCGCCCATTCCTTGAACTTCCACCTGCTTTTTTATGTGCCATATTTAATTACCCTTAAAATCTATTTAACTGCAATCTTATCAATCTTAATCTCAGTGAAGGTTTGTCTGTGACCTTGTGATTTTCTATAACCTTTACGACGATTCATTTTAAAGATTTTAATTTTATCGCCCTTGCCGTGAGATATGACAGTTGCATCTACACTAGCGCCTTTAACTATTGGATTGCCAATTGTTACCTTGTCACCATCAACAAGTGTTAACACTGAATTTAAATTAAAAGCTTTTCCAACGTCAGTTGGAAGCTTCTCTACTTTTAGAGTATCGCCTTCAGCTACTTTAAACTGCTTACCGCCTGTTTTTATTACCGCATACATTTAGAATACCTTATTGAAATAATATACAAATTAGACAGAGGATTATACTCATAAAATTAAAAACTATCAATTTAATTAAATCTTTTAAAAAAGGTCATTATTTATGCAACTGTCATCATTCGAAGTGAGATTTATACTTAATGTGATAAAATTTTATTTTAAATTATTACATTAAGTATAAATCTCTTGCCTTTAGAAAATATAATATCTCCAATTCACTCAGATTTAGAAGCCGTTAATACTGTAATTAGAAAATCACTCAGTTCTGATATTCCAATTATAAATCAAATTTCCAGCCATATTATTAGCAGTGGTGGTAAAAGAATGAGGCCAATATTGCATCTATTAATCTCAGGGATGGGTGGAGAAATTAATGAAGTTAATCATAAAATTGCTGCAATTATTGAGTTTATTCATACCGCAACTCTGTTACATGACGATGTAGTTGATCAGTCTGAAAAGAGAAGAAATATAAAAACTGCAAATGCACTTTTTGGAAATGCGGCCAGCGTTCTAGTTGGAGATTTTATTTATTCTCGGTCATTTCAGATGATGGTAGGTATCGATAATATGAAAATAATGAAGATATTGTCTGATACTACTAATGCAATCTCAGAAGGGGAAGTATTACAACTACTAAATAATCACAATCCTGATATTAGTGAGGATCAATATTTTAAAGTAATTCAATTTAAAACCGCAAAACTCTTTGAAGCATGCGGAAGTCTTGCTGCGATATCGAATAATAAAAACCCTGAATTAGTTAATTTTTATTCAAGAATTGGGCTTCATTTTGGAATTATTTTTCAGCTAGTGGATGATATTTTGGACTATTCAGGTGATTCGAGTCAAATTGGAAAGAACTTGGGCGATGATTTAAATGAGGGAAAAGTTACTTTACCTTTAATTTATGCAATGAAAGACTCTACCGAACGGCAGTGCAAGATTATTAAAGATGCTATTAAGGTTGGTGATATAAGCAAGCTTCCAGATATTATTGAAATTATCGAAGAAACAAATTCAATATCTAAGGTGCAAATGAAATCTGAATATCAATTTAAAAATATACAATTAATACTAGATAAAATACCAAATAATGATTTTAAGGAAACAATACTTAACCTTGCAGAATACTCTGTCTATAGACAAAATTAATTTAAAAGAATTTTCTCACCACTTTCAGCGCTGTAATAACTTAAATAAGCTGAGCTAGCATTTTTTCCAATAATATCACCTTGAAAAACCGATTTTCCATCTATATCAACTCTTGCATAACCCGTATTATAAAGAGTAATTTCAGCATCTTGGCTATCTTGTTTTAAGAAAAAAATTACATAATTATCATTTTCAGACTCGGACCACACCTCCCAATCTTTCTGGCCTGATAGATCACAAAGCCAACCAGCTAAATCAACTTCGACCTTGCAAATAACAGAATCGAGTGAAGATAGATAATTTGCCGGAAAACGAAGGGAGTGGCTTTCTATTTTTTTTTCTTTCATAATTACTTTTTAATTTATCATATAAACTTATAAATTAATATGTTTTAAATAATAGTTTTCAAAGGATAAAGAATGTATGTAGTTGGAATGACAGGTGGAATCGGTTCTGGAAAAAGTGAGGCAACAAAATCTTTTATACGGCTTTCTGTACCTATAATAGATCTTGATGATATTGCACGCCAAATCACTCAAAAAGGTTGTGCTGGATACAGTGAAATTATAAAGTATTTTGGAAATATATATCTTGATAAAGATAAAAAAATAAATCGGAAGGCTCTTAAAATAGACATCTTCAACTCACCTGAGTTAAAGAATAAAATTGAATCAATATTACATCCAATAATTTTCAAAGAATGTAAAAAGCAAATATGTCAATATAAAGCTGCGGAATATATAGTGATAGTGATACCATTACTTTTTGAGACAAAGAACTATATTAAGCTAATAGATGAAAGCCTTTTAATTGATTGTGAACAAGAAACTCAATTTAAAAGGGTATCTACTCGAGATAAATTAAATAAAAAATTAACTAAATCTATTATAAATTCACAATTACCGCGAGATGCAAAAATTAAAAAGGCATCTAAGGTAATACAAAATAATTTTAACAAAGGTTGTCTTAAACATGAGATCTATAAATATCATAAAGAATTAAGTGTAAAGGTTAATAAAAAATAAATATGATTAAATATGAATTTCCATTAAATGAGCGAATTAGGAAGTTTCTTAGAATTGAGGAAATTTTTAAGAAAATGGATGCGCTAATTACCATTAAGAAACAATATTGTGACTATAGCTGTTTTGATACATATTTTCATATTATTGCAACTGCATCACGTTCAGACCTTAAAGTAGAGCTTATCCAAGAAATTGAAAAACAAAGATTAAAATATAATTCTAAAATAAAAACTAAAAAAAATATATTATTTTATAAAGAGCTAAATAAAATAAGATTGCAGCTTGAGCAAAGCAAAATTGCTACTGGATTTAATTTTGGGGCTGATAAATTTTTACATGAGCTTAGAACAAGGTCTACTGGTCCATTTGGAATAGTAGTTACTGATTTTCCAGACTTCCAATTTTGGTTAGAAACAACTTCTCCAATCGAGAGAAAATTGTACTTTAAAAGTATAATAAAGGAATTTTTACCAATTAAGGATGCGGTTCTAAATTTACTGCAACTTTTAAGAAGTAATGTTGAAAATAAATCAATGGAAACTAAAACTGGAGCCGTTCAATACAAACTTGAGCCATTATTTAAGAATGATCTTGTAGTAATCACACTTAATGAATCGTCAAAGGTTTTTCCTAGTATTTCATCAAATAAATACGCTGTAAATGTTCATTTTAAATCTAATATAGCCTCCGCTCCACTAAAGTTAATTAAATTTAAGCTTGGTGTAGCGTCACTGTAATATGCCTAATAAATGCCCAAATTGCAATGAAGAGGCTGATCATTCTAATGGTAATAAATTTAGACCATTTTGCTGTGAAAAGTGTAAGTTAATAGATTTTGGGGCATGGGCAACAGAAAAATTTCAAATACCTGGTGCTAACCCCGAGTCAGAATACGATGAAAACTTCTAATTATTTAATATTTTATATAGTTTTTTCTTTATTTCCTCTTTTTTCTTATGGTGAAGAATTTTCTGTAGCCAATGAAGATAGTCTAATTTCTGAATTAAGGCCTGGCCAAAAAATTACCGTTGGATTTATGGATATAACTGCAAATGAAGATGCAAAAATAATAAATATCAAAGCTAAAATGATTGGGAGAATCGAGGTTCATTCAATGAAAATGGATGGTGAGATAATGAAAATGAGAAAAATTACACCTGAGCTAGTCAAAAATAAAAAATATGAACTTAAGCCGGGCGGTAATCATCTGATGCTGTTTGATATTGATAGAGAGCTTAAAGCTAGTGGCAATGTCAACTTATTATTCACCTTCCAGGTAAAGAATAAATTAATAACAAAATCTATTAAGTTTAAGATTAAATAATTATTGCCAGATTGACCTTTGTGATGCTATCCCTATTGCCCCATTTTCTAAAGCAACTTGATAATCGTTAACACCTAGACCCCCAAGGGCGTATATTGGTATATTAACTTTATTTACTATTTTTTTAAATTTATCCCAACCTATTGGCTTCATATCTGGGTGAGATAAAGTTTTTCTTACTGCAGACAAAACTAAAAAATTAATATTCAACTTTTCAGCAATATCAATTTCTTTAGGGTTATGACAAGAAGCTGAAACTATAAGATTCTTAGGTTTTGTTTTCATACTTACAAGATCTTTTGATGTTAAGTGAACTCCATCAGCTTTTATTTCGTATGCTAAATTCACATCAGAATTAATGATTACTTTTACACCCTTTGGCTTACAAATTTTAATGACTTCCTTCGAAAATATTTTAAATTCATCAAAAGAAATATTTTTTTCACGAACTTGAATCATTTTTAATCCATTACTAATTTTATTTTTTAGCTGATTAAAAAATATTATTTTTGAAGTTTCTGATAAATTTGTTATTGCATAATATTTTGGAAGATCGAATGCTTTTTGAACAAATAGATTAGCAGGTAGAATGGGAGAAACGTTTGGTTTTTGTAAGTATGTCCAGACTAATTTTTGATTCTCTTTCGAAGTAACCTCACCTTCCCATTTATACACTTTAAAAAAATGAAGTGTAATATCATTTCCACCATAAGAATACTTTCTTGTCACCCACTTTTTAAATTGGATTATCTTGACGCCAATTTCTTCATAAATTTCACGATACAAAGCATCAACTGATGTTTCACCTTTTTCTATTTTTCCACCTGGAAATTCCCACCAACCTTCCCATGCCTTTGGAGCTGGTCGCTGCCCAAGAAGCACTTGGTGATCAGCGTTAATTAAAACTGCAACAGAAACATGAACATGCACTGCTTTAGGTTCTATATTCAGCGTTAATTTTAACGTACTCATATGACAAATCAGTTGTCCAAACTTTAGCTTTATGACTTCCTTGGTTTAAATTAACCTTTACATTAATTTCAGAATTTTTCATTTCTTTGTTAATTTTTACCTCATCAAAGTCTTTTGCAATAGCTCCCTCGCTAGCAAATAGTATTTCATTGATATATAAATCAATTATAGAAATATCTAAATCCTTTGAATTACTATTGCCAATCGCTGCTAATATTCTTCCTAGGTTTGGATCACTAGCAAAAAAAGCTGTTTTTACTAACGGGGATTTAGCAATGCTCATACCTACCTCCCTACATTGATCTATATTATTTCCACCTATTACTTCGATTGTTATAAATTTTGTAGCTCCCTCACCGTCCCTTATAATTGCTTGTGAAAGCTCGAGAGCAATATCAAAAATTGCTGATTTTAAAACTTTATACCCATTATCTTCTTTAATTATCTTAGAGTGTTTAGATTGATTTGTTGCTACAATCATAAATGAATCGTTTGTTGACGTATCTCCATCTACAGAAATACAATTAAATGTTGTGTCCGTAATTTCTTTATTTAATTTTTGTAATATTCCTAGAGAGATATTTGCGTCAGTTAAAATAAAAGCAAGCATTGTGGCCATATTAGGATGTATCATTCCCGATCCCTTACTTATTCCAGTAATTACCACTTTTTGATCCTGTATTAATATACTTTTTGATACAGCTTTTGGGATAGTATCAGTTGTCATAATTGCCTCTGCTGCTGCAAGCCAATTATTTTCATCCAAGCCTTTAACTAAATCAGGGATAGCTTTATTTATTTTACTAGCTGGAAGTGGGGTCATAATGACTCCAGTTGAAAAAGGTAAAACTTGGTTAGGCATCACTTCCAGCGCTATCGCTAGAGTTTCACAGATTGATTCGGCATCTTCTATACCCCTGTCTCCATTTCCAGCATTAGCTGACCCTGTATTTACAATTAATGCTTTTACAGCACTAGTCGATTTAAGGTGGTTTTTTGAAACTAAAACTGGGGCTGCACAAAATTTATTTTGAGTAAATGTACCCGTCACTGTAGATTCATCAGCAAAAACCATTAACATTAAATCTTTACGACCCTTATCTTTCAGTCCAGCTGATAAAGTAGCGAGCTTAACTCCGGGAATGCTCAGTAAGTCTTTATTAATTGGCATTTTTAAATTGATAGCCATATCTTTATTTTTTTCTCCAAATGGTGCCTTCAGTATTGTCTTCTAATAGGATATCATTTTCCAAAAGAAGTTTTCTGATTCTGTCAGCCTCTTCGTAATCTTTATTCTTTTTCGCCAAATTTCTTTCTTCAATTAAGTCATCAATGATTAATCCATCATCCCCAATGGAAGGCATCATGACTCCTTGTAAAAAATCTTCTGGGTTCATAGTTAAAATACCTAAGCTATTTGCTAGATTAACTAGAAGCTCTATTTTTTGATTATCCTTGTTCTTGTTTATTTCATTAGCTAATTCATATAATACAGCGATAGCTTTAGGCGTATTAAAGTCGTCATCAAGTGCCGCTTTAAATCTTATTGCATAACTATCTGACCAATCAATTTCAGATTTCTGAGATTTAATTTTATTTCTAATAGATAAATATAGTCTTGTTAGGCCCTGTTTGGCATCATCTAATTGAATATCTGAATAATTTAAGGGGCTTCGATAATGTGCTTTTAAAATAAAAAATCTGACAACTTCTGGTAAATATTTTTTTAAAATTGATCGAATAGTAAAAAAATTACCCAGAGATTTCGACATTTTTTCATCATCAATTTTTACAAAACCATTATGTAGCCAGTAATTTGCCAT
>ENA-OSJC01002096-OSJC01002096.1-marine-metagenome-genome-assembly--contig:-NODE-2096-length-15384-cov-5.562618_pt1 | contig 15384 bp, 15 predicted proteins | sample MGYA00237885_ERZ534234 | MGnify/ENA primary metagenome ERZ534234 (study PRJEB26413, sample SAMN06343907) | marine metagenome | isolation source: coastal waters | place: Atlantic Ocean: West Antarctic... | reverse complement strand
CTAAATAGATGGAAGCCACTTGTCAAATGGATTCTAGTTATTCCACACTTCATCGTTTTAGTATTCATGTTTATTGCTGTTGTTTTTTGTACTGTTTTTGCTTGGTTTGCTATTCTATTCACAGGGCGATACCCAAAAGTGATATTTGATTTTGTAGAAGGCTTCCTGCGCTGGTCATTAAGAGTTAATGCTTATGCTATATTATTAATAACAGATGAATACCCGCCCTTTAGGCTTAAAGAGTAGAAGGTAAAAGCTTTATGCTGAGACTATTATTTAAGTAAATTATTATCGAGCTCTTTTAAATATTTTAAAAACACACGTAGTTTTTCAGGCACCCACTCCCTGCTTGGATAGACCGCATAAACCGAGACTGGCTCAATTTTCCAGTCTGAAAAAATCTCCACAAGCTCTTTATTTTTTACCGCTTTAGATGCGCTATGTTTTGGCAAGAAGCCAATACCAAGACCTGCAATAGCAGCTTCTTTTATAACAGCTCCATCATTAACTTTAAAACGATTGTCTTTATAAGGAGCTTTATAAGAAACAGCGCCCTTGGTTAATAATATCTTAGGGCTGCCAGAAACATTAAGTCCCAGAAAGTTGGAGCTACCTATTTGATCGGTGTTATTGAATGCTCCATTCTTTTTTATAAATGATGGGGAACAATAAAGACCAATATCTGCCGTAAAAACTTTTGTTGCAATCAAAGACGAGTCTTTTAAGGGGCCAATTGCTAAGCGTAATGCTACATCAACGCTATCTTTATAAAAATCAGTGGTTCGAGATTCAATAACCAGTTCAACACTAACCTTTGGGTGTGCATCCATAAATGGTTTTATTGCTGACTCAATAAACGTTTGGGAAAAGGTATTCGAAGCTGAAATACGCAGCAACCCTGTTGCCTCGTCACCCAGAGAAGAAGAAAAACTCTCCGCTTCCTCTGCTATCTCAACTGCTTGTCTGCAGTATTCATAATATTTTGCGCCTGCTTCAGTAAGGGTAACTGATCGAGTGCTTCTATTTAATAGTCGAACGCCAAGACGATTTTCTAGTTGAGAGAGTTTATTACTGATAGTTGATTTATCCATGCCTAGATTCTTGGCGGCTTTGGTAAAGCTTTGATGTTCAACTATTCGTGCAAAAATCAAGAGTTGATTAAGATCCATAAAATAATATTGTTGTTATATATAAACAGTGTATTGAAATTTTAGCATATTGTTAATTTAATAGAAACAATAAATAATGTTGTTATAAGAATTTAAACGGTTGGATGCTATTTATGCGCGCAGGCATCTTCTTTAATCAGTCGACCAGAACTGAGAACCAAAATCTGGCATTTTTATAACAGTAAAAGGAAGAAAAATGGAAAATGTAAGAAATGAAAATGGTACATGTGGATGCGGCAGATCACCAACTGGAGACTGTATTGGATGGCATGAACTAACGCCAGAGCAATATGCGGCAAAAACTGATGCCGATAAAGAAGCTTTGTTTGGAAAAAGTGAAAATTAAAGTATTTTTCACTTGCAGCTCCTATTCAAGGAGCTGCTATTAATAACAAAGGAGAGAAATGAAAGTAATATCAAACTTTGAAGTGACTAAAGGTTACGAGTTCTGGAAGAAAGAATTCGAATCTAACAAGGTTATGAGATTAAAACATAACGTTAAAGTATTGGCCTATGGTCATGAAAAAGGTAACGAAAGTAATGTATATACAGTTGTCGAAATTAATTCAATCGAGGATAAGCAACTAAAAGAGCCTAGTATGGTTGAACTTAGAGAGAATGCTGGAGTTAATCACGCTTCGTTAAAAATCACTTCATTGATTGAATAAAGGCACTAATCAAAAATAACACAACGCTCTTTTTAGAGAGTTTTTTCTATAAACCATAGGAGTAAATTATGAACAAACTAAATAAATATTTAATACCACTTGTAAAAATTCTTTTATCGCTGGCCTTTTTAAGTGCAGGCGCTTTTAAAATTATAGGCGCTGAGCAAATGGTTGGTATGTATGAGCTGATAGGTTGGGGTCAATGGTTCAGATATGTAACAGGAATAATCGAAGTTACTGCGGTTGTATTGATATGGCTACCAAATAAACAAGTTTTTGGAGCAGCACTTCTTGTATGCACCATGATAGGAGCTGTAATCACTCACATTGCATTAAGCATTCCGAGTGCGGTTCCAGCGACTATCCTTGGAATTGTAGCTGCCTATATTCTTTATTTTTATAGAGATCAGTTAGACTCTTCTGCAAAGAGCTGATTAACAGTTTTGGATTAAACCTTCCTAACTTTTTAAGCGAGCAACACCTATGATTACCCCCCGCCAACAAACCCTCTCTTTGATGTGGCTAGGGAAATGAAAGTAATTTCTAGCTACTGTTTGATTCAAAATTTATTTTACGGGCACGCTCCCGTAAAATAAATTTTTGTACTTTCCCAGTCGAGGTTTTTGGAATATCTTCAAAAATAAATTTACGCGGCAACTTAAAAGAAGCCATATTATCTCTGCACCACTGGCCTAATTCAGCATCAGACGCCGCACCTTTTTTATTGAGTTGAACAAAGGCGCATGGGGTTTCTCCCCACTTATCATCGGGCATTGATACAACCGCCACTGCTAAAACAGATGGATGCTTATATAAAACCTCTTCAATTTCGATAGATGAAATGTTTTCACCGCCAGATATAATAATATCTTTAGATCGGTCTTTTAGTTGGATGTAACCGTTCTCATGGATAACCCCTAAGTCTCCCGAATGAAACCAGCCATCTTTGAATGATTCTTCAGAGGCCTGTTTATTTTTTAAGTAGCCTTTCATGACAACATTTCCCCTGAACATGACTTCACCGATTGTTTTGCCATCGCGAGGGACAGACTCCATCGTTTCAGGATTCATTACATCTAAGGACTCGAGTGGCAGGTAACGAACCCCTTGCCTCGCTTTAAGGTTTGCTTGTATTCCCTCATCCAGTTCATTCCATTCTTTGTGCCACTCATTCACTACGGCTGGGCCATAGGTTTCAGAAAGTCCATAAAGGTGGGTGACATTAAATCCAGAATCTTTCATTTCAGTAAGAATATTTTCTGGAGGAGGCGCGGCGGCAGTAAAGAATTCAACTTTATTTTCCAGTAAATGTCTGTCTTCTTTATCAATAGATAGGATGGTTGACATAACAATAGGAGCACCACATAAGTGGGTAACCTTATGAGTAGATATCGCCTCCCAAATTGGCTCAGGCCTAACATGCCTTAAGCAAACATGAGTTCCAATGATTGCTGACATTGTCCATGGAAAGCACCAGCCATTGCAATGAAACATGGGCAGAGTCCACAGATAGACGGCGTGTTTATTAATTGATGCAATGAGCGCATTGCCTTGCGCTAATAGGTAGGCCCCGCGATGGTGTGAGACAACCCCTTTTGGGCTTCCAGTTGTTCCAGAGGTGTAGTTTAGTGAGATCGCATCCCACTCATCTTCAGGCATAAGCCATTCAAATTTATCATCCCCTTGAGATATAAAAGACTCGTATTCTGTTGCACCTAAAAGCTTGTCGCTTATTGGAAACTCACCATCATTATAGTCAACCAGTATTGGACTAACTTGTGCTAGCTCAATCGCCGCTCTAATAGTCTCAAGAAATTCACGATCAACAATGAGCACTTTAGCGCCAGAATGATCTAGCTGGAAGGCAATTGTTTCAGGATCAAGGCGCGTATTTATACTGTGCAGGACTGCGCCGCTCATTGGAACACCATAATGAGCTTCCAGCATTGCTGGCGTATTAGCAAGCATTACGGAGACAGTATCGCCTCGCCCAATAGCCTGATTGGAAAGCGCGGATGCAAGCTGACGAGAGCGCCTATAAAATTCAGCGTAACTGTACTTAATACTGCCATGAATTATTGCAGTATATTCTGGATAGACGGAAGCAGCCCTCTCTAGAAATGTTAGAGGTGTTAAGGGCTGATAATTTGCTGGATTGCGGTCGAGATCAGTGTTATATGGGTTAATCGTTGGAGGCATTACTACTCATCTTGCCATTTGGGCTGTCGTTTTTCTATAAACGCACCGATGCCTTCTTTAGCATCTGCCTTCAACATATTCTCTACCATTACAGATGACGTGAAGTTGTAAGCGTCTTCCAGGGACATTTCTTTTTGCTTATAAAAAGCCTGCTTGCCAGTTTTTAATGTCATGCTTGATTTAGAGGCAATAACCCTGGCCATAGCCATAGTGCTTTCAGTTAGATCTTGATCCTTAACAGCTCGATTTATTAAACCAATATGCTCTGCTTTTTCTGAATCTACTATGTTACCGGTAAGAAGCATTTCCATCGCCGCCTTGTTCGATACATTTCTTGATAATGCGACCATCGGCGTAGAACAGAAGAGGCCTATATTTACCCCTGGCGTAACAAAGCGAGCAGACTCGCCTGCTATGGCTAGATCGCAACAAGCAACTAGCTGGCAACCTGCAGCTGCCGCAACTCCGGCAACTTCTGCAATTACGGGTTTAGGGCTGTTAGTAATTGACTGCATAAGAGAAGCGCACTTTGAGAACACTTCTGTGAAATAGCCATGTCCATTATCTGCACTGTTTCGACCCGCAGACATTTGTTTTAAGTCATGACCAGCACAAAAGGCAGGACCATTTGCAGCAATGACTATTACACGAACCGCATTATTTGTTGATGCTTTATTGATTGACTCAGAGAGACTGGCCATCATCTCTTCAGAAAGAGCATTTCTTCGTTTGGAGTCGTTAAGTGTTAAACGAAAGATGCCATTATCATTTAACTCTTCAAGTAATATTGACTCGATAGAGTCTTCTTTTTTGCTTTGATTGTTGCTCATAACATAAGCTCCATATTAGCACACATAACTTACAAATTTTTTAACTGTTGATGTTAACCACTACCCCAGAATCTAGAGTATTTGCAATGAAACAATATCTATGCGCTCTGTCATGCATTTTCTCAAGCTCTTCATCGCTAACTTCAAAACCATCATCAAACGATACTTTTGGGTTTAAGTCTATCTGATTGACAATCATCTGCAACTTGCTATTTTTTCCAAGATGAGCAATTGCGAGGTCCTCATAAGAAGATACAGGCCACTTTGTTTTTGCTGCGAGAGCCAAAAAAGTCATCATATGGCAGCTGCTTAACGACGCAGCTAAAGCTTGTTCAGGATTAGTATTTTCAGCTGATCCACCCCAGTCAGGAGCAGTATCAGCCTTAACTTGAAAATGCTCATTGTACGAAATATCATGCTCACTAGAAAATTTTCCTGGAGTTAATTCAGGTTCGTTTCTTTTCCAGCTAAGGTTTATAGATAGTTCTGACATGAGCTTCTCCTTTTGATTTATTTTACGTTATTGAGGTTAGCTTTTTCTTTGGATCATAAAATGGCTTTTTAACTACTTTGATAGGGTAGTTGCCATCGGGCGTTTCAACGATTGCAACTGTGTCGAGCGACGAATGATCTACATTCATAATTGCAAGAGCGATATTTTTTTCGAGGCGAGGTGAATAAACTGCCGAGGTTACATATCCTACTTGATCTGAGTCGATAAAAATTGGCCAATAGCTGGTATTTGGGCTTTGCATTGCAGGGCAATTGATTTCAATCCCAACTTGACGACGCTTCACCCCATCACTTTTGATTTTTTTAAGGGCGATTTTACCAATATAATCCGCATCCATCTCAAGGTCAACTAATCGATCTAACCCTAATTCAAAAGGATTTATAGTGCAATCCATATCTGCCTGGTAAGAAAGCATGCCCCCCTCTATCCTTCGTATTGTTGAAGTGTGGCCTGGCGATAATCCCATTGGCTTGCCAATCTCCATGATGTGATCCCACAGTTCATTGCCGCGCGAGCCATCACGCAAGTAAATTTCATAACCAAGCTCACTAGACCACCCCGTTCTAGAGATGATAAGTGGAATGCCATTTAACTCAAACTCTTCTAGCCAGTAATACTTAAGGTCTGCTATCTTTTCACCAAAGATTGCTTTTGCAATGTCTCCTGATTTTGGACCTTGAAGCTGGAGTGGAGATACATCTGGTTCGCATAGATTTACATCTAGTCCAGAGTTAACGGCTACACCTTTAGCCCACATCAGAATATCGCTATCAGCTAAAGAAAGCCAGAAATGATTTTCAGCTAACCTCAGTAAAACAGGATCATTCAACACACCTCCATTCTCATCAGTGATAAGAACGTATTTGCATTGACCAATGGCACATTCCGACAGGTTTCGAGGGGTTAATAATTGTACAAACTCAGCCGCATCGGGGCCTGTTATCTCAACTTGACGCTCGACAGCAACATCACAAAGAATTGCATCATTAACAAGATTCCAAAAATTTTGTACTGGATCGCCAAAGTCTCTGGGAATATACATATGGTTATAGACTGAAAAGCCCTGGGCACCCCAGCGAACAGTTGCGTCAAAATAGGGTGACTTTCTTACTTGTGTTCCAAAGCTGAATTCTTTCTTCATTGCTGTTTGCCGAGTAATATAGAATCCGCAGATAATACACATTTTTCAACAAGTTGCAATTATTTATTCCTATACTTTTTTGCTACTTTATGAAGTTTGTTTCACGTGAAAGCTCTGATAGAATTTCAGGACCATTTGCTCTAAGAATTACAATCTCTTCCAATCTAACTCCGAATCTACCTTGCAAATATATTCCAGGTTCAATTGAAAACACCATGCCTTCATCAAGAATGACTTCAGAAGTTGCGGTTATATATGGTGGTTCATGAATATCGATACCAAGACCATGGCCTGTACGATGAACGAAATAATCACCATAGCCAGCTTCGGTAATTACGCCCCTTGCGGCAGCATCAACCTCTTTTGCCATAACGCCAGGCCTTGCAGCAGCCATTGCAGCTTGAACAGCACGCTCAACAATTGCATGAATCTCTAGATAACCTTCTGGCGGCTCCCCAACTACAGACATGCGAGTCATATCACTTGGAAACGTTCCCTTTCTTCCACCAATATCTATTAAGACGGCATCGCCATACTCAACTTTTCTGTCACCAGTATGATGATGAGGAAAGGCGCCATTTGGACCTGAACCGACAATACAAAATTGAGGTTTTGCGCCTTCAGATATAAAGTGATTGTTTATTGCCTCTCCAATTTCAAGCTCAGTTACCCCCTCTTTAATTGCGGCAAATCCAGCTTGCATTGCGCGATCATCAATTAATGCATTTTCTTTAAGGTTAATAAACTCTGTCTGATCTTTTCGCATCCTTAAGGCGCCAATTGTGGAGCCCGTAAACTCATAGGTTGGATTTGGCAGCTCATCTATAACGATTAAAGCAAAGTGAGAGCGCATTGCCTCATCTATGGCAATGTGTTTTGCATTAGTTTCACCAATGTATAAAAGTGCTTCTTTAAGAGCTTCATCTGGGCCATTTTCATCCTTCCAGCTATTAATGGCTATATCACTTCTCTTTCTCGCATCCTCTGCATTTACTGATGGCATCAAAAATGCCTCTTTTTCTTTTCCTATTAAAAGCATGCAGGGCCTTTCATCTGGATATGGGTTGAAGCCTAATAACCAGTTCATGTGAGTTCCAGGGCCAAGAACCACTAAGTCAACGTTGTTGTCTTTCATTCTAACTCTTAGCGAGTCTATTTTATTTTGCATAAATTCTCCATAATCTGATCTGTACCTAATAAAAAAATTATAAGCCTTAACTAGGCCTCTTTTAGGCCATAAACTTTTCTCGCTACTTCTGGCGTTATGAGTTCATTTCTAAGATCTTCTTTTACCAGCGCTTGGTCTCTAGATTTTGGATCTCCTAAGCCACCACCATTTCCAGTAACAACTCTAATGATGTCGTCTTTTTTAAGGCTTAACCCTGAAACAAATGCAAACCTTTCGCTTTTTCCGTTTACAGGCAGATGTTCAACATAGTTTGATGATCCTTCGTTGCCACCATCAAGAGACCAAGCAGGAAATTTTGATCTTGTGTATCCAGCTGTTAAGTATCCATCTTCAGCACGAATCCTGTAGTCCATAACAATTCCCCTACCACCAGTGTATTTACCTTCTCCTCCTGGCTCAGTATTAAGGGATAGTTGATCAACCCAAAGTCCGTTTCTTGATTCATTAATTTCAGCAGGGCAGTTATAGGTTTCTCCATGAAACCCACTAAACATAGCATGATTTCCATCTGACCCATCTCTTCCTCCCCAGCCTCCCACTTGAGCTTCAATTATAGTATATTGACGGCCCGTATCTGGATGGGTGCCTCCAATAAACGTACCACAAACCGAGGCAAAATGACCAGCAGACAATCTTTCAGGCATATACTTAGCCAGACATCTCCACATAATGTCGTAAACTCTAAGCTCTACTTCATAATAAAATCCTACTGGAGCTGGCTCTTGTGCATCAAACACCGTTCCAGGCGTAGTAATGAGTTTTATAGGTCTAAAAGAGCCACCGTTACATGGCGAGTAAGGATCAGTCATTGATTTAAAAATCATTTGAGCAGAAACCATTACTCCATCCCGAGTTGTATTGACAGGGGAAGAAAGCTGAGCTGGATTATCTCTTAGGTCGACAGTGAATAGGTCGTCACTAATTGTTATTTTAACATTATAAAAACTACCATCATCTTGCTCCTCTGAAAGCTCAAAAACTCCTTTAGGTAATTTTGATAGCTCATTTCTAGAAGCTTTCTCACCAAAGTCCATAAAGTCCACCATTGCTTTCTCAAAAACATTGGCGCCATATTTTTTAGCTATCTCTTGAAGTCGCTTAGCTCCAATTCTAACAGCTGCTATTTGAGCCCAAACATCTCCATGTATTGTTTCTGGCATTCTAGAGTTGACTATAAGAATATCCATAACGGCTTGAATAGTTTGGCCTTTGCTAATGACCTTTATAGCTGGTAATCTTATCCCTTCTTGAAAAATTTCAGTTGCGTCACCTGTTAGTGATCCTGGAGCCATTCCACCAACATCAGAATTATGTGCAATGTCTGCAGTCCAAGCTATAAGCTTTCCATCAGAAAAAACTGGCATTATCAGGACAATATCATTCAAATGTGTAACACCACCATAATAGGGGTCATTAGTTATAAATACATCTCCTTCTTGAATATCTCCAGGCTTATTGAATTTCTTAATTATCACTTTAACTGATTTATCAAGAACGCCAACAAATGCAGGTATTCCTGCTCCAGATGAGGCAATTTCACCCTCTGCATCCATTATTCCGGTGCCCATATCTAAAACCTCATAAATGATTGAGCTCATGGCTGTTTTTTGTATTGAAGCAAACATTTCGTCAGCTGTGGCTTGAAGTGAGCTTTGAATAATTTCAAGAGTAATGGGATCGTATTCTATTTCATTTTTCATTTTTATCTCCTTAAAGAGCAGCTATATAAAGCCACTATAACTATACTTCTATATGTATATTAGCGTAACCATCAATATACACTTTATTATTTGGGTGAATTACAGTAGTTGAGCCAGAATCTTCAATGATTGCTGGTCCAACAAACTCCATACCCGGTAATAGTTTGTCGCCATCATAAAGAGTAGCCTGGTGAATTCCTTCTAGAGCATAATCAACTTCTCGTTCGCCCTTTCTAGCTACAGACTCATTAATTCCCTGATTTGGGAGCTCTTTCATAGTTAGCTTGCCAACTTCAGATGTCGCAACAACATGAATTCCAACTAATTCAACTCCTACCTCAAGACGATACGTATATTCATGTTCATAAGTCTTATGAAAATCAGCTTCGATTAAACTTATTTGCTCATCTGAAATTACACCTCCAGAGAGCCTTACCTCTGTTGTGTGCTCCTGGTCTTTGTATCGAAAATTACCATAACGAGTAAATGTTATGCTTGTCCTGTCTAGCCCCTCTGACTCAAATTGTTCTATTGCTTGAGATTCAACAGTTGAAAAGGCAGCCTCTATACTGACGCCAGACCCCGCAATTAGGTCTACTAGATGGGTTATAAAATAGTCTCTTCTTAAGTCAGACATCATCATACCCCACGCAGAAAAAACTGAAGCAGCAGCAGGAATGACAACTTTTTTGACTCCTAATTCTTGGGCTAATGCTACTGCATGCATCCCGCCTCCACCTCCAAATGCAACCAGTACAAAATCTCGAGGATCAAACCCTCTATTAAGAGATACAAGCTTTAATGCGTTAATCATGTTATTGTTTGCAATGCGAATAATGCCTCTAGCGGCCTCGATTTGGCTGACTCTTAACTTTTCTCCAACTTTGCTTAAGGCGGAATTTGAAGCCTTCATATCTGCCTTAATAGAGCCTCCACAAAAGTAGTCACTATTTATACGTCCCATTACTAAGTTGGCATCAGTAGTGGTAGCTTCAATGCCACCTTTGCCGTAAGCTGCTGGACCTGGTATAGCTCCAGATGATTGAGGTCCAACATGGAGTTTACTAAACTCATCAACCCATGCGATAGAACCACCTCCATTTCCTATTTCAACTAAATCTACAACAGGAACCATAATCGGATAACCCGCACTTTTTCTATCTCTTTCAATCCAGTAGTTGGTCATAATGCGAACTTGACCATTCTCAATGAGTGAGCATTTTGCAGTTGTTCCTCCGATATCTAAAGCCAAGACATTTGGCTCATTAATTAACTTACCGAGCTCTGCCGCACCCCAAAAACCAGATGCTGGACCAGATTCAACCATTGTAATAGGGGTACGAGCTACTGATTCTAAAGAGTCCACTCCACAATTTGACTGCATAATATATGGACTTCCTTTAAAACCTTTGTCTTTTAAGCCGCTAGCAAGTTTTCTTAAGTATTTTTCTGCCGATGGCTGGACATATGCTGAAAGAACCGTAGTGCTTGTTCTTTCATATTCTCGCCACTCTCTGGTAATCTGATGAGAAGCAACTGTTGCAACTTCAGGCCATAATTGTTTTATTTTAGTTATTACCATTTTCTCATGGTCAAAGTTGGCATAACTATGTAAGAAACAAACAGCAACTGCTTCGACACCATTATCTCTAAAACTATCAAGAATTTTTGGCAGTAATGACATATCTAAAGGCTCACTTTCTTCACCTCGATAACTCATTCTTCCAGGTAATTCTCTACGCAAATATCTTGGAACAAATGGCTCAGGCTTCTGATAATGTAAATTAAAAAAGTCTGGCCTGTTGCCACGAGCAATTTCAAGGCTATCACGAAATCCCTTGGTTGTTATTAAGCCAACCTTGACGCCTTTTCTTTCTGTAATTGAATTAATAACAACGGTAGTTCCATGTGCCAAAAAATCAACCTCGGAAGGGTCTACCCGTCCTTTTTCTAGAACATTTAAAACACCGGTTTCAAAATCTGGAGGAGTTGTATCGGTCTTTGCGGTAACAATTGAATGTTTCCCTGTTTCTGTATCAGTTTTGAAGCATACAAGGTCAGTAAATGTTCCACCAACATCTGTTGCTACGCGAATAGTATTTTTTTTCATTATTATTTCTCCTTATTTTCTTCAAGCTTATGTAACAAAAAACAGACAATCGCAGGCAGTTGTATCCCATTAAATGATGCAATTCGTTGATTCGTATAGTAGCCCTCTTCATGTAGACAATTTAAAGTGCCAAGTAATTTTTCACCTAGAAAAATGGGGACATTCACTACAGATTCACATCCAAGATTGTTAATTAGCTTATAGTCATCAAAAACCTTTGAGATTTCTTTTATTGTGTTAGCGACAAAGACATTACCTTTTGTGATCACTTCTTCAGTCCAAGGGCCTTCCTCTATATCCTTTACTCCAGAAATAGGGTAATCATTTGGCATATTTGAATAAATTCTCTGAGCTTTCCCAGAAGCTATGTCAAAAGTTGTTAATGTGAATAACCGGACACCTATATTATTCTCTACCAATTGGTGTAAAGCATTAAGAGCATCGATTGATCGCCCATCTGAGTTTGAAAGTGTCAGTAAAAAATCTGGTTTTTCAGTCATAGTATCATTCCTTTTCTTTGATTTGGTTAAGTAGTTGGATTTCATCTTCGGAAATAACTGGGATAGCTGATAGTAGTCTTTTTGTATAAGAATGTACAGGTTTACTGAATAACTCATTTACACCATTCAATTCAACTAATTTACCTTCTTTAAATACGGCAACATAATCAGCAATATTTCGAACTACTGCAAGGTCATGAGTTACAAATAAGAAGCTTAAACTACGCTTTTTTCTTAATTTTTGAAGTAAAGAAAGAACCCTTGACTGAACTAGCACATCAAGTGAAGATGTAGGCTCATCAAGGACAACTAACTCAGGAGCACATGCTAATGCTCTAGCAATAGCTACACGCTGGAGTTGTCCACCAGACATTGTCGATGGATATCGTTTAGAATAATTTGACGTCAGCCCTACTTCGGTCAGTAATTCGCTTACACGATTGTTTCGTTCATTAGCATGTCCAATTCGATGAACATCTAATGGTAGTCGCAAAGACTCTCCAATAGATCTACTGGGGTTTATCGAAGATAAGGGGTTTTGTTGTACAAACTGAATATCTTTACGGTGACTAAGTAATCTCTTTAAAGGGAGTGTGCTTCCTTTAAACGAAATTTCACCATCCGATTGAGGGTATATTCCCATAATAATATTTGCAAGTGTGCTTTTTCCTGAGCCAGACTCTCCAACAATTGCAAGACACTCGCCTTTGTTAAGATCAAGTGAAACCTGTTGTAAAGCCTGTATCTCGTAATCACCAAGACTAAACGATTTACTCACATTTTTTATTGATAATAGTGGTTTGCTCATTGCCCTATTTCTCGATCTTTGTGATGAAATGCAGGTTGCTTAAATAAAGAGCTATCATCTGAAGCATCAAAAAAGCTTTTACTGGTAATTTTAGGCACTGCATTCATTAATGCTTTTGTATAAGGATGTTTAGTGTTTTCAAAAATTGAGCTAGTCGAGCCTGACTCAACTATACGGCCTTTGTAAATAACATAAACTCTATCTGCAAATTGATGTACAACGCCAAGATTGTGTGAAATAAACAATACGGCTGTGTTGTTTTTCTTTACTAAATTATGCATCAATTTCAAAGTTTGTGCTTGCACTGTTACATCTAATGCAGTACCTGGCTCGTCTGCAATTAATAATGCAGGCTTATTTGCCAATGCCAATGCAATCATAACTCTTTGGTTCATTCCGCCAGAAAGTTGAAAGGGGTATGATTCAAGAACTCTTTTAAACTCCGTTATAGATACTTCCTCTAGTAATTTACTGGCTTTTATTAAAGCAAGCTTCTTACTAATATTATGAGTACCACGGTTTAGAATCTCATGAAAAATTGTTCCAATTTTATAGACTGGATTCATGGATGAAGTTGGGTCTTGGAATATCATTGATATCTCTCTTCCGCGCAAAGATTCTATTTGGTTTCCTGTGGCTGCCTCAAGTTCTATGCCTCTAAATCTCACAGAGCCTTTTACTATAGCGCCTTTTTGACTCTGTAAAAGCCCTAATATAATCCTTGCTATTACAGATTTTCCTGATCCTGACTCACCAACTAATGCAACACGCTCACCACGACTAATAGATAAATTAATATTATCTAGAACATCAACTGTTTCTGTAAGGCCTTGAAAACTTAAACTTAAATTTTGAATGTCTAAGAGTGAATCGCTCATGAGTCAGTATCCATCATATCTCTCAACGCATCCCCAACAAGATTAAACCCAAATACTATAATCAAAATTGCCAAACCAGGAAAAACTGTCAGCCACCATGAATCGGGTAAATACCGTGCTCCTTCAGCAACCATTGAGCCTAAATCTGGAGTAGGGGCTTGAACACCGAGCCCTAAAAATGACAAAGAAGATACAATTAGAATAACAAAACCAAAGTCTAGCGTCATCTTTGTAATTATTGCATGAGTACAGTTTGGCAAAATTTCTCGGAACATTATGTGCCATCTTGATGCACCAACAACTTCAGCAGCCACTACATATCCTTCTTCTTTCTCTGATCTTGTAAGGTTATAGATAAGTCTAGTATACCAAGGCCACCACATAGCAGTTACTGCAAGCATTCCATTTAAAATGGTTGGCTCAAGTAGGCCCATAACTGCCATTGCAAGAACCAATGGAGGAATAGAAAGAAAAACGTCTGTTATTCTCATCAGCACAAAATCCAACTTTCCACCAGAATATCCAGCCAAAAGACCCATAAACACACCAATTGGAACTGAGATAATTAATACAACGATACCTAGCATTATAGAAATTCTAAAGGCGTAGATAATTCTCGTGAATAAATCACGACCAACTAAATCTGTACCCATAATGTTTGTCAAATTTGGTGCTTGATTGAAATTAGAAAAATCGACCACTGCACCTTTATGTAATGGAAATGGAGTAATAAAATCAGCGAAAATGGCGGAACCAAACACAAGCGAGATAAGCAGTAGCCCCATAAACGAAAGTGGATTCGCTAATAAAATTTTAATCTTAAGTTTCATTTAGGCCTTTGTGAGTATCGAATTCGTGGATTTAGAAAAGCAATTAAAAGATCAACAATGATATTTACCAGTACAAAAGTTAAAGAGATAATTAGGACAGTTCCAACAATTGCATTGAGGTCTTTACGTAAAATAACTGCAACGCCATAGCGAGAGAGTCCTGGCCATGCAAAAACTGCTTCAACCAAAAATGCATTACCAAGCATGGCAGCAAAATCCAATCCAATAATTGTTAAGGAAGGAATTAAGGACGGTTTAAAAGCGTAGCGTGAAGCAATTCGAAATGGAGAAACCCCATAAGCACGCATCATCTCTATGTAAGGCTTATTATAAGTTTCAATCATATTGGCACGAGTAAGTCGTGCGGCTTGTCCAATACCTGATAGAGACAGTGCAAATGCAGGTAAAAATATATGCCAAAAAGCGTTAAAAAATGCATCAATATTTCCATCTATGAGTGTATCAATAAGCAAAAATCCTGTTACTGCTTTTATCACATAAGTATCTTCTATCCTTCCAGCTACAGGGAATATCGGTAAAAAGTAAGCAAATAATAGCATAAAGATAACTGCCCAAACAAAGCTTGGAGCTGATACACCTAAAAGTGAAACAACTCGAAGTAAATTATCGATAAATTGACCTTTATATCGTGCAGAGATCATTCCAAGTGGAAGCCCTATGCAGATCATCATAATTCCAGCAACAATAACAAGTTCAAGAGTTGCGGGGAGAAACTGTGCAATATCAGTTGTAACAGGTCGATTTGTATAGAGAGAGACCCCCAAGTCTCCTTGAGAAATATCTCGCACAAAGTAACCGTACTGTAGATAAATTGGATCGTTTAAGTG